>Ga0207686_10001446_pt1 | contig 13456 bp, 15 predicted proteins | sample KBSM24metaG_FD_184396 | JGI IMG/M metagenome (GOLD analysis project Ga0207686, IMG submission 184396) | Miscanthus rhizosphere microbial communities from Kellogg Biological Station, Michigan, USA - KBS M2-4 metaG (SPAdes) (version 2) | ecosystem: Host-associated > Plants > Roots > Rhizosphere >...
GGCCACAAGGTGGACCTCTCGTTCCGCTGGAGCATGAGCTGGTTCATCTTCTCGGAAGTGATGTTCTTCGGCGCGTTCTTCACCGCCTTGTGGTGGATGCGTGCCCACTCGGTGCCGGCGCTGGGCAGCCTGGACAACGCGCTGCTCTGGCCCGACTTCAAGGCCGTCTGGCCCAGCATGGCGACCGGTGCCACGGCTTCGCCGGCGGAGATCGTCGAGCCCTTCCAGACCGTGGGCCCGTTCTGGCTGCCCACCATCAACACGGCGCTGCTGCTGACCTCGGGCGTGACGCTCACCATCGCCCACCATGCGCTGCGCGAAAGCCACCGCTCGCGCGCCGTCGGCTTCATGTGGGCCACCGTGGTGCTGGGCTTCGTGTTCCTCTGCGTGCAGGGCTACGAGTACTACCACCTCTACAACGACCTGAACCTCAAGCTCAGCTCGGGCGTGTTCGGCTCCACCTTCTTCATGCTCACGGGCTTCCACGGCTTCCACGTGTTCATCGGCATGCTGATGCTGCTGTTCATCACGCTGCGGCTGCAAAAGGGCCATTTCACGCCCGAGCGCCACTTCGGCTTCGAGGGCGCGGCCTGGTACTGGCACTTCGTGGACGTGGTGTGGCTGGGCCTCTACGTGCTGGTCTATTGGTTCTGACCGGCTCACGTGGCCGTGCAAAAAGAAAGAGCGCCCGAGGGCGCTTTTTCTTTGGTGGCGAGGTCCCGGGCGGCGAGGGCTATTGGCCGGCCGGCAGGCCCGTGGGCTGGATGTAGCCCAGCTTCCAGGCGGCGAGCAAACCGAGGAAGAGCACAATCGACAAGGCCACGCGCAGCGCGAGGGCCCGCGCCATGTGGCCGCTGCGTGCCCGGTTGTCGCTGCCGTTGCGCATCATGAAGAAGAGGGCCGAGCCCAGGCTGGCCAGAATGCCCAGAAAAGCCAGCACCACTATGTATCGCATGCGAGGCATTATCCCGTGAACACCCTTCCGCGTCCCCGGCGCGCCGCCTTGGGGCTGCGCTTCTGGTGCATCGCCGCCGCCGCGCTGGCGGCCGTGCTGCTGACGGCGTCGCTGGGCCGCTGGCAGCTGCAGCGGGCCGCACAGAAGGAGGCCCTGCAGGCCGCCATGGACCAGCGCGCGGCGCTGCCGCCCCTGGACGCCGCCCAGCTCGCAGCAGCCCTGGGAGCCGGTGGCGCGCCGGCTGAGGCGCAGGCCGGGGCCGTCGATGCGCTCCTGCACCGCCAAGCGCGGCTGCGGGGCGAGTGGCTGCCGCAGGCCACCGTCTTTCTCGACAACCGCCAGATGCAGGGCCGCCCGGGCTTCTTCGTGGTCACGCCGCTCCGGCTGGCGACGCGGCCCGGGGTGGTGGCGGCCGTGCAGCGCGGCTGGGTGCCGCGCGATTTCCAGGACCGCACCCGCCTGCCCGAGGTGCCCACGCCTGCGGGCGAGGTTGAAGTCGCGGGCCGCATCGCCGCGCCGCCTTCGCGCCTCTACGAGCCCGGCGGAACCGCCGCGCCGGAGGGGTCTTCCCGCATCCGGCAGAATCTCGACCTCGCCGCCTATGGTGCCGAGCACGGCCTGGCGCTGGCGCCCCTGTCGCTGCTGCAGACCGGCAGCGACGATGCCGGCCCGCAGGGGCTGCGGCGCGACTGGCCCGCCATCGACAGCGGCGTCGCCAAACACTACGGCTACGCATTCCAATGGTTCGGGCTCTGCGGCCTGGTGGTAATCCTCTATGTCTGGTTCCAAATCGTCCGACGCTTCCTTCGCCCACGCGGCGAGCCTGCCGCCTCCGCCTGAAGCGGCGGACGGCGCGCACCCGCTCGGACTGACCATCCACAGCCTGCCCGGCACCGGTGCGGCACTGGACGATGCCCAGCGCTCGCGCTCCGGCCGCTGGAAGATGCTGGCCGTCATGCTGGTCTGCGCGGCACCGGTGATCGCTTCGTATCTCACCTACTACGTGCTGCGGCCCGAAGGCCGGCGCAACTTCGGCGAACTCATCGCCCAGCAGCCGCCCCTGCCCGCGCAGCTGCCCGTGACCACGCTGGACGGCAAGGCCGGCACGCTGGGCCAGCTGACCGGCCAGTGGCTGCTGGTCAGCGTGGCGCCCGGCGCCTGCGGCGACGATTGCCGCAACCACCTCTACCTGCAGCGCCAGCTGCGCGAGAGCCTGGGCAAGGAAAAGGACCGGCTCGACTGGGTCTGGCTGGTGTCCGATGCCGCTCCCGTGCCCGCCGACATCGCCCCCGGCCTGCAGACCGCCACCGTGCTGCGCGCCGATGCGGCCGCGATTGCGCAATGGCTGCAGCCCGCGCCGGGCCAGGCGCTGGCCGACCACCTCTACCTCGTCGATCCGCTGGGCCACTGGATGATGCGCTTTCCCGCCGGGCTGGACCGTGCCGGCGCCGCCAAGGCCAAGCGCGATCTGGATCGCCTGCTGCGCGCCTCGTCCTCCTGGGACCAGCCCGGCCGTCCGCAGACCGACCTGCCGGCGCCCACCGCCGCCCAACCATGAACGACGTGCAACAACCGCTCTACGACCTGGCGCCGCTGCTGCGCCTCATGCTGCTGGGGGCGCTCATCGCCCTGGGGCCGCTGGCCTGGGTGTGGCTGCGCAACCGCCGCAGCTCGCCGCTGCGCCGCGTGCAGGCGCTCACCGTGCTCACGCTGTTCCTCACCTTCGACCTGGTCATGTTCGGCGCCTTCACCCGGCTCACCGATTCCGGCCTGGGCTGCCCCGACTGGCCCGGCTGCTACGGCAACGCGAGCCCGGTGGGGGCGCATGCCGAAATCTCGGCCGCGCAGCAGGCCATGCCGACCGGCCCCGTCACGCACGGCAAGGCCTGGGTCGAGATGATCCACCGCTACCTCGCCACCAGCGTGGGCGTGCTCATCATCGTGCTCACGGTGATCGCCTGGCGCCAGTGCCGGCACGCGCGCCGCAGTGGCGTCGCCGCGCACGGGCCGGCGCTCAGCCCCTGGTGGCCCACTGCCACGCTGGTCTGGGTGTGTCTCCAGGGCGCGTTCGGCGCGCTCACCGTCACCATGAAGCTGTTTCCGGCCATCGTCACGCTGCACCTCATCGGCGGCATCGTGCTGCTGGCCCTGCTGTGCGTGCAGGCCGTGCGGCAGACCCAGGCCGCGCAGGGCACGGCGCGCCTGCCGATCGGCACCGGCCTGCGCTGGCTGCTGGGCGTCACCACGGCGCTGGTGGCGCTGCAGATCGTGCTGGGCGGCTGGGTCAGCACCAACTACGCGGTGCTGGCCTGCACCACCTTCCCCACCTGCCACGGCAGCTGGTGGCCCGACATGGCCTTCGCCCAGGGCTTCGAGATCTGGCGCCCGCTGGGCATGCTGCAGGACGGCAGCAACATCAGCTTCGCCGGGCTCACGGCCATCCACTACGTCCACCGGCTGGCGGCCTATGTGGTGCTGGCGGCGCTGGCGCTGCTGGTCTGGCGCCTGCGCCGCGCCGGGGCGCTGCCCTCGCAGGCCCGCTGGCTGGCCGGCCTGGCGCTGATGCAGTTCGCCACGGGCCTGTCCAACGTGGTGCTCGACTGGCCCCTGGTGGCCGCGGTGCTGCACACCGGCGGCGCCGCCGCGCTGGTGGTGGTGCTGACCTGGGCACTCACGTCCAGCCGCTCCGCCCTGCCGGGCGAGGTGGCTGGCAACGCCTCCCTTTTCCCTCCGGCGGACCCCGTTCCGCCATCGACATCGACCCCGGCGCCCCATCATGGCGCCACGAGAATTTCCGCATGAGTGCCGCTCCCGCCCCCGCGCCCCATTCCCCGGCGCCGCCCTTGTCCCTGCCTTCGCGCTGGTCGCAGTTCTATGCGCTGACCAAGCCGCGCGTGGTGCAGCTGATCGTCTTCTGCGCCTTCATCGGCATGGTGCTGGCCGTGCCCGGCATGCCCGATGCGGGACAGTGGGCGCGCATGGCCGTGGCCTCGGCCGGCATCTGGCTGGTGGCCGGTGCGGCGGCGGCCTTCAACTGCATCGTGGAGCAGGGCATCGACTCGCGCATGAAGCGCACGGCCTGGCGGCCGACGGCCAAGGGCGAGCTGTCCAACCTGCAGACGCTGCTGTTCTCGGCGGCGCTCTGCACGGCGGGCTCGGCGCTGCTCTACGTGTGGATCAACCCGCTGACCATGTGGCTCACCTTCGCCACCTTCGTGGGCTATGCGGTGGTCTACACCGTGATCCTCAAGCCGCTGACGCCGCAGAACATCGTGATCGGCGGCGCCTCCGGCGCCATGCCGCCGGTGCTGGGCTGGGCGGCCATGACGGGCGACGTGGGCCCGGAGGCGCTGATCCTCTTTCTCATCATCTTCCTCTGGACGCCGCCGCACTTCTGGGCGCTGGCGCTCTACCGGGTGGAGGACTACCGCCGCTCCGGCCTGCCCATGCTGCCCGTGACGCACGGGAACGAATTCACCCGTTTGCAGGTCTTCCTCTACACGCTGATCCTGTTCGCCGGCTGCCTGATGCCCTTCGTCTATGGCATGAGCTCGTGGATCTACCTGGCCGCGGCCGTGGTGCTGAGCCTGGGCTTTTGCGGCTATGCCTTCGCGCTCTGGCGCAACTACTCCGACGAACTGGCGCGCAAGACCTTCCGTTTTTCATTGATCCACCTGAGCCTGCTCTTCGCGGCCCTGCTGGTGGACCACTACGTACTCTGACCGATCCATGTTGAACCAACGACGCAATGCTCTCCGATTGATAGCTGCAGGCGCCCTTTCCACGGGCGCTGCGGGCCTGCTGGCCGCCTGCTCCAAGAAAGAGAAGGTGAGCGAGTTCAAGGGCGTCGACATCACCGGCGCCGAATACGCCCGCGACTTCAATCTGCCCGACCAGAACGGCGAGATGCGCAGCCTGAAGGACTTCGCCGGCAAGGTCGTGGTGGTGTTCTTCGGCTACACGCAGTGCCCTGACGTCTGCCCCACCTCCATGGTCGAGCTGGCCGAGGTCAAGCGCGCCCTGGGCTCGGACAGCAACCGCATGCAGGGCATCTTCATCACCGTCGATCCCGAGCGCGACACGCCCGAGGTGCTGCGCGCCTACATGGCCAACTTCGACCCGGGCTTTCTCGCGCTGCGCGGATCGCCCGAGCAGCTCGCAGCCGTCGCCAAGGACTTCAAGGTCTATTACAAGAAGGTGGACGGCCAGACGCCCACCAGCTACACGATGGACCATTCGGCGGGCAGCTACGTGTACGACCCGCAGGGCCGCCTGCGCGTCTACAACCGCTACGGCAGCGGCACGCAGGCGCTGCTGCACGACGTGCAGGTCCTGCTCAAGGAGCCGGCGCCCGCCGCGAGCTGACAAGACGCTGCCTGCGCAGGCGCTCAGGCGGCGCGCACGGCAGCGGGCTCGCGCCGGGCAGGCGATACCGGCGTGGCCCGGGGCGTGAGCGGCCGAAAGGCCGGCAGCCGGGCGGGTCCCGCACCCGCCGCATGGGGCGCGAGCGAAGGCAGCGGCAGTGCTGCCGGGAGCACATTGGCGGCCGTCGCCACCGGCCCTGCCGTTTCCAATGCCGCTGGCCGCTCCGGTGGCGACGCGGCCCCGGCGGCTGGCACGCCCTCGGCCAGTCCGGCCAGCGTGTCCCGCACGATCTCGCAATGCCATCGGTCGTGGCGCACCAGGCCGTTCAGCCTGGTCAGCTGCGTGATGCTGCGGGCCACCGTTTCGCGCGTGGTCGCCAGCAGGGCCGCCAGCACCGCATGGCTGGGCAGCCGCACCCGGGTGCTGCGCTGCGCATCGGCCAGCAGCAGCAACGCGCCCGCCAGCTGGCCCGTGGCGCCACGCACCCGCAGGATGCGCGCCCAGTCGGCCAGCAGGGCATAGGCCCGCAGTTGCTCCCGCGCCAGGTCGAGCAGGGCGGTGCCGGTGAGCAGCTCGCTGCGCGCCAGCGTCGCCACGTCGATCTCGCACACCCGGCCGGGCAGCACGGCCACGCAGGACAGGTCCGCCGGCTGCTCCAGCAGGCCGGGCGTGCCCAGCGTCTGCCCGCAGCCCGCGAGCCCGATGGGGCGGTCCACGCCGTCGCCCGCGCTGCGCTGCAGCAGCACCGTGCCCACCTTCACGATCTGCACGAAGGCCTGCTCCGCGCCCTGGCGCTGCAGCACCTCGCCGCGCTGCACGCGCCGTTCGCGGATGTACGGCTCCCAGGTGGCGCGCAAGGCTTTCTCCTGGCGGCCCAGCAGGCAGTGCGGCCGGCTCGCGCAGTCGGCGCAGGCCTTGTGGTCCAGTGCGCGCGGGTTCATGCGCCGGCCCCACCGGGGCTGTGGGATGAAAAGTGCCGTGGGCGCTTGCTCTGCTTGCGCTGATAGCTATTGAAATAATAGCTATCGCCGTGGCGGATGACGGGCAGGGAGAATTGCTTCATGCCGTCTCAGGTGTAGGCCAGATCCGTATGCCGGCTGGTGATCAGCTGGCCCGCCGACAGCGACATCAGCAGCAGCGCGATGCGCTCGTGCATGATCAGCGTGTGGTAGTTGCCCGTGGCCACCATCTGCCGGCGCAGGGTGTCGCGCACGGCGGGCACGCCGGTCATGTCGATCAGCACATCGACGGGCGAACCGTCCGGCTGCAGCAGCGTCATGAAATCCGCGGTGACCGGTACGCCGTGCTCCCGTGCCAGCGCAATGCCGGGCATGGACAGGTCCAGGTCGGCCACGCCGACGATCTGCACGAACGGCGCGCTCAGCAACTGGCGCAGCAGCGGCGTTCCGGTCTGTCCGGCGCCGATGATTGCGATGCGGAACCCTGGCATGGCGAACTCTCCCCGTGGTCGAAAGCCGCAGTCTGACGGCGACCGCGCCGTGGGGGCATGACCTGGATCAAAGGCTGGTGAACGGGCCCGTCAGGGCTGGCGCCATGGCTATTCCTGCCGGATGCCGCCCTCGCGGATCACCCGGCCCAGCACGGCCGTATCGGCATCGATGCGGTTGGCCAGCCCCTCGGGCGAAGAGCCCACCGTCTGCCAGCCCTGCTGGAACAGCTTGGCGCGCACGTCGGGCGTGCGGGCGATGTTCGCCAGCGTGGCCGAGAGCCGCGCGCGCACCGGCGCCGGCATGCTGGAGGGGGCCGCGAAGGCGTTCCAGATCTCCAGGTTGAAGTCCTTCACGCCCACCTCGGCCATGCTGGGCACGCCCGGCGCCAGGGAACTGCGCCCGCTGGAGGTCACGCCGATCAGGCGCAGCTTGCCGGCGCGCTCCTGCGCGAGCGCCAGCGCGGGCGGCAGCAGCGCCATCTGCAGCTGGCCGCCCAGCATGGCGGTCGCCACCTGCGGGTAGCCGGGGTAGGGCACATGCACCGGGGCGATGCCTGCGCGGGCCTTGAGCAGTTCGGTGCCCAGATGGCCCACCGTGCCCACGCCGGGCGTGCCGTAGCTCCAGCGGTCGCTCGCGCGGCGGGCGGCTTCCAGGAAGGCGCGGCCATCGGCGCCGGCCGGCACGTCGGGCTGGCTCACCGGGGCGGTCAGCACCAGCGGCGACACGCCGATCAGGCTGAGCGGGGCCAGATCCTGGTGCGGGTCGTAGGGCACATGGGGGTTGATGAGCCGGGCGATGGTCAGGTTGCCGTTGATGAAGAGGCCGATGGTGTGGCCATCGGTCGCCTTCGCCACCGCATCGGCGCCGATATTGCCGCCTGCGCCGACCTTGTTCTCCACGATGACCGGCTGGCCCAGCGCCTGGGCGAGCGGGTCGGCGAAGGTGCGTGCCGTGAGGTCGGGCGAGGAGCCGGGCGGGAAGCCCACGATGATGCGCAACGGCCGGGAGGGCCAGCCCGGGGTGGCGGGAACGGCGCTGGCGGCCGGCGTGGCAGCAGCCTTGGCAGCGCCGGCTGGCTGCGCCAGGGCGCTGGTGCCGAGAAGGGACAGGGGCAGGGCGGTGCTGGCCAGGCTGGCGGCCAGCCAGGTACGGCGGGAAAGCTTCATGGGGTGGTATCTCCTGCAGGGCACGGCCGGCTGCATCCCGGTGGATGCAGGCCACGGGCGGCCATGAAAAAAGCGCGCAGGCCGGTCAGGGGCTGCGCGCTGCATTATGGGGTGGCCCCATGACGGGGCCGGGGCCTCGCGGCTCAGGCGTATTCGGCCAGGGCCTTCTTCATCTTCTTCATGGCGGCCACCTCGATCTGGCGGATGCGCTCGGCGCTCACGCCATACACGGCCGCCAGTTCGTGCAGCGTCATGCCGCCCGAGCCGTCGTCGTTCACCTTGAGCCAGCGCTCTTCCACGATGCGGCGGCTGCGGTCGTCCAGGCCTTCCAGGGCGGAGGCGATGCCGTCGGTCGCCATCACGTCGCGCTGGCGGCTCTCGATCATGGCGGTGGGCTCGTGCGCGCCGTCGGCCAGATAGGCGATGGGGCCGAAGGCCTGTTCGCCGTCATCCGAGGGGGCCGGGTCCAGCAGCACGTCGCCGCCCGACAGCCGGGTCTCCATCTCGATGACTTCCTCGCGCTTGACGTTGAGCTGCGCGGCGACGGCGTCGATCTCCTGGTCGGACAGGGTCTCGCGGTGGGTCGCTGCGTCCTGCGCCGCGGCATCGGCCTTGAAGCCCTGCTTCATCGACCGCAGATTGAAGAACAGCTTGCGCTGGCTCTTGGTGGTCGCCACCTTCACCATGCGCCAGTTCTTCAGCACGTATTCGTGGATCTCGGCCTTGATCCAGTGCATGGCATAGCTCACCAGGCGCACGCCCTGGTCGGGGTCGAAGCGCTTGACGGCCTTCATCAGGCCCACGTTGCCTTCCTGGATCAGGTCGCCGTGCGGCAGGCCGTAGCCCAGGTACTGGCGGGCGATGGAGACGACCAGGCGCAGGTGCGACATCACCAGGCGGCCGGCGGCCTCCACATCGTTGTTGTCCTTGAGTTGGCGCGCATAGGTGCGTTCCTCGTCGGCTGTCAGCATCGGCAGGCGGTTGACCGCCGAGATGTAGGCGTCGAGATTGCCCAGCGGGGGGATGAGGGCCCACGGACTGGCCGGCGCCAGAGCGTTCGCAGCGGTTCCAGACTGAAGCGTCATTCCAGAAATCCTTTCTTCCATGGGTTTCACTTTAGCAGTCTGTTGGAGAGAGTGCTAAAGCGAAAGTTCCTCACCCTGCGTAGGACAGGGCTGTCTGCGATGCCGGCGGCATCTTTCCAGATCCTCAGGCGGCGGTGAGCAGCCCCTGGCCGCGCGACGCGGCCTTCGCCGCGGGAGGCGTGTACTGCAGGGCGCGGTCGGTGCCCAGGCTGAAGGTGGACACGCCGCGCACCAGATCTTCCGCCTGCTTCTTCAGGCTGCCGGCCGCAGCGGCCATTTCCTCGACCAGCGCGGCGTTCTGCTGCGTAGCCTGGTCCATCTGCGTGATGGATTGCCCGACCTGGCCCACGCCGGTGGCCTGTTCCACACTGGCGGCGCTGATCTCGCCCATGATGTCCGTCACGCGCTGGATGGCGCCCACGATTTCCGCCATGGTGCTGCCGGCCTGGTCCACCAGGGCCGTGCCCTGTTCCACGCGTTCCACGCTGGTGCCGATCAGGTCCTTGATCTCCTTGGCGGCGTCGGCCGAGCGGCCGGCCAGGCTGCGCACCTCGCTGGCCACCACGGCGAAGCCGCGGCCCTGCTCGCCCGCGCGGGCGGCTTCCACCGCGGCGTTCAGCGCCAGGATGTTGGTCTGGAAGGCGATGCCGTCGATCACCGAGATGATGTCGCTGATCTTGCGCGAACTCTCGTTGATGCCCTTCATGGTGTCCACCACCTGGTTCACCACGTCGCCGCCCTTGACGGCGACGTCGCTGGCCTCCTGCGCCAGCTGGCTGGCCTGGCGGGCGTTGTCGGCGTTCTGGCGCACGGTGCCGCCCAGTTGCTCCATCGAGGCCGCGGTCTCTTCCAGGGCCGATGCCTGCTGCTCGGTACGCCGGCTCAGGTCGTCGTTGCCCTGGGCGATCTCGGCGCTGGCCGTGGCCACGCTCTCGGCATTGCCGCGCACGGTGCGCACGGTGTTCACCAGGTTGTCCTGCATGCGCTGCAGGGCCCTGAGCAGGTCGCCGGTCTCGTCGCGGGCGTCGGTGTGGATCGGCACGCTCAGGTTGCCGTCGGCCACGCGGTCGGCGGCATCGACGGCGTCCTGCAGCGGCGCGGTGATGGAGCGGGTGATGACGATGGCGCAGCCCACGGCCATCAGCGCGGCGATGACGGATGCGACCAGCACCATGGTGCGGGCCTGCAGGTAGGCCTCATGCGCGGCGGCGCCGCCCTCGCGCATGTTCTTTTCCTGCAGGTCCACCATCTTCTTCAGGCTGGCGAGATAGGCACCCTGCGTCGCATAGCGCGGGCTGAACAGCAGCTGCTGGCCTTCGATGTTCTTGTTCGCGATGCCCAGCTGGGCCACGTCCTTGCTGAAGGCGATGTAGGCCGCGCTCTGGGTCCTGATCTCCTGGATCAGCGCGCGCTCCTCGGCCGTTTCGGCCAGCCGGTCCAGCGTGGCGATGTAGTCGGCCGTCTGCGCGATGGACTTGTCCATCACGGCCTTGTTTTCCGCCATCTGCGCGTCGTCGGTGAGGATGATGACGTTGCGCACGACGCGGGAGATGTCCAGCGTCACGTTGGACAGCTGCTGGCTGGCGTTGGCCTTGGGGTAGAGCTCGGTGACGAGGCTCTGCGAGACGTGGTCCTGCTGGCCCAGCCGCACCAGGTTCAGTGCCGTGACCAGGGCCATGAGTAGGAGGACGAGCGTGAAGCCCAGCCCGAGTCGAGGGCCTAGTTTGAGGTTTTTCATAGGAGAGTCGCTAGTGGCTGCAGGTGCCGGGGAATGGGGACGGGTCCGATTGTGACCATTTGTCAGCAAGCGTGCCTTGACCATCGCGTGCCCGTCGCATCGCCACATCAGCCACCCACTGCCGGTATTTCACGATATTCCGTCTGATGGATTTTCATCGCCGCCGCGTGCCCAGCAGGCGGGAAATGGTTTCGGCCGCCTTGAGCAGCGGGGGCAGCAACTGGGTCTGCATCATTTCCGCACTGGTGCGGTTGGCCTGGCCGCTGATGTTGAGCGCCGCCACCGTCTCGCCGGCGCGGTTGCGCAGCGGCGCGGCGATGGAGATCAGGCCTTCCTCCAGCTCCTGGTTGATGAGGCACCAGCCCTGGGTGCGGGCCTGGCGCACGGCGGCCAGCAGGTCCTCGTCGCGGGTAAGCGTGTAGGGGGTGAGTACCCGGCGCGGCAGGCCGTCCAGCAGGGCCTGCACCTGATCGTCGCTCTGGCCGGCCAGCAGCATGCGGCCCATGGAGGTCCAGAAGGCCGGCAGGCGCGAGCCCACGCCCAGGTTGGTGCTCATGATCTTGTGGGTGTGCACGCGCAGCACATAGACGATGTCGCGCCCGTCCAGCACGGCGGCCGAACACGATTCGTGCAGCTGGTCCACCAGCGCTTCCATGGTCGGCTCGGCCAGATCCCAGATGGGCATGGACGAAAGGTAGGCGAAGCCCAGGTCCAGGATGCGCGGCGTGAGGCGGAACAGCCGGCCGTCGCTTTCCACATAGCCCAGCGTCTGCAGCGTCAGCAGGATGCGGCGGGCGCCGGCGCGCGTGAGGCCGGAGGCGGCGGCCACCTCGCTCAGCGTCTGCTGGGGTGCTGCGGCGCTGAACGAGCGGATCACTTCCAGCCCACGCGCGAATGACTGCACATAGCTGTCGCCGGGCCTAGGGTTATCACTAGTCGAAGAGGGGGTGTCATCCATCGGGATCGGTCCTAGAATTCATTATACGAACAAATGTTCTATATGCGAACAAATTGCCCGGCCTGCATCGGCAGCCGGGCGGATTGTCCCTCTCACGTCTTCACCCTTTCTCCAACGACATGATCAACAAGATTGCGGATTCCGTCGCCCAGGCCCTCGCCGGTATCCAGGACGGCGCCACGGTGCTGATCGGCGGCTTCGGCACGGCGGGCATTCCGGGCGAGCTGATCGACGGCCTGATCGAGCACGGCGCGCGCGAGCTCACGGTGGTCAACAACAACGCCGGCAACGGCGAGACGGGCCTGGCCGCGCTGCTCAAGGCCGGCCGCGTGCGCAAGATCATCTGCAGCTTTCCGCGCCAGGTGGACAGCCAGGTGTTCGACGGCCTCTATCGCGCCGGCCAGCTCGAGCTGGAACTGGTGCCTCAGGGCAACCTGGCCGAGCGCCTGCGCGCCGCCGGCGCCGGCATCGGCGCCTTCTTCTGCCCCACGGCCTATGGCACCGAACTGGCCAAGGGCAAGGAGACCCGCGAGATCGGCGGCAAGCAGTACGTGCTGGAGTACCCCATCCACGGCGACGTGGCCCTCGTCAAGGCCGAGCGCGGCGACCGCTGGGGCAACCTGACCTACCGCATGTCCGCGCGCAACTTCGGCCCGGTGATGGCCACCGCTGCCAGGCAGACCATCGCCACGGTGCACGAGATCGTGGAACTGGGCGGGCTGGACCCCGAAGCCATCGTCACCCCCGGCATCTTCGTGAGCCAGATCGTGCGCATCGAGCGCACGGCCACGCAGGCGGCGGGCTTCAAGAAATCGGCATGAAATCGGCCTTGAGCGCAGAAGGAAAAAGCGTGAGCAGCTATCAAAAGCGTAGTAAGGATGAACTCGCCCGCCGCGTGGCGCAAGACATCCACGAAGGGGCGTACGTCAACCTGGGCATCGGCCAGCCGACCCTGGTCGCCAACCACATCCCGGCCGACCGCGAGGTCATCCTGCACAGCGAGAACGGCATCCTGGGCATGGGCCCCGCGCCGGCCGCAGGGCAGGAAGACTACGACCTCACCAACGCCGGCAAGCAGCCCGTCACCCTGCTGCCGGGCGGCGCCTATTTCCACCATGCCGACAGCTTCGCCATGATGCGCGGCGGCCATCTGGACATCTGCGTGCTGGGCGCCTTCCAGGTCAGTGCCACGGGCGACCTGGCCAACTGGAGCACGGGCGAGCCCGGCGCCATTCCTGCCGTGGGCGGGGCCATGGACCTGGCGATCGGCGCCAAGCAGACCTGGGTGATGATGGATCTGCTGACCAAGCAGGGCCAGTCCAAGGTGGTCGCGCAATGCAGCTACCCGCTCACCGGCATCGGCTGCGTCAAGCGCATCTACACCGACCTCGCCACGCTGGCCTGCACGCCCGAGGGGCTGGCGCTGATCGACGCCGTGCCCGGCCTGGAGCACGCCGAACTCGAACGCCTGGTCGGCCTGCCCATCCGCCGCGCCTGAACCCCTCAAGGAGATACCACACCATGACCTCTTCGCAAGCCTTCATTTGCGACGCCATCCGCACGCCCTTCGGCCGCTACGGCGGGGCGCTGTCCAGCGTGCGTACCGACGACCTGGGCGCCATCCCGCTCAAGGCGCTGATGGCGCGCAACCCGAACGTGGACTGGGCCGCGGTGACCGACGTGCTCTACGGCTGCGCCAACCAGGCCGGCGAGGACAACCGCAACGTGGCCCGCATGA
>Ga0207686_10001449_pt1 | contig 13451 bp, 8 predicted proteins | sample KBSM24metaG_FD_184396 | JGI IMG/M metagenome (GOLD analysis project Ga0207686, IMG submission 184396) | Miscanthus rhizosphere microbial communities from Kellogg Biological Station, Michigan, USA - KBS M2-4 metaG (SPAdes) (version 2) | ecosystem: Host-associated > Plants > Roots > Rhizosphere >...
CCAGCGGCTGGTGGGGGCTGTGGTACTGGTCGCCCGCAACGGAGCAATGATCCACTGCCAGGCCGCAGGCTTTGCCGACCGCGAGAGCGCCCGGCCTATGTCGCTGGATACGGTCTTCCGGCTCGCGTCGGTGAGCAAGCCCATCGTCTCTGCCGCCGCTCTGGTGCTGGTCGCACAGGGCCGGCTCGACCTGGACGCCGAGATCGCACGCTGGCTGCCCGAATTCCGGCCGCGCTTGCCGGACGGAGGGCGCGCATCCATCACTGCGCGGCAACTGCTCAGCCACACGGCGGGGTTGGGATACCGGTTTCTGGAGGCCGACGAGCTGGGGCCCTATGCACTGGCCGAGGTGTCGGATGGGCTCGACGCGTCCACGGTCAGCCTCGAGGAGAACCTCCGGCGCATCGCCAGCGTGCCCCTTCGCTACGAGCCCGGCAGGGGCTGGGGCTACTCGTTGGCGACCGATGTGCTCGGGGCGCTGATCGCACGCATCCACGGCACGCCGCTGGATCAGGCGGTCAGCCGGCTGGTGACCGCTCCGCTGGGGATGGCCGATACGGGGTTCGTCGCCCGCGACCCGCAGGCTGTAGCGATACCTTACGTGAACGATGCGCCTCGGCCGCATCGCCTGGCGGAAGGTGAAATGGTCTCGACGGTCGAAGGAGCGGTCGGGATCACCTACAGCCCTGCGCGCGTGTTCGATGCTGGGGCCTTCCCTTCAGGCGGTGCCGGAATGGCGGGCACCGCAGGGGATGTCCTCCGGTTGCTGGAGGTGCTGCGCCAGGATGGGGGCGCGCTGCTTCCCCGTGAACTCGCCAGGGAGATGGGGCGAGACCAGACGGGAGGGCTGGAGCTGCCAGGAATGCCGGGCGTCGGCTTCGGCCTGGGCTTCTCCGTATTGCGCGATCCCAGGCTTGCCGGGTCTCCGGAATCGGACGGCACATGGCGATGGGGCGGCGCCTATGGACACTCCTGGTTCGTGGATCGGTCGCAGGGCCTCAGCTGCGTCGCCCTCACCAATACCTTGTACGAAGGAATGTCGGGGCGCTTCGTCCGCGATTTGCGCGATGCGGTCTATGCCGCGCTGCCCCAGCCGCGATGAAGACCTCAGGCGAATCCGAGGGCTCCTCAAGAGACCGGAATGAGCGGCCCGTCCGTGTGCGCCCGGGAATTCGCCGCATGCATCCGTGCAGTTTTTTTCTTTTTCGTGAAAGCAATCAGGGTAAGCCCTAAACTTGCCACATTGCAAAGACGTGAGGGAAAAGGCATGCATTCGGACATCGTGATCGTGGGCGGTGGAGCTGGCGGGCTGGAACTGGCCGCGCGCCTGGGGCGCCGGCTCGGTGCCAAGCAGGGCCGTGAACGCGTCCTCCTGGTGGACCGTTCTCCCTTCCACATCTGGAAGCCCACCCTGCACGAAGTGGCCGCAGGCACGCTGGACGCGCATCAGGAAGGTCTCTCGTACCCGGTGCTGGCGCGGCGCAACCATTTCGGCTTCGCCATCGGCGACCTGGTGGGGCTGGACACGGCGCACAAGACCATCGAGCTGGGCGAGATCCGCAACGCCGAAGGCGAGCTGCTGGTGCCGCGCCGCACGGTGAGCTATACCCGGCTGGTGCTGGCCATCGGCAGCGGCTCCAATGCCTTCGGCACGCCGGGCATCGAACACGCCTATCTGCTGGAAAACGTGCGCGATGCGCAGCGCTTCCATACCGACTGGCTGGGTGCCTGCGCGCGGGCTTCGTTCTCCGAGAGCCGTGCGCTGTCCATTGCCATCGTCGGCGCCGGTGCCACGGGCGTGGAACTGTCGGCCGAGCTGCTCGAAGCCCATGCCGAACTGCTGGAGAGCCTGGGCAGCAGCCAGCGCTTCCGGCTCGACATCTCCCTGGTCGAAGGCGGCGGCCGCATCCTGGGCGGCCTGCCCGAGAAGATTTCCGCGCAGGCCGAAGTCGCCCTGCGCCGCAAGCAGGTGCAGGTGCTGACCAACACGCGCGTGACCGAGATCCGCTCGGGCGCGCTGGTCACGCCCGCGGGCGAGATCCCGGCCGACCTCATCGTGTGGGCCGCCGGCATCAAGGCCGCCGACGGCAACGCACGCCTGGGGCTGGAAGTGAACCGCCTCAACCAGTTCGTCGTGGACAACCGCCTGCGCACCTCGGCGCCCGACGTGATGGCCCTGGGCGACTGCGCCGCCTGCCCCTGGGAAGACGGCAAGACCGTGCCCGCCCGCGCCCAGGCCGCGCACCAGCAGGCCGACTATGTGGCGAACGTGCTGGGCGCGCTGCTGCGCGAGCAGGAGGTGACCGAGCCCTTTGTCTACAAGGACTTCGGCTCCCTCGTCTCGCTGGGCGACAACAAGGGCGTGGGCAACCTCATGGGCGGCCTGGGCGGACGCAACTTCTTCGTCGAAGGGCTGATCGCCAAGTGGATGTACATCTCGCTGCACCTGAACCACCACCGCGCCATCCTGGGCACGGGCAAGACGGTGGTGCTGGCGCTGGCGCGGCTGCTGCAGAAGCGGGTTTCGGGGCGGCTCAAGCTGCATTGATCCTGCAGCGAATGCGGGAGAGGCCGGCGGCCTTTGGAGCGGCTAACACAACCCAGCGAAGCGGTTATGGCGAGGCGCAGCATCGAAGGCAGTACGGGGGGCGTACGACGAGATGCGGCAACGACGCCAGAAGGGTGGTGTTAGCTGCTCTTACTCCTGCTTTCTCTTCTACAGGCGGCTCTGGCGGTACAGGTCGCCTTCGCCCGAGCGTGCGCGTCGCCAGATCTCCGCATCGTCCAACCGCGTCTGGATGAGTTCCACGGGCACGCCCGCATCGTCGATGATGGCGACCCGGTAGCCATCGATGGGTTCGTAGGGGCCCGGCAGCAGCGTTTCGCCTTCGATCGCGGCTTGCAGGTCTCCACCTTGAAGGCCGATGGGGCACCGTCCGGATGAGCGGGTGCAGCGGGGAATCGAGCGTGAAGCGATGCCACTGGATGCGGAAACGGCCGCCGTTGTCCGTGGTGAACATGCCGGCAGCCTGGCTGAACTGTTCCTGTGCCCGGAGTTCCTCTGTCGGAATGCCGAGATGGTGGAACTCGTAGCGGATATGCGCCCTCATGTCTGTCGTTCTTTCAGGGCCCGTTGACGTTATTTTCCTGGGCGAGGGAGCCTCCGGGCTGCCTGTCAGCCCGCCAGCAGCTTCTGCACCAGATCGCCCGCCGTCGATGCGCTGTATTTGCGCATCAGCCGCGCACGGTAGATCTCCACCGTGCGGTGGCTGATCTCCAGCGCCCGGCCGATCTCCTTGGAGGTCATGCCGTCCAGCAGGCGGGCGGCCACCTCGCGCTCGCGGCCCGTGAGTTCGGCCTTGACCGGGCGTTGCGCGCTCAGGTCCTCGAAGCTCCAGATACCCGATTCGTGCGGCGCCTCGCGGTTGATCGCGCGGCCCGATACATGGCACCAGAACACTTCACCGTTGGCACGCTTCATGATGCGGTTGTCGGCGTAGTGGCCGCGGGCGTTCAGGATGGGCTCCATGCGCTTGCCCAGTCGCTCGTATTCGTCGGCGCTGGGGTAGAGAATGCGGAAGGACTGTCCGATCAGCACCTCGCGCGAGGCGCCGAACATCTCGCAGACATGGCGATTGCAGTCCACCATGGTGCGGTGGCGCGAGATGACCAGCCCGACCGGGGCCATGTCGAACGCGAGGCGGTAATCGGCGGTATCCATGAAAGTCTTTAGGGAGAACTACGTAGTAATGTACGTAGTATCGTAGCGTTCATCCATCCTGTCTCGATGAGGAGTCTTTCAGTGAACAAGCTATTTCCTTCGGCAGACGCGGCGCTCAAGGGCGTCGTGGCCGATGGCCAGATGCTGGCCGTCGGAGGTTTCGGGCTGTGCGGCATCCCGGAGGCGCTGATCGACGCATTGCGCGATTCCGGCGTCAAGGACCTCACGGTCATCTCCAACAACGCGGGCGTCGATGACTTCGGGCTGGGCAAGCTGCTGCGCACGCGGCAGATCAAGAAGATGATCTCTTCCTACGTGGGCGAGAACAAGGAGTTCGAGCGCCAGTACCTGGCCGGCGAACTGGAGCTGGAATTCACGCCCCAGGGCACGCTGGCCGAGAAGCTGCGTGCGGGCGGCGCGGGCATTCCGGCCTTCTTCACCAAGACCGGCGTGGGCACCATCGTGGCCGAGGGCAAGGAGCTGCGCGAATTCGACGGCGAGACCTACGTGATGGAGCGTGCCCTGGTGCCCGACGTCTCACTGGTCAAGGCGCACCGGGCCGACAAGTCGGGCAACCTGCAGTTCCGCCTCACGGCGCGCAACTTCAACCCGGCGGCGGCCACGGCCGGAAAGATCTGCATCGTCGAGGTGGAGGAGGTCGTCGAGATCGGCGACATCGCGCCCGACGACGTGCACCTGCCCGGCATCTACGTGCATCGCATCGTCCACAACCCGACGCCTGAAAAGCGCATCGAGAAACGCACCGTGAGCGCAGCCGCCCCGGTCGACGTGGTCGCCGCCAAGGTCGAGGCCCAGGCCGTCATCGCCCAGGCCGCCGCCAGCGCCGACGTGCCGGCCGTTCCCACCGTGCCCGCCAACAAGCAACAAGGAGCCTGACATGCCCTGGACCCAAGACCAGATGGCCGCGCGTGCGGCGCAGGAGCTGGAAGACGGCTTCTACGTGAACCTCGGCATCGGCATTCCCACCCTGGTGGCCAACCACACGGGCGACAAGGAAGTGTGGCTGCAGTCCGAGAACGGCATGCTGGGCATCGGCCCGTTCCCGACCGAAGACGCGGTCGATGCCGATCTCATCAACGCCGGCAAGCAGACCGTGACGACCATCCCCGGCTCGTCCATCTTCGGCAGCGACCAGTCGTTCGCCATGATCCGCGGCGGCAAGATCAACCTGTCCATCCTGGGCGCCATGCAGGTGAGCGAAAAGGGCGATCTCGCCAACTGGATGATCCCCGGCAAGATGGTCAAGGGCATGGGCGGCGCCATGGACCTGGTGGCCGGCGTCAAGCGCGTGATCGTGCTCATGGAGCACGTCGCGAAAAAGAAGGACGGCACCGAAGACATGAAGATCCTTCCCGCCTGCACGCTGCCCCTGACCGGCGTGGGCGTGGTGGACCGCATCATCACCGACCTGGCCGTGATGGATGTCACGCCCGAAGGCCTGCAACTGGTGGAAATGGCGCCCGGTGTGAGCTTCGAGGCCGTGCAGGCCAAGACCGGTGTGCCGCTGATTCGCTGATCCGCTGAGCCGTTCAGCGACTTGCGCACCAAGCGAAAAGCCCGGCATCACCGGGCTTTTCGCTTTGGGGCCGTCTCTCCGCACCTCAGGGCGTGGCGGCGGCCTTGTCCGGCGTTGCCGGCGCCGGTGCTGGTGGTTGGGCGAGTGGCTGCGTTTGCGCGGGCGCAGGCGGATTGGCCGGAATCTGATAGCTCCAGGTCTCGCTGACGGCCTTGTCGCCCTGCATCAGCGTGGCGCGCATCTCCACCGGCAGGGCCGGGTTCTTCACCCGCACGCGCACCGTCACGCGCCAGCCCTGGATGGCGGGGTTGCGTTGCAGGTTCACGCTCAGCAGATCGGCGTTGCTGTCCACGCTGACCTGGGGCGTGATGGCCGTGCCCTCCGGCAACTGGGCCACGGCGGGGCCTTCGAAGTCGATCAGGAAGGCGCTGGCGCCGTCGGGTTTGCGGATCAGGTTGGCCTGCAGCTCCTCGCTCTCGGTGTGCAGGGTCTGCCTGACCCAGGCGTTGTCGGCGCCGTGCAGCGCCGGCTCGTCCGTCGTCCAGTGCATGCGGTAGGCGAACTGCAGCATGTCGCCGCGGCGGGCCGGCGCGTCGGGCGTCCAGAAAGCGGCGATGTTGTCGTTGGTCTCGTCGGGTGTGGGGATCTCCATCAGCGTCACGTGGCCCTTGCCCCAGTTGCCCAGCGGCTCGATCCAGGCGCTGGGGCGCAGGTCGTAGCGGTCCTTGAGGTCTTCGTAGCGCGAGAATTCGCGCCCGCGCTGCAGCAGGCCGAAGCCCTTGGGGTTGTCCACCTCGAAGGAGCTGATCGCCAGCTGGCGCGGGTTGTTCAGCGGACGCCAGAGCCACTCGCCCGCGCCGGTGCGTATGGCGAGGCCGTTGGAGTCGTGGATGGCGGGGCGGAAGTTGCCGCGCTGGAGGTCGGACTGCTGGTTGGGCCCGTACAGGAACATGCTGGTCAGCGGCGCGATGCCCAGCGTCCTGACGTCGCCGCGCAGGAAGATGTTGGCCTGCACGTCCACCACCGCATCCTTGCCGCCGGGCACCACGGTGAAGCGGTAGGCGCCGGTGGCGCGCGGCGAGTCGAGCAGGGCGTAGATCACCAGCTGGCGGTCCTGCGCGGCGGGGCGCTGGATCCAGAACTCGCGGAAGTTGGGGAACTCCTCGCCGCCCGGTGGCGCCGTGTCGATCGCCAGCCCGCGGCTGGACAGGCCGTACACCTGGCCCTTGCCGATCACGCGGAAGTAGCTCGCGCCCAGGAAGCTCACGATCTCGTCGAGCTTGCCGGGCTGGTTGATGGGGTAGAGCACGCGAAAGCCCGCGTAGCCCAGGTTGCTGGTGGCGCTGCGGTCGAAGTGCAGGTCGCCGAAGTCGAAGCGCCCGGCGTCGTAGCGGATTTCCTGCACGCCTTCGGGCGTGATCTCGTTGATGCGCACCGGGGCGTTGAACTGCATGCCCTGGTGGTAGAAGCTCAGGCGGAACGGCGTGGGCTGGTCGCGCCACTCGAAGCGGTCCGCGCGCGGCTGCATCTTCTGGTAGTCGGCGAACTGCATGCGGCTGAACACGGGCGGCAGGTTGTTCGCGGGGGCCACATAGGGCTTTTCCATCAGGTCGCGGGCCTGGCGGGTGACGTCGGCGAGCGAGAACGTTTGGGCGTGGCCCGCAGCGGGCAGGCAAAGGAGGGTGGCGAGACCGGCAAGGGCCAGGAGCGATCGGGCGCGCAGGCGTGCGGCGGCAAACAACAGGGTCATGGACAGGGACGGTAGTTCAGTGGACAGGCTGCGGCGTGACGGAGCGTAACGCGGCGGCGCGGCGCCAGGCGCTGGCTTCGACCGGGACCGGCGCCGTCGGCGCCGGGCCATGGCGCGTGCGATGGAGCCGAAGCAAACTTCCTGCCGGGGCCCGCGGCATGTTGCGCCATGCAACAGTTCGGGGGCCGGGTTCGGGCGCGGAACGCGGACTTGAGCTTAGCATTCGCCACCCGCCGTGCCGCCTTGTGTCTGGCCGGCCGCATGCCCAGGCATGCAAAGCCCCGGTGGCCGATCGCCCGCACGTTCCCGGAGCGCGGCGGGCCCGCACCACCCGCGCCAACCATCCGAAAGTGACTGAATGAAGCAATCGTGGATTCTTGTGCTGTCCGCTGCGCTGGCGGCACCCGCCGCCTGGGCGCAGGCGCCGCAGCCGGACCCTGCAGAGGCGAAGAAGACCTTCGTGGCCGATCTGGTCGGCCGCATGACCCTGGAAGAGAAGATCGGCCAGCTGCGCCTGATCAGCATCGGCCCGGACATGCCCATCGCGCAACTGGCCGACGAGATAGCCGCCGGCCACGTGGGGGGCACCTTCAATTCGGTGAACCGCCCCGACAACCGCCGCCTGCAGGATGCGGCCATGAAGACGCGGCTGAAGATCCCGATGTTCTTCGCCTACGACGTCATCCACGGCCACCGCACCACCTTCCCGATCGGGCTGGGCCTGGCGTCCACCTGGGACATGGCCTCCGTGGAGCACATGGCGCGCACGGCCGCGCGGGAGGCGGCAGCCGATTCGATCGACATGACCTTCGCGCCCATGGTGGACATCTCGCGCGACCCGCGCTGGGGCCGCACCTCCGAGGGCTTCGGCGAAGACCCGTACCTGGTGTCGCAGATCGCCCGTGCCACGGTGCAGGGCTTCCAGGGCCCGCAGCGGCCGCTGGCGGCGGACCGCATCATGGCGAGCGTCAAGCACTTCGCGCTCTATGGCGCGGTGGAAGGCGGGCGCGACTACAACGCCGTGGACATGAGCCCGATGCGCATGTACCAGGACTATCTGCCGCCCTACAAGGCCGCGATCGACGCGGGCGCGGGGGGAGTGATGGTGGCGCTGAACTCCATCAACGGCGTGCCGGCCACTTCCAACACCTGGCTGATGCAGGACCTGCTGCGCAAGGACTGGGGCTTCAAGGGCGTGACGGTGAGCGACCACGGCGCCATCGTCGAGCTGACGCGCCACGGCGTGGCCCGCGACGAGCGCGAGGCCGCCAAGCTCGCCATCCGCGCCGGCATCGACATGAGCATGGCCGACTCGGTGTACTGGAAGGAACTGCCCGGCCTGGTGCGCTCCGGCGAAGTGCCCATGCGGCAGCTCGACAACGCGGTGACCGAGGTGCTGGGCGCCAAGTACGACATGGGCCTCTTCAAGAACCCCTACCTGCGCATCGGCGCGGCCAAGGACGATCCGGCGGACCTCAAAGCCGACAGCCGCCTCGACCGGCCGGCCGCGCGCGAGGTGGCGCGCCAGTCGCTGGTGCTGCTGGAAAACCGCAACGGCACGCTGCCGCTTTCCAGGAAGGCGTCCATCGCCCTGGTCGGCCCGCTGGCCGATGCGCCGATCGACATGCTGGGCAGCTGGTCCGCCGCCGGCTACGACCGGCTCGCCGTCACCCTGCGCGCCGGGCTGAATGCCGCCATCGGCCAGGGCGGGCGGGTGGCGTATGCGCGGGGCGCCAACATCACCGGCGACGAGGCCATCGTCAAGTACCTGAACTTCCTCAACTGGGATGCGCCCGAGGTCACGCAGGACCCGCGCCCGCCGGCCGAGATGATCCAGGAGGCCGTGCGCGTGGCGCAGCAGTCCGACGTGATCGTGGCCGCCGTGGGCGAGGCGCGCGGCATGTCGCACGAGTCGTCGAGCCGCACCAGCCTGGACCTGCCGCAGAGCCAGCGCGACCTGATCACCGCCCTCAAGGCCACCGGCAAGCCGCTGGTGCTGGTGCTGATGAACGGCCGCCCGCTGGCGCTGCAGCGCGAGCAGAAGGAGGCCGATGCGATCCTGGAGACCTGGTACGCCGGCACCGAGGGCGGCAACGCCATCAGCGACGTGCTCTTCGGCGACTACAACCCCTCGGGCAAGCTGCCGATCTCGTTCCCACGCTCGGTGGGCCAGATCCCCACCTACTACAACCACGCGCGCCTGGGCCGTCCGTTCACCGAGGGCAAGCCGGGCAACTACACCTCGCAGTACTTCGAGGAAGTGACCGGCCCGCTCTATCCCTTCGGCTACGGCCTGAGCTACACCGACTTCGCGCTCTCCGACGTCGTGCTCTCCAGCCCCACGATGGAACGCGGCGGGCAGATCGAGGCTGCGGTGACGGTGAAGAACACCGGCCGGCGCGCGGGCGAAACCGTGGTGCAGCTCTACATCCAGGACGTGGCCGCCTCGGTGGTGCGCCCGGTCAAGGAACTCAAGGGCTTTCGCAAGCTGATGCTGCAGCCGGGCGAGGAGCGCGTGCTGCGCTTCCCGATCACCGAAGAGCAGCTGAAGTTCTTCAACGCCCGTCTTGAGCATGTGGCCGAGCCGGGCCGCTTCAACGTGCAGATCGGTCTGGACTCGCAGACCGTGCGGGAGCAGGGCTTCGAGTTGCGCTGAAGCCATCTGTGCACGGCTGTCAGGGAGGGCCGGCACGCATGCACCACGGCAGGGCAGGCGCAGACTCGTTCCTGGAGGGGGAAGCAGCTTCTATTCCCCGCCACAGCGCTCGTTTCGAAGTCTGACCCTTCTGCCGGAGTGAACGCTCTTTCCCAGAACGCCGACTCCCTTGCCGGCGGTGAGCAGGACGGCGACACGCACTACCTGCGCGCCGTGACCGACATGGCGCAGCGGTGCACGTTGGTGGCGCGCGACGCGCTCTCCTACCTCCTGAGGGTTGCCGTAGAGCCCGGAGCCGCTCTGCATGAGAGCCCAGGGCCGACTCACTGCCCGCCCGGATGGCCTGGGATACAGCAATACTGTATATTTGAACAGTATTCTGCTGCCATCCCATGTCCATCCCAGCCCCGCTCCACGCCGTAACCGCCGCCCTGCGGCAGCCGGGCCGGGGCGTGCCCGAGGTGCCGGGCGTCTGGCAGGGCGGATCGTGGGGGACGGCGGCGCCGCAGCGCGTCTGGCCCACGGGCCATGCATCGCTCGATGCCCAGCTGCCCGGCGGCGGCTGGCCGCTGGGAGCGATGGCGGAGCTGCTGCTGCCGGCACAGGCCGCGCAGGCATGGCCGATCGTCCTGCCCGGCCTGGCCCTGGCGGTGGCGCAGGGCGAGCCCGGGCGCGTGGTGCTGGTGGCGCCGCCCCACGAGCCCTTCGCACCCGCGCTGCAGGCGGCGGGCCTGCCGGCCCAGCGGCTGTGCGTGGTGCTGCCCGGCACCTGCCAGGCCGCAGAAGCTTCCTGGGCGAGCGAGCAGGCACTGCGTTGCCGCGACGTGCTGGCCGTTCTGGCCTGGCTGCCGCAGGCGCGGCCGGAGATGCTGCGGCGCCTGCAGCTGGCCGCTGCCCAGCAGGGGCGCTGGCTGTGGGTCCTGCGCCCCGAGGCGCTGCGCGCCCAGGCCTCGCCCGCGCCGCTGCGGCTGTGGGTGCAGCGGGCCGGTGCGGATCTTCTGCGCGTGCAGGTGGTCAAGCGGCGCGGGCCACCCTTGCTCGAACCCGTGCTGCTGCCGCTGCGTCCCCCGGCGCTGCCGGCCGTGCTGGAGGCTCAGGCACGCCGCCAGCAACAGGCGCGGGAGGACGCCGGCCGGCTGCTGCAGGCGCGCCGCCCGCCAGCGCCCGTCGCACCGTCTCCACCACTGCCATCGGGACTGCTGCATGCACTGGGTCGCACTGCCCCTGTGCGCGGATGAGCCCGCCGCGCCCGGCGTGCCGGCCGAGGCCGGTGCCTGGTGGGCGCTGCGCTTTTCTCCGCGCGTGGCCGTGATCGACGAAGCGGTGCTGGCCGAGATTTCGACCACTGCTCGCCTCTGGGGCGGCCTGCCGGCGCTGCTGGAGCAACTGCGCGCCCAGGCGCCCGGAACCGCCGCGTCAACGGATCTGCCGTTGGCGCAAGGCCCTACGGCTCTGCAGGCCCTGGCCCGACTGCGCCTGCTGCAGGCTGGCCATCCGCTGCCGCAGCGTCTGCCGCACGACCTGCCGCTGCGCACCCTGAGCGCGGCGCGGCCCCATGCCCAGGGCCTGGAGCAGTTGGGCTGCCGCACCTGGGGGGCTCTGCGGGCGCTGCCGCGTGCCGGGGTGGCGCGGCGCTTCGGCGGGCCCCTGCTGCATGCGCTGGACCAGGCCTGGGGCGACGCGCCGCACCAGCCGCCGTGGGTGGCGTTGCCCGAGACCTTCGCGCTGGAGGCCGAGCTGCCCGCCCTGGCCGAATCGGCCCCGGCCCTGCTGTGGTCCGCCAGCGCGCTGCTGCAGGCCCTGCAGGGCTGGCTGCAGGGGCGCCACCAGGGCGTGCTGGTCCTGCGCCTGCAGTGGCATCACCACCTGCGCCGCCTGGACGGCGTGGACCTGCCGCCCTGGGACGGCATGGATCTGCGCACGGCCGAGCCCGCGCAGGAGATGGCGCACCTGCGGCGGCTGCTGGCCGAGCGGCTGGGGCATTGCCGGCTCTCGGCCCCGGTGGACCGCATCGCCCTGCGCGCCCTGCAGACCGGGCCGGCGCCTGCAGCCAGCAGCAGCCTGCTGCCGCCGGGCCCGCACGAGGCCGTGGGCGATCCGTGGCATCAGCTGCAGGAGCGCTGGTCCGCCCGGCTGGGCGCCCACCGCGTTCAGGCCGTGCAGTTGCATGCCGACCACCGGCCCGAACGCATGCAGTCCTGGCAGGCCATGGAGGGCGGTGCAGGCCGGGCCGATGCGGCTTCTGGGGCCCGCATGGGCGGCACCAGCCTCACCCGTGCCACCGACCCACGCGCTGCGCTCTGGCCGGCCTGGCTGGTGCAGCCACCCGAGCCCCTGGCGGTGCAGCGCCACCGCCCCTGCCTGCACGGGCCGCTGCGCCTGCTGGCCGGGCCGGAGCGTTTCGAGGCTGCCTGGTGGGAAGCCGCCGGCACCCCGGACGATGCATCGGCCGACGGCCCGGCACGCCGCGACTATTTCGTCGCCCATGGCGATGCGGCTGGCTATGTGTGGGTGTTCCGCGATCTTGAGGGGCGGTGGTTCCTGCACGGCCTCTACGGCTGAGGGCGAAAGAGGCGGCGAAGGGGAAGCTCGGGAGTGAGCTGGCCGGCAGCCGGCCGCCTGGGCCCGGCGCGGCCGGCGTTTTCAGGCCGCAGGCGCTGCCACGCCCAGCCGCTCGTGCAGGCGGGTGCTGGTGGTGGTGTATTGCAGCGCCACCGGGCCGCCGCTCAGGGTTTCGGCGGCGGCGAAGGCGGCCAGGGTGGCTTCGTGGAAGGCGCAGAGCAGCAGCTTGCGCTTGCCGGGATAGGTGTTGATGTCGCCCACCGCGTGGATGGCGGGGATGCTGGTGCGGAAGCTGGCCGGGTCCACCACGAGCTGCTTGCGCTCGATGGCCAGGCCCCAGTCGGCCACCGGCCCCAGGCGCGGCGAAATGCCCAGGTAGGCCAGCAGCAGGTCGAGCGGCAGGCGCGACGTGCCGCCTTCAGGCAAGGCCAGTTGCAGGGCCTGCAGGCGGCCGCCGGCGGCCTCGATGCCCGTGATCTGCCCGGCCACCACGCGGATGCGGCCGGCCTCGCGCAGCGCGGCCAGTTCGGCCAACGCCTCGGGCGGCGCCTGGAAGACGTCGCGCCGGTGCAGCAGGGTGACGCTCGCGGGGGCGTCGGCGCCTTCGGCCCGGGCGCAGGCGATGGCGGCCAGCACGGCGCCGTCTTCGCCGCCATGCACCACGACATGGCGGCCAGCCAGGCGGGCGGGGAGCGTGGCGACATCAGGGTGATAGAGCAGCTGCGTGCCGGCGAAGGCATCGATGCCTTCGGCCTTGACGGCGCGTGGCACGAAGGCGCCCACGCCGGCTGCGATGAACACGGTGCGTGCCAGCAGCCGGGTGCCGGCGCTGGTCTGCAGCAGCACGCGGCCATCGGGCTGCAGTGCCAGCTCGGCGACGGTCTGGCCCAGGTGGCGCTGCAGCGGGAAGGGGGCGATCTGCCGCTCCAGCAGCGCGACCAGCTCGCGCCCGGTGCAGACCGGCACGCCGGGAACGTCGTAGATGGGCTTGTCGGGATAGAGCTCGGCGCACTGGCCGCCCGTGTGGGGCAGGGCGTCGATCAGGTGGGAGGCAATGCCCTGCAGCCCGAGCTGGAAAACCTGGAACAGGCCAGCCGGTCCTGCGCCTATGACGACGGCATGGTGGGGACGTGGGCAACTGATCGACCGGGCGCACTCGTGGAGCTCGGCCGACACGACGGCGGCGCGTTTGCGGTGAGCTGGTCGGCCGATGCGAGATTGGTCA
>Ga0207686_10001451_pt1 | contig 13438 bp, 15 predicted proteins | sample KBSM24metaG_FD_184396 | JGI IMG/M metagenome (GOLD analysis project Ga0207686, IMG submission 184396) | Miscanthus rhizosphere microbial communities from Kellogg Biological Station, Michigan, USA - KBS M2-4 metaG (SPAdes) (version 2) | ecosystem: Host-associated > Plants > Roots > Rhizosphere >...
CGGAAACGACCAGAAGCAGTTTGACAAACGCACCGGTCATGATGGGCTCCTTTCCGCAATCGACCTGCGTTCGGCTGGCTTGCGTCAATCGAGGGAAAGAAAGGCGGCCCCAGCGACAGGCGCGACTTACCGGCGTAGCACGAGTTGATGCAGAGGAGTCTACCGTTGGGTTACGGCAATATCGACGGCGGTCGCGAGGTCAACCCTTCTGACCGGTCGAGCGGACGCCCCGGCCGGCAATGCTCAAGGTCTCGCGACGTAGAAGTTATATGTCGCGCGATAGTTCACCCGCGCGACCTTGCCGAGTTGCCCTTGATTGCACTCATCCGCAGGTGCCTTTCCGCCGGCGGTTTTCACCCGTTGGACGTTTTGCGTCTTGCCGAAGATGCCGTTTCCTTCCACCGACGTTGCGCTCAGCAACAGCCAGGGAATCGCATTGGCGTCGGGACCATCGTCGCGTGCTTTGGTTGTACCGACCACCTTGCTCCCGTCGTAGGCTTCCCACGTCGGGCCCGCGTAGTGCTTGCCGATCCTATTTCCAGCCTGGTCGAACAGTTCCGCCTCCGGAGCCTTGAAGATCCACTCGAAGCGCGCCGGATCGGCCTTGTTAACGCCGCATTCATAAATCTGCACGCCGCGGGCTTGCGCGGCCACAGCCAGCGTCTGTGTTGCCGGCACCTTGAGGTTTTCCGGAACATCCCCGACTCCGGTGTAAGCTGAAGCGAAGCCCGACAGAAACGTGACTAAGGATGCGGTTGTGATCAAGCTTGGAGCAACGGGTCTCATGTTTGGATTCCTCTTGCACGGTTGGCGAATTTGGCAAGCGCCAGGGTTTGGCTATTCCGGAACTGTCTCGCCCGACCCGCCCATCTCCTTGGGCATGTCCTTCATCTTGGGCAAGCCGTCTTTGATCCGGAGGACGGCCTCCGCGTAGTTGACATGAAGCTGCGGCTCGTGGCGATAGGTCGGGATCGTAGCGGCGTACACATCGACGACCGCCCACAGCGGATGGTCGGTCAGCAAATGTCCGCCGCAGGTCTTGCAGAACTTGCGGTAGCTCCTCTCGGTCTTGTGGTAGACGCCGACGTTTCCGTCGCCTTTGGTGAACTTCACGGCCTCGGGTTTCCACAGGCTGAATGCATTTACCGGTGCCGCCGACCAGCTGCGACACGACGCGCAATGACAGTACCCTGCCGCGACCGGCTCGCCAGTAACGACCATCTCTACGGCTCCGCAGAAACAGCGTCCCCTGTACGTCTGATTCATCGTTTCTCTCTCGTGAGAATGACCAGATCGATCCCACATTCGACCGTCGGTCGTGCTCAATCAATCGGCCACGCTATGCGAATTCGATTTGTATTGTCTTCCGCATTCTTGTGCCTCGAATGTCGCACGACCGGGACTGACGTAGTCTTCGCCATCGACTGCTCCCGGCGCGTCGATATTCACTGGAGCCCCGGCGACGTTGAATCTCGCTTCGGCCGGGGCTTTCTCCGCCGCCAATGTGTTTGCATTAGCGCTGACCGACCCGAGCTGTGCCGGCAGCACAACCAATGTCGCCATCGTGATGGCGGCCATCGCGACCGCGGTCAATCCCAGTGCGGCGCGAGGTGTTGACGTTTCATAGCGGTTCATGTGGCAATCCTTTAGACGTTTATCCGGGACTCCTGCTGGTTGCGAGCGATCGCGCATCGCCGCCTTCATCGCAGCGAGCGCGATTGCCGGTTGCTACCGCAGCACTGTGGCGTTGGCAATCCATTTGCCCGCGCCGACCCGTATCAGAAACGCAACATCGGGTTCGGTCGAGCATACGGCTGGCAACGCACTGACTCTACCGGTGAACTGTGCTTCTCCTTGCTCGCTGAGGTCGACGAGCGGCGTATCGACAAAGAACGTGTCTCCCGCGCTGCCGTCGGTGTCGCAAAGCAGCGTGCCCTTGACCTGAGCGACCGCCCCGGGAGTGCCGATCGAATTTCCACCGGCCAGCACAAGTCCGCGGACGTCGAAGGTGATCCTGCTTTTGGTCAGATCGACGTTGACATGCCCACCCAGCGTCGACCACGGTGTCGGGCCACCGGTTATCGCTCCGGTGCCGACCCCGACCACATTGTTGGGTGCGGCGATGCCGATGACCGACTGCCAGCGGAGGTTATCGCTTGAATCGGCGCTGGCGTTCTGGCCAAAGGCGGCAGCACTCAGTGCGATGCCGGACACGATCAATGATTTACGCAACAACGATTGCATTAGTTTCTCCAGGTTATGGGTAGTGATGCTTCCACACGCCGGTCGAGAGATCAGGATGATTCGCTTACCAGGCACCGATGCGGTGCGCACGCGGAAGCCTTGCAGTCTAGTGAGAATGCGCAGCAGGGAGACTTCAAAAACCAGCCGATTTTGTTTCGATTGTTTCGTGCGCTCCCGACACGCACTTCGGGACGCTCCGCTGGCGTGGCGCAAAGATCTGCGTGTCGAGCCCGTGCCGGCTCGACCGCAGCACGCTACGCTACGTTGGGCCGCGGCAGGTCGCCGTCCATAGCCAATTCGGCGACGACGCGGCGCACTTCGCTCGGCAGGAATGGCTTCTCGATTACCCGACGGCCGCTCTCGGAGACGAACTCGCGCAAGGCGGAAGCGAGCGTATCACCGGTCACGAAGACGACTCGAACACCACGTCCCGGCCAGCGCCGCTCGATCTCCTGATAGAGCGCGCGGCCATCGAGATCCGGCATGCGGATATCCGTCAGGATCACATCGTAGTGTTCGACGGCCATGTGCTGGAGCGCTTCACGACCGGAAGCGACCGTCACCACGCGGTGCTGCGCGGCGACCAGGATGTCGGCGAGCGTCTCGCGAATCTCGGCCTCGTCATCGATGACCAGGATCGTGCGCCGGGACGGATGTGCCTTCAAAGGAAATGAGGATTCGGCCGCGCTCGCGGCAACGGCGCCGAGAGGTAGCGTGATCGAAAACTCGGCGCCACCCTGCGCAGGGCAAGCGACGGTCAATGTGCCTTCATGGGCTTCGACGATGCCGAGGCTCACCGCCAGGCCGACGCCAAGCCCGATTCCCGTCGGCTTGGTCGTGAAGTACGGCTCGAATATTCTCGCCCGAAGATGCGCTGGAATGCCGGGACCGTTATCGGCAACGGTGACGCGAACCAGCTGCGCACGCGTGTCGAACCCGCTGGTCACACGTATGTGCCGCGGACCAGGATGATCCTGCAGCGACTGTTGCGCGTTGATGACCAAATTCAGCAGCACCTGGTGGAGCTGATCGGCATCGGCGTGGATCAGCGGAATATCCTTGGCGAGATCCAGTTTGACTTCTATGCTGCTTGTACGAACGGGATAGGCGGTGATGTCCAATGCCGCCGAAATGACATCGTTGATCGCCACCGGCCCGCGTTCCGGTTGCTGTTGCCGGGCCATGGCGAGGAAGGTCCGCACGATGCGCGCGCATCGTTCGGCGGCAGTGCGAATCTTCAGCGCCGCAGTCTGCGCGGCGGGATTACCCTGCTCCTCGAGCAACACCGCCCGCGCCACCACGACCGATAGCGGATTGTTGAGTTCATGGGCGACACCGGCAAGCAGCGAACCGAGCGCGGCGAGTTTTTCGCGCTGATATAGCGATTCCCGCTGTCGCGTCAGCTCTTCTGCGGAGCGCTTCTTTTCCGTTATGTCGCGAGCGATCGTCAGCACGTGCGGCTGTCCTTGATACTGCATCGGGATGCCATGCACTTCGAGCTCCAGGGGCGACCCGTCCTTGCGACGATCAGTCACTTCCGAATGCAACGATTCGCCGGCCGCCACCGCTTTGAGAAACTCGGTGTGGTAGCAGGGGCCGGTGTCGCTGTCCAGCGGCAGTGCCGGGGAGTCTCCGTCGCCATAACCGTACATCTGCCACAAGGCGGGATTCGTATCGACGATCTCACCTGCCGCGTTCCAAAGCGCCAGCCCGTCGGTCGATGCGTTGAACATGGCGCGATACTGTTCTTCGCTCGCCCGTAGCGCCGCCTCGGCTAACTTGCGGCCGGTGATATCGCGAGCCAGTGCCAGTATTCTTTCTTGACCTCCAATGGTCACGCGCCTGACGAATACTTCGTGCCAACGCAAACTGCCATCCTTGCTCTTGCCATGCCATTCGATGCGCAACTCCTCTCCCGCAGCCGCACGCGCAATCAGATCCATCGCGTCTTGATGGGTATAGGGTCGCTCGCCGGTGCCGAGGTTGCCGACATCGAGGGTCAGAAATTCCTCGCGGCTATAGCCAAAGGTGGCGCAGGCTTTGAGATTGGCATCGACGATGGCTCCAGTTTCAATGTCGTGAACGAAAATGGCGTCTTCGGCGGCATCGAAAATCGACCGGTAGCTGGCCTCCGACACCCGTAGCGCCTCCGCGGAACGCATCCGCTCGGCAATGTCCTGGCGCAATCGCGTCTGCGTGGCGGCAACCTTGAGCGCCATGCCGTCGAAGGCGCGGCTCAGCCGAGCGAGCTCATCGGTCCCTCTGAGGTGACTTCGAGCATCGAGATTTCCAGCGGCGAGTTCTTCCGCTGCGCGCACCAGCTTCGCCGTGCGCCGGGTCAGAAGGAAATGAAATATCAACCACATCGCCAAAGCGAGCACCGTCACCCGGCCGGCCCAGTAGAGCGATTGCTGAAGAACCTGTGCTCGAGCCTCCGCCTTGTACCTCTTAAGATCGTAGCCCAGGAAGACGGTGCCGGTCCGGGACGGACGGAGCGCGTCGCGTTCACTGCCCATCAGAATGCCGGCGTGGCCGAGCAATTCGCTGCCATTCGAGTCGGTGGTCATTCCAGCACGGCGTTCTCGAATGGCCGGGGCAGCCTGCAAAAGATCGAACTGCGGCAGCACATCGGTTATTGGCCGCCCCAGCCAGGCGTGCCGCGTCGCGGTAATGACGATGTTCCGGTCGTCCGTCAGCGCGGCGAAAGTAACGTCGTGGTTGTGCGCCAGCACCGCGATTTCGTGCTGCGCAGCATCCATGTCTCCCTTGAGCAACAGATACTCCATCGTGCTTTGCAGCCGAGACATCTCCTGCGCCAACCGCTTGCGGTTGTCTTCCTCCGCTGCACGCTCGGCCTGGGGCACGTGATACAGCAGGTTTACCGTGCTAAGTGCCGCGGCAAAGCTGAGCAGAACGAGCGGAACCGTAAACTTGAGAGACGCTGGAACGCGGATGGTCATTGGACCTCCACGGCGGGACTCATCGGGGCAAGTTCGCCAGCGGCGCCGGAGCGAGCAGACCCGCGATGTCAGGTTCGGCGCGCAACAGCTTCGCGTCGACCATCAAGGTCATCAGCCGCCGTCCGGCCACCGCCAACTCCGGAGTCGCCCCGCTGAGCATTTTGAGATTTTCGTCGCGGGACGGAACATGCAAGCCCTTCTGCGCCTCCAGGAACTGTTCCCCGCTGGTTTGCTGGCGAATTCCCATGCGCCGCGCCGCATCCTTAGGGTCGCGCTTCATATAGTCGATCGCGTCGAACCAGCCGGCAAGCAGCGCCTGTATTGCTTTGGGTTCCTTGTCGATGGCCGAGGCACGCACTGCCAGCAGGTCGACTATCTCGCCCGGAATCTGAGCGCTGTCGAACAGCGTCTTAGCGCCGTCCCGGAGAAATTGGGCGCGATACGGGTCAAACGTAACCGCGCCATCGACCTGCCCTTTTTCGAACGCGCTCGTCTGCTCATTCGACTCCAGGTGCACGACGTTGACATCGCTCGCCTGCATGCCATTGACGGCCAGGGCCCTGCTCAGCACGAAGGCGCCAAGGGCGCTGCTTTCGACGGCGACCGACTTACCTTTAAGATCCTTCATCGTCCGCATGCCGTTACGACCCACTACCACGTCGGCCCCGTGCGAAACGTCGACGACGAGGATGATTCGCGGCTGAAACCCGTCCACGGCTAGCCCGAATAGCTCGTCCAGGCTGATGACCATGCCGTCGATGGCCTGGTTGCGGAAGGCGCGAAGGACTTCGCTCGCCGACGGATACTCGACGAGCTGCACCGCGGCGGGATCAAGACGACCTAGCTCCCGCGCCAGGTAAAGCGGCTCGCTTCCTATCCAGACGTTGGTGCCGATACGCAGGGCGGTCTCCGGTTCCCGCATGCAACCGCTCAATACAAGCAAAAGCGCGACGCATGCGAAAACGCACAGCTGTTTTCCTGCGCGCAGATGGGTGTTCATTCGATTCTCACGCTCCGTCCGGCACAAAAAGATAACCCTCGTTTCTTATAGTTCTGATGAACCGCGGATGCTCGGGATCAGGTTCGATCTTCTTGCGCAACCGCATGATCCGCAGATCCACGCTGCGATCGAATGGGTCCCAGTCCCGTTGCTTGTTGAGATTCAGGATATGTTCGCGCGAGAGCGCCCGGTTAGGATGCTCCGCGAGCGCCTTGAGCAGGTCGAACTCCAGCGGAGACATCGGCACTTCTTCACCCTTGTCATCGATCAGCCGGTGTGCAGCGATGTCGAGCACGCATCGCCCGATGCGCACTTTTGCCGCACCAATGTCGGCCCGTCCCGCGGACGAGGTTCGACGCAGTACGCTTTTGACACGCGCCACCAGCTCCCGCGGGTCGAAGGGCTTCGGGATGTAGTCGTCGGCACCCATCTCGAGGCCGACGATTCGATCCACCACGGTGCCGGCGGAAGTCAGCATGACAATCGCCAGCTTGGCATAGCGCTCGCGAAGGTGCCGCGCCAGGCTCAGTCCATCCTCGCCGGGCATGTGGATGTCCACCAATGCGAGATCGATCGGATGCTTGGCGACCAGCAGCCGTGCGGCGTTCGCACTGTCGGCACAAAGCGCCGCATATCCGTGGGCCACAAAGTATTCCTCCAGTACCGCTCGCACGTCCGGCTCGTCATCGACGATCAAGATGGTGGCTTTGGGATTCACAGAACGTCGTTCCGCTCTCCGGTGCTCTTCGGCAGCCAATTAACCGCCTCCCCTCGGGTCGCAACCACAAATCCTACAACTATCGCGGTGCAATGTGCAGAGGTTTCGGCCCGTGCCAGGGGGCCTTGAAACAAACGAAACAAAATTGCGTCTCCCGAGAAGTTCTCCTGCTGCACCTGCCCAATAGACTGCATCGGCGTCCCCACCAACAGGAATCAGGACATACCCGTGAACAAAGTGTCTGAATCGCCAAACAACAGCAACCGTGCGCTCCTTGCGTCCAGCCTGTGGCTGCATGTAGGTCTGATCGGCGCGACTGCCCTGGCTGTCGGACTGCTGCGTTGGTTCGATGGTGACCCGAGGTTGCCCTGGTCCCCTCTTGTGGCTCTCTTCGGCGGTCTACTCGCGGTGGCGAGCTTTCGCCGCGGATTCGCAGCCCTCGAACAGGCTGAGTGCGAGTCCGCCGTCGCCACGGATGCGTCGAGTGAGTCGACCTTGCGCGTCTTGCAATCGGACCGGACGCGGCGCGAAGGCGCGGTTGTTCCCTATTCCGCGGCAGCCGAACGATAACCTTGATGATGACCTACACCGTCGAACGCCTGAGCGACGATACGCGCGCCTCGCTCGTCGCGCACTTTCTCGCGCTGCCCCTCAAGGATCGGTCTTTGCGGTTCGGTATGGCACTTGCGCCGACCGTTATTGCCTCCTACGTCGACGGAATCGATTTCGAGCGTGACCTTGTTCTCGGCGTCCGCGATGACCGGCTCGCGCCGGTGGGTGTGGGACATCTGGCGATCGACGGCAATCTGGCCGAGCTTGCGCTGTCCGTCCTTCCCGCCAACCGTCGACGCGGAATCGGCAGTGAGCTGTTCAGGCAAGCCGTTTCAGGGGCACGTGCTCGCCGCATACCGAGTGTCTGCATGCACTGCCTCTCGGCTAATACGCCCGTCATGCGCATCGCGCACAGATTCGGCATGGACCTTATTGCCAGCGATGGCGACGCTGCCGCATATCTGAAGTTGCAATCGCTGCCGCCGGCACCCATTGGTGAGCAAACCGAGGTGGAACCGGCCAGATCGATGCAATCGGACCTGGTGTCGCAGTGGCCGGACATTTCGTTGCTGCGGGGCCGACAGCGGACGCAACACTAGAAACAAAAGTGGTTGCGACACGCAATACTCCTGCCGCATTCGCTAAATAGACTTTCGCTGGCAGGCTTTCCGAAGCGAACGAAACGTCCTTAAACGGCCTTTCGTTTCCACACTTTTTCGAAATCGCATACCCAAGGGACACTGCAATGGGAGCATTCCTGTCACTCTTGTACGGCCTGGCCGCCTACGCATTCTTCGGGGCGACATTCCTCTACGCTATCGGTTTCGCCGGCAATCTCGTCGTGCCGAAGTCGATCGACACGGGCGCGACGGCAAGCGTCGCCCAGTCGGTGGTGGTGAATCTCCTGCTGCTCGCTTTCTTCGCCGTGCAGCACAGCGTCATGGCACGCAAGTCGTTCAAGCGCTGGTGGACGCGCATTGTGCCGCCGGCGGTGGAACGCAGCACCTACGTGCTCGCCGCCACCCTGGCGCTTGCGCTCCTGCTCTGGCAATGGCAGCCGATCCCCGAGCCGGTAGTTTGGCGTGTCGACAGCGCTATCGGCACGCAGTTCGTCTGGGGCATCTTCTGGCTGGGGTGGACGGTGCTGCTGGCAAGCACCTTCCTCATCAACCATTTCGAGCTTTTCGGGCTGCACCAGGTATTCGCGCGGCTTGCCGGCCACGACCTCCCCGAGCCGGAGTTCAGGACACCGCTTTTCTACCGTTACGTGCGGCATCCGATCTATCTCGGCTTTCTGCTTGGCTTCTGGGCAGCGCCCGTCATGACCGCCGGGCATCTGCTGTTCTCGATCGCCACCACCGGGTACATCTTCGTCGGCATCTGGTTCGAGGAGCGAGACCTCGTCGCGCAGTTCGGTGAGCGATATCGCCGCTATCGCCAGCAGGCAGGCATGTTGCTGCCATACCGCAAGGCCCAATAGCGTTGCAACACTGGAAACAAAAGTGGTCTCGGGATGCAATTCTCCTGCCGCATTCGCTCGATAGACTTTCTCTGGCAGGTCCGATTTCACGAAAAGGAAGACCTATGGGCAATTTGACCGAATTGGATGGGTTGATCGCAATTGACGATCTTGAGCTACGCGGCGTCAGGACGTACGGCCATGCTCCGACAGATGTCTCGCGGAACAGGCATCCCGGCGGCGACGCGACGCCTGACTATCCGGCGATCAACGAGACGGACATAGAAGCGTGGGCTCGCCATGCGCGTGGAGTGAACGGCCTCGGCGGCGATGCCGAGGCCTGTGCGCCCGCCGCGTCCGCTATTCCGAGCGCTTACGAATTGCATCGTGCGGCACGGATCGAGCGGGCGTTCACCCTCGCCGAGATCATCGCCGAAATGGTGTGGGCAGTCGGCGCATTCGCACGCCGAGCATACGCGCGCTACAGACAGCGCCGCGAGGCAAGCGCGCTCCGCGAGACACTTCGCCAGCTCGACGACCGCATGTTGCACGACCTGGGTTTCGACCGCAGCGAAATAAGCTCGGTCGCGGCGGAATTCACGCGAGGGGCGGAGAGCACCCGACTGCGCATTCTTCTGTCGCACAACCCTCGGTGGTGACCCGTCATGCATCAGAGCGAACAGAAATCGCCGTCGATGTTCGGCGTCGCGCTGAGGCACATGGGGCAACCGAAGCGTCCCGCGGCCTATCCCTTTCCCCCCGCCAGGAGTAATGCGATGTCCGCAGTGATTCCCGCTTCGCCGCCGTTCGTCGACCTCGCCGCAGTCAAGGCGCGCCAGCAGGCCGCCTGGTCCGCGGGAAACTATTCAGTCGTGGGCACGACTCTGCAGATCGTGGGCGAAATTCTGTGCGAGGCGCTCGACTTGCGCGCGGGCAGCCGCGTGCTCGATGTCGCCTCCGGCAACGGCAACGCGACGCTCGCAGCCGCGCGGCGCTGGTGTGACGTCACCTCGACCGACTATGTGTCCTCGCTGCTCGAGTCCGGCCGGGCTCGCGCACAGGCCGAGGGCCACACGATCCAGTTCCGGGAGGCCGACGCGGAAAACCTGCCGTTTCCCGACAAATCGTTCGACGCCGTGCTTTCCACCTTTGGCGTGATGTTCACGGCCGACCAGGATCGGGCGGCGAGCGAGCTTGTGCGCGTCTGCAAGCCCGGCGGCAAGATCGGCTTGGCGAACTGGACGCCGGAAAGCTTCATCGGTCAACTGTTCAAGACGATCGGGAACTACGTCCCTCCCGCCGCCGGCGTCAAATCACCGGCACTGTGGGGAACGAACGCAAGACTCGAAGAGCTTTTCGGCCAGGCGGCGCAGGAGATTCGGATCACTCGGCGCGATTTTACGTTTCGCTACCGCTCGCCCTCTCACTGGATCGAGGTGTTTCGCACCTACTACGGACCGATGAACAGAACGTTCCTCGCGCTCGATGCGCAAAGGCAAGCTGCCCTCAACCAGGACCTGCTGAACCTCATCGATCGCCGCAATCGCTCGCGGGATGGCACGCTGGTGCTGCAAAGCGAGTACCTCGAAGTCGTGGTTGAGCTGAAGCGGTGATTGCTCGATGCGCCCTGTTGACGGGTGCACTGTTGTAGATCGGGCGTATTCACGCAATACCGGAGCGAAGCACAGGAGCCTCGACTCCACGGTTATTCCCAAAGGCGAATGCTGCGGCGATAATATCCGCCCGACATGCGCTGGAGGAGAACCGAATGAAGTTCGCGACAACGCTCCGCTGGCTCTTTGCCGCCGCGCTCGTGTTCGCCGCTGCCAGCGCGATGGCCCAGGACATCCTGAAACTCGCGATCGGTCAGCGCGGCAACTGGGGAGAATGCGGCTCCGGAGCTGGGCCAGAAGGCCGGGTTCTTCAAAAAGCGCGGCCTGACGCTTGAGTTGCTTTACACCCAGGGTGCCGGAGAGACGATGCAAGCGGTTATCTCGGGCAGCGTCGATCTCGGGGTCGGCGTGGGCACCGCCGGGGTGCTCGGCGCCTTTGCCAAAGGTGCTCCAGTTCGTGCCATCGCCAACTCGATGACCGGCGCCGACGATCTGTTCTGGTACGTGCCGGCGGCATCGCCTATCAAGAGCATCAAGGACGCTGCGGGAAAGACGATTGCCTACTCGACCACGGGGTCGTCGACCAATCTCGCGGTCCTCGCCTTCATCCGCGAATTCGGCGTCCAGGCGAAGCCGGTCGCGACAGGTAGCCCGGCCTCGACGTTCACGCAGACGATGTCGGGTCAGGTCGACATCGGCTGGTCGTCTCCGCCATTCGGCGTCGAGGCCTTGCAGCAGGGACGCATCCGCCTGATCGTGCGCGAAAGCGACGTGCCCGCGTTTCGCAACCAGACGGTCCGGCTGATGATCGCCAACGCGGCGGTCGCCGAGCAGCGCCGTGACGTGCTCGAGCGTTACCTGCAGGCATACCGTGAAACGCTCGACTGGATGTATTCGGATCCCGCGGCGCTGAAAGCCTATGCGGAATGGGTAAACGTTTCCGAAACTCTCGCCAAGGAAGTTCGGGATCAGTTCTATCCCAAGGACAATCTCCGCCTCGACCGGCTTTCCGGGCTCGACGAAGCGATGGCCGACGCGGTGAGCATGAAGTTTCTTGCCACGCCGCTGACCAAGCAGCAGCAGGATGATCTTTTCAAATACTACGCGCGCGGGGCCAAGTAGCGGCGCGAGCCCGCGACGAGGGATGATCGAAGAGGCCGCCGGACTACTCAACCGCTCCGATCTCACGTGCCCACAGCTCCCATACGCGCGGCAGCTGGGTGTCGTTGATCGCAGCGGCCTTGGCGGCCTCAACGGCGTTCAGATAAGTCACTTCCCCCAGCTGCCTCGCCTGCGTCTGCAAACGGGCGTTGACCTCGGCATAGATGGCGCGGTACACGGCCTGCTCGAGCGAGGCGCCGACGACCGTCGATCCATGCCCGCGCATCAGCACCGTCGAACGCGAGCCAAGCGCGGCGGCAAGCCCGACGCCGAGGCTTGCGTTGCTGATCAGCATGTCGGTATCGCCGGCGACGTCGCGAATCTCGAACAGCGCGCTACCTTCGGCGAGGAACCCGCTCATGTGGAAGACCGGCTGCAGCGGCGTTCCGGTGACGCCGAACGGGATCACGTTGGGCGAATGGCTGTGCACGACCGACTGCACGTCGGGGCGCGCGCGATAGACCTCCGCGTGGATGAAACGCTCGAGGTAGCCGCGTCTTCCGGCCGCATCGAGCGCCGCGCCGTCGAGGTCGAAGGTGACGATATCCTCACGTCGGACCAGGCCCGGCGCCATGTTGCGGGCCAGCAGGAAATGATCGGACGACTGATCGTGACGAACGCTGACATGCCCGAACCCGTCGACGACACCTTGGCGATAAAGGATGCGATTGGCCAGGACGAGCTTGTCGATTAGCGCGCGATCAGCGGCAGCAGGCATGAGGGTGCGTGCGTACGTTGCAATTCCTCATGATATGCGAAAAAATGCGTGATGACGGCGAAATTGCGTCACCTGCTCGCGGCCTGCCTGTTGGTATTGGCAAGCTCCGAGGCGCTCGCCCAATATCCAGCGCGGGCGATCAAGGTGATCGTGCCAATCCCACCCGGCGGCGCTCCCGATATTGCCGCACGCGTCATCGGCCAAAAGCTGTCCGAGATTCTCGCGGTGCCGATCGTCGTCGACAATCACGCGGGCTCCAATGGCAACATCGCCGGCGATCTGGTCGCGAAGTCGCCGCCTGACGGTTACACGCTGCTGCTGGGCCAGGACAGCCTGGTCGCGATCAATCCGCACCTGTACGCGAAGATGCCGTTCGATCCGCTGAAGGATCTCGCACCGGTCGCGACCCTGGTCGCGAACCAATTCGTGCTCGCCGTCAATCCGTCGCTGCCGGTCAAGAATTTTCAGGAATTTATCGAATACGCGCGGCGTACGACGCCGCCGCTGCCCTACGCTTCCGGCGGCAACGGCAGTCAGCATCATCTGTCGATGGAAATACTGAAGCAGCGCGCCGGGATCGACATGCTGCACGTGCCGTTCAAAGGGGGGGCGCCGGCGACGATGGCGACTGTCGCCGGCGACACGGCGGCAATGTTCGCCGGCACGTCGACGGCCGCCCAGATCAAGGCCGGCAAGCTGCGCGCGCTGGCGGTCACGGGTATCAAGCGCTCACCGGAGTACCCCGACTTGCCGACGATAGCCGAATTCTATCCGGGCTACGAAGTCACGATCTGGCTCGCGTTGTTTGCGCCGGCGGGCACACCCGACGCGGTGCTCGTTCCCTTGCGCGCCGCCATCGAAAAAGCGCTGGCGGCGCCGGATGTCAGACAGAAGCTCAACTCAGCCGGCGGGGTCGAGCCTTTCGTAACGACACCCGACGAATTCGCGGCACTCATCCGGCGCGATTACGACAAGTACGGCAAGATCGTCAAGACGATCGGTATCAAGCTCGA
>Ga0207686_10001455_pt1 | contig 13421 bp, 11 predicted proteins | sample KBSM24metaG_FD_184396 | JGI IMG/M metagenome (GOLD analysis project Ga0207686, IMG submission 184396) | Miscanthus rhizosphere microbial communities from Kellogg Biological Station, Michigan, USA - KBS M2-4 metaG (SPAdes) (version 2) | ecosystem: Host-associated > Plants > Roots > Rhizosphere >...
CATGTATCTAGAAAGATATACTGCGTTTTTCGAAGGGCCGCCAATGATAAGGCGATTAAGTATTCTTAAAACTCTTGGCATTTACTCCACAAATTAGCTTAGAATAGTTGTATAAAAGATGATACCAATAAAAAAATAAATGTTCTTTTAAGATTTCCGAGCCATTGGAAGATAGTTGGGTGAAACCATAGAGCAGATTCATCGGCAACCGATGGTTTTGTTGGAGGTGTTTGACCATCAATAAAAGATTGCACTACTTGCTTCAGTACAGGAAGTACTGTGGCATATTGAACATAGGGATATGTATAAAAATTATTTTCTTTTCCCGGCTCTGCAAAAACCTGTTCAATGATCCCGCCTGTATCAACTCCCGGATCAACGTAATGTATTGTTGTACCAAAAAACTTCTCCTGCCCCCTGGCAACGGCCCAGTATCCTCCATGCACTCCGCGATAGGCCGGTGTAATGCCTGTATGAATATTTACAAAAGGTGCAGAAACAGATTCCAGGGTTTTTTTAGAAAGTATTCTTGTTCCGTTGACAATTAAAAGATCAGGTTTTAGTTCTTGCAAAAACTCTCTTCCTTTCGTTGAACTAAGTTTATCAATTCGCTTAATTTTCTCCTTAGGTATAGTTGTAAGATCAAGATCGTATTGCGTCAAAATTTTTTTCCTTTTTTTCTGAGAAGTTAATTTCAAAAAAGGAAAAGCAGACAACATAAATATAACCTGGCCAATAGCATTCCAAAAGCCAATGAACTTAACTCTTCGCTTGAACTGCTCCGACTTTGAAATAGTTTTTTCAAAAACAACAGCATCGATAGGAAAGTGTTTCCTGAGATAATTATAAAGGATCGTCGTCGAATCACAGTCTCTCGTCAATAAAACAATTTTCTTCTCCATAGATTATTTGATATTGGAATATATCTCAAGCAAGTTTTGAGATTCAATTTTTCCTTCACGATTTAGTTGATGATAATATTTTAAAACCTGTTCAAGAAATTTAAAATTCTCATTCATGTATTTACCGAAATTATGCGGATGCCACCACAGTTGGTAAATCAAACCGTGCTTTGCTGCAAATTTTATTCCTTGGTTTATCCGCCTGAGTTTTAAACCATCAAACATTTTAAATTTCGGATTATATGGCCTGAGAAATCGGCTTGCAGGCACATTAATAATTTTGCCGGCTGCAGGAATTGCGTGACAATGATGCCCAGTTAGATTAATGTAAGTATCTGCAAATCGTCTTCCTTTTCTGACAATGTTTTCGCTTTCCCTGGATATTGGTTTGTATATACCTGAAAGTTCATTACCACGGTAAATTTTTATTCCTTCCTCCAAACAGGTCTTAATGTGTTCATCGGAATATTGATTCCGTGGAAAAACTATACTTTTTATTTCTATGCCTTTCTGTTTTGCAATGGCAATTGCAGAATGGAGGTCACTTTGAAATTGACCGGTCGTTGTATTCTTTTCAAGTGTATAGAAATGAGAAAATGTATGTGTTCCGATTTCCTGGCCAGGTGTTCTTTTTATTTGTTCAATAAGAGCCGGGGCAAAATGATAGGTTTTTTCCAGCTCATTTTGTTCGAGATAAGGATATGGATCGTAATCTTTCTTTTCGTATGTAGGCAGTTGAGTAGGCAAATGGGAAAGCATTTCTTTTTTTTCATTAAAAAAAAGAAAACCTACTGTTGCCCAGGTGCAATGCACATCGTATTTAGAGAATAACTCAAGCAACCGGGGAACAACATGGTGAACATTGCGAATATTTTCCCCATAGCTTTCCAGTGTGCGGTGATCCCGTACACCCCAGAAAAGCTCGAAGTCCAGTGATATGGTAAAGATCCCTTTACTCACAAATTAGGTTTTACATAAAGTATTTCTTGTACCAATGTTGAAAAACGATCAATACCCAGAGCTGCTCAACAATATTCCCCGGAGCAGCAGAATAAAGCTGTTTCTTCATAGTATTGATAAACTCAATATCAAAAATGCCTTGTTCCTTAACAAATTTTTCATTTAACAAGTCATCAAAAATATATGTGTGTAGTTCTTCCCGGAACCATTTCAGCATCGGTATCTCAAATCCTCTTTTTCCACGGTTATAAATTTCCGGTGGCAAAATATTGCGAAAAGCGTCTTTTATAATAGTCTTTCTACCTGCCTTGTTTATTTTGTATTCTGATGGTAATGTAAATGCAAATTCCACGACATGATGATCAAGGAATGGTGAACGAACTTCCACACTGTTTGCCATACTCATCAGGTCAACTTTCACCAACATATCACTTGTGAGCACAAGATCAAGATCCGTTTTTAACACTGAATTAAAATCATCATTGATATTTGAAAGATATTTTTCTTTTACTGAATCGATGACAGCATTGTTGATCTTGATGGCAGTTTGCTTTGCAATTAATTTATCTACGTCATTTGCAGAAAAAGTGGAAGCCCAATGCCAGTATCGTTCCTTTGAAGAAAGTTCAGCCCCTTCGGCATACCGGTCCAATTGGCGGAAAAGATCAGAGAAACGGTTATTCCTGCTCTTCGGCATAATTTTCCAAAGAGGCGCACCCATCTTTACAAGGCTGCCTGCCAATGATCTTCTTCTTGCCTGCCATTCTGCATAATGCTTATTATAACCTGCAAATACCTCATCCCCTCCATCACCGGAAATGGCAACTGTTGCATGTTTTCTTACTTCCATGCAAAGAATGAATTGGGGTAGCGAAGCCGAATCAGCAAATGGTTCATCCAAATAATTCAACACATCATATATGTGAGACAAATAATCATCAAAACCCAAACGAAACGTAGCATGATTAGTTTTAAATTTTGATGCAACCAATTCCGCAAATTGAGTCTCATCAAAATATTGTTCATCTTTAAAGCCTATTGAAAATGTGTTCAATGATTTTTGGTGACGGCTGGCCAGTGCTACAATAACAGAAGAGTCAATACCACCACTTAAGAAAGCACCGAGGGGTACATCGCTTATTAATCTTTTCACAACTGCATCTTCTAGTAAAGGAACCAATTCTTTTTGAGCTTGCTCATATGACGGTGCATTTTTATATTCGTAGCTTGGTGTAAGCTCATACCATTTTTTTTCTTCAATATTTTTCCCTCTTAGTATTAACCTTGCACCTGGCTCCACTTTTCTTACATGCTTCAACATGCTCATGGGCTGTGGGATATAAGACAATTGCAGATACAACTGCAGCGCTTCATAGTTTAATTCTTTTGGAATGCCAAAATCATAAAGTGCTTTTAGTTCCGAAGCAAAAATGAACTTGTCATCATCAATAAAATAATTCAGTGGCTTTTTCCCGAACCTGTCTCTTGCAACAAACAACTCTTTTGTTTGTGTATCATAAACCGCAAAGGCAAAAAAACCTTCCAGTGACGGAAGGCATCTCTCACCTTGCTTTATGAAAAGTTCAAGCAAGACCTCAGTGTCTGAACTTGTACGAAGTTGCTGCTGTTCTTCAGCAGTAAAATATTTGCTTCTGAGTTCCTGGTAGTTGAATATTTCGCCGTTAAAAATAATTGCGTAACGTTCCGTCTTATCCCACATTGGTTGATTAGCAGCCGCACTTGTATCAATAATGGCTAATCGTCGTTGCGCCAACCCCATGTCATCGCATAGATAAATACCTTCGTCATCAGGTCCTCTTGTCTGCAGAGTTCGGATGGATTGTCGTAATTTCGAAACCTGTTGTCGGCCTGTATCTGTCAAAGCAACTATGCCCGCAATTCCACACATACAATATCCTTGATTTTTATGCAATATATCACTATAACTGATTTCATTTTACTTCCAATTTATCTTTTTATCGTCTTCATATTTGCTGCTCATTTTAGAAATAAATATTATCCAAAAGATCATCCATTACGTCGGTATTTCATGCCTGCTTTTACTTTAAAGATCTTCGGAGCGATTCTTCTTGGCATCATTTATCAATATTATTATAAAGGTGGTGACACATTGAATTACTGGCGTCAGACAGAAATCATTAATTCTTCTATGAGTGATTCCTTTTGGACCTGGTTAAAATTGGTAACTGGAAGAGCTGAAATATATGATGTTGACGTTTATAATTATACAACTCAGTTTTGGTGGTATGGTATCACTACGCCGGAATATCTAATTTCTGTAATTGGCGCATTGATCGGCATATTTACAATGACCACTTATTTGCCTACAACTGTGATATTTGCAGCCATTTCTTTTATAGGCGTTTGGAAATTATATATTGTTTTTACGAAATTATATCCCAGGCTTTCAAAACAGTTGGCATATGCGATACTGTTTATTCCAAGTGTAATTTTTTGGGGGTCAGGTTTTATGAAAGACACTGTTACATTATCGTGTATGGGATTGGTTACTCATTTTTTTTATATAATTTTTTATGAAAACAAAAAAATTATAGCCAATTCAATATTTGCTTTAATTTTTTTATATATCATTTATATTATCAAGTCTTATATAGTGATGGCATTTCTTCCAGTTATATTGTTATGGGGCGTTGGCCTTTTGTCTTATAAAATAAAAGATACAAGATTGATTCTTTTTGTACGTTATTTTTTATACGCATCTGCCATTGGGGGTATTATGCTCGTAAGTGGAAAATTAGAGGCCGAAATGTTTGGAGAATACAGTGTTGAAAGCGTTGCGAGTAAGTCTTTTGTTACCAGGGACTATTTATTTAGGATCTCAAATGAACAGGACGGCTCTGGTTATACTCTGGGTGATTTTGATCCCACTGTTTTAGGAATGCTGCAGCAAGCACCGGCTGGAGTAAATGTAACTCTGTTTCGTCCATATTTATGGGAAGCAAGAAAACCAATTGTAATGATCTCAGCGCTTGAGTCATTGTTTTTTTTAATATTCACTATCGTAGTTATTTTCCGAAATAACCCGATCAGGGTAGTACAACGAATTCTTTCTGATGAAACACTTCAATTTTGCCTGATATTTACTTTAGTATTTGCATTTGCAGTTGGTATTTCCACTTCTAATTTTGGCTCATTGGTAAGATATAAAATCCCTTGTCTGCCATTTTATACCGCGTTCCTGATAATTTTATACTATCCGCAAAAGCAAGAATTGGTATTAAGAAAAGAGAGAGATAAAAGCAGGAAACAAACTGTTTAAACTATAATTTCTTTCTATATGCTTTCTTCCAGCCTCTCCCATTGAAGATCGCAATGTGGCATCAGCTATTAATTTTTTTAAACAAACTTTCCATTCATCCTTATTATTTGCAATAAAGCCCGTTTCATTGTGTAAAGTGATCAATGAATTTACCTGCGTTGGAGAGGCTATTGCCGGAATACCGCAAGCATGATATTGAATTAATTTGAAACCACATTTTCCATCAAACCAGGGGCCCTGTTTTGATGGCATTATACCAATATGCATTTTTAACAGATCCTCCTGCTCGGTTTCAAATTCCCATTGCTTATAGATAAAATCAAAATCCCATTGCGGTCGTTTATTAGATATTACAAGGAAATCAAAGTCAATTTGCTTTTTTAATTCAGGAATAACACCTTCGATCACTTCAAGGTTATGCAGGGTTGTGTGGGTGCCTGTCCATCCCACGACTATTTTGTTTCCTTCATATTGATCACGTTGTTTAAAATGTCCCTGTTCTGTGTCAACAAGAGTCGGAATGAGAAAAACAGAAGAGTTATACTGTCGTGCATATTCACATAGAAAATCATTCCCGGCTGCAATTTTATAAGACCATTTAATGATATACTTTATTTTCCATGTCGCTTTTCCCCATTCTTTTACTCTAGAAACTTTTTCACCTCCAGGTATCCAAATCGCGTCATCGTATTCATGGATTATTTTTTTTCTAAAAACTTTTGCAAGTAGCCATTCAAATATTGGTGGACCCAGCGGCGCTGCCTCCCGGTGAATAAAGATATAGTTCGCTTTTATTGATTGAAAAAGATGAACTAGTCTTCTATAAAAACCTTTTACCGTACTCCAGGCTTTTAATACCCTGTTTCCAGGCTTATATAAAATATCCCATGCCTGTTGATCAAGAAAGCTCAATATTTTGTAAGAAATACCTGCTTTTTCCAGATCAGTCAAAAATATTTCAACTCTGAAACGCTGAGAGGGAGCAACATTCATTGGATAGGGAACCCAGAAGTGAATTGTTTTCTTCATGCTAAAGTAAGGATAAAGATCACGAGGTCAACTGATCAAACAGTCTTAGATACAGATCACGGTTACCATGTACAGAAAACTTTTCTTCTACTGTTTTACAGCCAGCATTACCCAACTTTTGTCTTAGTTCAAAAGAATCGATCAGCAAACTGAGTTTTTCGATCCATTCTTCATCACTATCTGCTAAAAATCCATTTATATTATCAATTATTATTTCAGAATTTACTCCAACAGGAGACATGATAGTTGGAATACCTAATGCCATATACTGAAGACCTTTTAACCCACATTTTCCTTTAGCCCATTCTGTATCAGGCAAGGGCATAATACCAATATCAAATTCAGTCATATCCTGAACTTCTGTATTTTTTATCCATGGCAATCCTTTGGACTGCAGAACTTCACTATAATAATTTCCGTCGCCAATTATTTTAAAATAAACCTTTTCCAAATATTTATTTCTTATCTCAGCAAGTGCTTTGATCTTTGTTTCCATATGTTCAATAGTGGTAACAGATCCGCTCCAGCCGATGCAAATTTTTTCTTTAGGATATTTTTTTACAGGTTTGTACAGATCGGTGTCAATAGTTGTAGGTACTATCACTACGTTTTTATTAAACTGCCGGGCAAAATCAGCCAGGTAGTTATTGCCGGCAAAAACAAGATCAGCTACTTGAATTATAGTTTTTGTTTTGCCTGCATCTTTTAAAATGGAAAATAGCTTGTTGGCTTCTGAAATGTTCTGTATCCAGATACTGTCATCAAAATCAAAGATCAGTTTTGATCTCTTTGCAAACTTCTTCTCAAAAAAAGAAGTGCCAAGCATAAAGCATTCTCTTTGCACAAAAACGATATCATACTTTGAAGCTTTTAAAACCTCTTGTACTCTTTTCCATATGCTTTTTAAAACGATCACACCTTTCCTTACTATTTTTCCCTTGCTATAAAAAAATTTATCGTCATTCGCATTTAGCAACCATGAAAAATTGCATTGATAGCCATTAGCATCAAGGTGATCCAGGTATTGTTCGAACCGGAATCTTTGTGAAGGCGACCTGTCTGGACGATGCAGACAAATGAATAAAACTCTTTTCATAAAACATTTTACTCTGTCCAAATAGCAGGAAGCTTTTCAAATATTTCAATGTTAGTGAACCTTGGTGTTTTACGAGGACCAGCATCCAATGCCCATTTAGCCATTTTACCAACACCGGTTTCAAGGTCAACAAAATCATTGTCTTTTATTCCGAATATCTTTTTTGCTTTTGTATGATCAGAATAAGCATGCAACACTTCATTGCGGGCAGTTAAATATCGGATAGGTTGCTCTTTTCCCAACACTTTCATTACTGTTCCTGCAAGTTCTTTCACAGAATATTCTTTATCACCACCAATGTTAAATACCTGGTTATATGCGGCTGGTATGTCAACTGATTTTGCAATATATGGCGCTACATCGCTGATATAACTAAATGCTCTTGTCTGTGATCCATCACCAAAGATCGTCAAAGGATTTCCCTGCATTAATTGATTCATGAAGATCCCAATTACATTCCGATAACGATCACCTACATTTTGATACTCCCCATATACATTATGTGGTCTGAAAACAACAAAATTAAGTCCGAACATTTCATGCGCAGTTTTAAGATCAAGTTCAACTGCATACTTCGAAATACCATATGGATCTTCTGGTTGAGGTATTGTATCTTCTGACATCGGTAATTGACCTGCGCCATACACGGCAATAGATGAAGTAAAAACAAAACATTTGATCTTGTTTTTTATGCTTTCGTTAATAAGATTAATGCTGCCAATAAGATTATTTTCATAATTAAACTTCCTGATGAAATGGCTTAATCCTTCTGCAGCATAAGCTGCCAGGTGATAGACATAATCAAATTTATGTTCTTCAAATAGTTTTTTTACCAATCGCTGATCTGTTACTGATCCTTTTACAAAAATTGCTTGGGGGTTAATATTATCTTCAAATCCCCCACTGAGATCGTCCAGAACAACAACAGAATGCCCAAGCTTAATTAATTCATTTGTTACATGTGCTCCTATAAATCCAGCTCCTCCGGTTACAAGTGATTTCATTTATAATTTTTTAGATAACAGCAAAAATATTGCAAATTAGACCCGTACAACTTTTGTCTTCTTTAATTTTCAAATCTATGTTCCCTTTTACTTTTTTTCAATAATTTTTCATCGTAAGGACTATTAAACCTGAATTCATAACAGCCTTGTAGAATCATTTACTCAGTTCCCGTAAATTGAAGGATATATATTTTCCGCTATATCGAATGACCTGTATTTTTTTGCAACAGAAAATATCTTTTGTTGTAATGTTTCTCTTGAATTGTTTCGTAATAACAGGTCTATCTGTTTCACGGCTTCCGCCATGTTTTCTTTTCTCTGTAAATTGATTACTACTCCGATATTATTTGCACTGATGATATCAGAATCCACCGAAATTTTTGGTGATATCACAATGGGTAATCCCATTGCCCAATATTCACCATTTTTTAGCGGTGAACCATAACGCTTAGAGGGAACCGGAGCCTGCAGATTGATAGCAAAATCGCCTAATGACAAGTACTCCGGAATTTCCTTATGAAAAGCAAATCGTTTAACAACAATGTCAGCCGGGATCCCTGTTCGTTTTATATGTCTTGATATTGTTTCATCGGAGGCAGGGGTTAGAAAAAGAAATCTAAAAGAATTACCCCAGTGATCATAACAGCTTTTAATGAAATCAAAAACTTCTTCATTCAAATACATACCTCCCAATTTACCGGCATAAACACAAACAATCTTATCAGTCAATTTTAGCTCATGTAGCAACATCACATTCTTTGGCCTGGGAAAAAAAGTGTTAAAATCAATGCATGCCGGTTTTACAAAAAAATCTTTTAGATCAAAATCATACTTCTCCTTTGCATACTCTTTCATTGCTGCCGCGCTGGCGATAATGTGTACGGCCCGGTGAGAAAGTACTTTTTCGAGCTTGAATAGAATTTGAAACGCCGCTCCCGATCTTTTCCATGCTCCTGCTTCTACCATTGACTCGGCATGCGGCTCATAACCGTCAACAACCAGTTTTGCACCGGTGAATTTGCTGAGCAAATATCCAAAGCTGCTTGCGGGACTACAAAATGCATGGATGACGCTGATATGCTCTTTACGGACGATCCTCCACAACTGAATTAACTGGCTGATTACACCGATCATTTTTTTTATTCCGAATCTTTTATAGGTCAATAGTAAGAGCTCCATATTCCTTTTATTCCATTCTTTTTTTATTATCTCTTTTTCCTTTTCATCAAGCGCCATTTTTTCATGTTCAAATGTAACAACAATGATTTTTTTCTCTGGCGGAATTATTTTCCTGATGATATCTACATAGGGCAATGTAAATGTTTGTACCAGGGCATCTTTAAAACTCCAGTGTGTAACGATTAGGATATTACCTTTCAATTTCATTTCATCTGATTATAACTTAGAAAACCTTGGACAAGTTCAATAATCGGAAAGAAAAATTCCTGTTTTAAAGACACGCAAAAACAGTCCCACCTAACATCGCGAAGGTGACCGAATTAAAGTGATAGGACCTAAAAATGAATAAAGGGTTTTGTTTTATTTGAGGTCACCCTTCAGGTGTAAATCTCCTTATAAATTTTTTCTGCTATTTCAAATGATCGATAGCGGATGGCGGTTTGCCTGATCTTTGCTTTAACCGTAACTTTTTCTTTTAGCAGCTTTTCCAGGCTACTAATGGCTTTTATCATCGCATTATGATCGGAAAAATCCACTACCACACCGATATTTTCCTTTTCTATTATTTCTGAATCATCCGATATCCCCGGAGAAATCAGAACTGGTAAACCCATCGCCCAGTACTCTCCATCTTTTATTGAAGTACAGTATTTTTTTGTTGGTACTGACTTAACAGGATTGAGCGCAAAATCTCCCAAGGAAAGATATTTCGGTACATCGTGATGAAAGGTGAATCGGCTTTTAATAATATTTTCCGGTACTCCGACTCTTTTTATTTCGGAAAATATTTCCCCTTTGTCCGCATTCGTGAGCATCAGGAAACGAAAATCATCCTTCCAATGATCGTAACATAACCGGATGAAATCAAAGACTTCTTCTTTAAAATAGATGCCGCCCAATTTTCCAGCATACACACAGATGATTTTATCTTCAAACCCGAGCTCTTTTAATAGTGCTGAATCTTTTTCTGATGGAAAGAATTTTACAGGATCTACGCATGCCGGCTTCACAAAAAAATTTTGTAATTCAACACTGTATTTTTCTAAAGCGTACTGTTTCATTCCGCCTGTAGTAGCTATAAGAGCTTTTGCTCTTTGTGCTTGCTTTTTCTCGAGGAAAAATAAAATTTTATACGCCGGACCATTCTTTTTCCATGTTCCATTCTCCACCATCGCTTCTGCATGAGGTTCAAAACTATCAATAATAAGTTCCGCGCCGGTGAATATACTAAGCAAGTATGCTATGCCTCCGGCAGGTGTGCAAAAAGCATGTATTGTTTTTACTTTCCCTTTTTTGATAATTCGAATGAGCCTGTAAAGACCGGCTATTGTTGCAAACATTTTTTTGAAGCCAAACCTTTTGTATGGCTCAGGCAACAATTGCATATTTCTATTTTCCCACTCATTGTTTAGCTGGTCAATTTCAACTTCGTTTAACGCAATATTCTCATGTTCAGAAGTAACGAGAAATATTTTTCTGCCCGGCGAAATGATCTTCCGGATAATATTAACATAGGGCAATGTGTATGTCTGTACCAGCGCATCTTTGAAACTCCATTGTGTAAAAACAAGAATGTTGCCCTCTTTACTCATCGGATTACCCTGATCAGTTTTCGTCCAATAATAGACTTGATTAGAAGAAAAAGAAATTGTTTCTGAGGACCATCGCCTTTAATCGCAGTGATTACTTCTTTTATTGAAGCACTTCTTTTATGATCGAGATACTGATGTATCCCACAAAAGTAATGTGACCAAGCAACTAATGTGTTTTGGTCTGCGGCAGATAATTTAAGTTTATCCATGGCCCAGTCAGCCGCTTTTATCCTGGCGCTAATTACTTTTTGATTATCATTCATTGAACGTTCATCATGCTGGCGCATGGTAACACATATCTCATCTTTAATAAAAATTTTATTTCCACCCAGGTTTTCTAACAAGAAAAGCCAGTCTTCCATAGATGCTAATTCTCTTTCGGGCGGAAATACCTTATAATCATGATCTTTTATCCTAATACCATAGTTACAGGCAAGAATATTTCCCTTTAAAAAAAATCTTTGTTCATACCAACCTTCTTTTAAATTTAACAGTGTTGGATGATTTTCCACATTTCCGTTATTATCATAATTGTATTTGGTAGCAAGCAGTTTCACCCCAGGATTTTCAACAATGATCTTATTAAGCGTTTCGAGATAATTAGGCTTCATAAGATCATCTGAGTCAAAAAAAACTGCAAAGTCACCTATAGCCTGCTTCAGGCCATAATTTCTTGCCGCGCCTCTCTCTTCATTCTGCTTGCGGAAGTATTTTAATTTTTGCTCATTGCCATACTTTTGATAAAGTACTTCTTTTACATTCTCAGTGCTGCCATCATCTACAAGAATGATCTCGAAGTCAGCATAACTTTGTGCCAGCACTGTATCAATCGTTTCACCAAGTAAATGAGATCGATTGTAAACTGGTATAATAATGGAAAAAAATATCATAGATCCAAAAAGGCTCACTACTATTTAATGTTCTTAATCTTTTTCAACACCTGCAATAAAAAAGGAGGAAGACTGAGTTTAAAAATAATCGGAGAAATACCCTTTTCATTTTTTATCCATTCCTTTGGATAATTCTTTTTAATGATAGTTAAAATTTCCCTCGCCTCACTATGCTTGCTGTACCAGTAATTCGATTTTAACCACAAACATAAATGATAAAATAGCAAAAGATCTTTATTCGCAGTATGTAATTCTTCCACAGCAGAGAAAGGAAGATCATAATGATAATTTTGAAATGTAGAAAGTTGCGGAATAGTTTTCATCTTCTCCACTACATCTTGCCATCCTTTATTCTTACAAATATTGCTGAATGAGCGGCACCAGTCATCTATCAAATTAGCATGCATCGTTACCGTCTTACTGCTATCATGTAAACGGTATAAAGAAAATATATCCTTAACCTCCTTAAACTGGCAAACACATGCAAGGCGGGCAAAAAGATCAAAATCCATTCCCAGGTTCAGGTCCTCTCTAACCCATGCGCCAGCTTTGAATAGATATTTATATTTAAAAAATGCAGATGGTTGCGAAAAAAGCTGGCCTGATATTAATCGTTCTATTGTCGGATTTGGAAATCCGAAAGAATTTCTTGACTTAACTCTTTCTCCGAATAATGTTGTTGCGCCGTATATCAATCCAGTTTCATCACCTGCTTCAAAAAAAATTTCTGTAACTTTTTTTAGTGCCCCCGCTGTAAACAGATCGTCGCTGCAAAGCCAGTTTACAATGTCTCCTGTAACCTTACTAAATCCTTTATTAATTGCTTCGCTCTGCCCTTTATCTTTTTCGCTTACCCAGTATGTAATCCACGGCTCATACATTTTAATTATATCAACCGTTTCATCCTTACTCCCACCGTCAATTATTATTAATTCAATGGAAGGATAATTCTGTAATAAAATTGATCGCAATGTTTCTTCAAGAAAACGTCCCTGGTTATAGCTTGGAACTACGATTGATATAATGGGCCAATTATTTCTATAATTATAAACCTCTGGCTCTATTTCTTCCTGCCATGGCCAACCTCTTTTATTTTCTGAAGGAACAGGCAGCTCCTTTAATAACCCCATAGTAATTTTTTATTGGATATTGCTTTTTGCTGGAGATACCAGGTATCTTAATTATTCAATGTAATTCCCTTACTCATATAATCGGGAATAGCTACATTGAAATTCCGGAGAATTGTAGGTGCAATATCTACAGTTGAAACGTTTGCAACCTCTTTACCATTCAATCCCTTTGCGGGAGTATAAATGATAAATGAACCTTGTGGGATATGATATGCTGTTGCTCCACACCTGTCTTGAATTTTTACATTTTCCATTCCTGAATGTTCTAATGGGATCAGGTGTCCCATCAATTCAATCCTTATTTTACTTTCATCCAAGTTTGGAATTCCGATATCAAG
>Ga0207686_10001456_pt1 | contig 13399 bp, 10 predicted proteins | sample KBSM24metaG_FD_184396 | JGI IMG/M metagenome (GOLD analysis project Ga0207686, IMG submission 184396) | Miscanthus rhizosphere microbial communities from Kellogg Biological Station, Michigan, USA - KBS M2-4 metaG (SPAdes) (version 2) | ecosystem: Host-associated > Plants > Roots > Rhizosphere >...
ATTCTTCCACAAAATGAGTTTGTACTGAACCCATTGATGAAAAATGGACATTGAAAAATATTCAGAGAGATAGAAGATAAGAAATGAGAACCGTGATCTGTAAGGCTCAAAGACATAAGATTCCCACAGGAGTCTTAAAAATTACTTCAAATCATGTTTTGACCTTGGCATCCAAAGAATTCTTCCACAAAATGAGTTTGTACTGAACCCATTGATGAAAAATGGACATTGAAAAATATTCAGAGAGATAGAAGATAAGAAATGAGAACCGTGATCTGTAAGGCTCAAAGACTTAAGATTCCCACAGGAGTCTTGGCAATTACTTTCGATCAAGTTTTGACTTCGGCATTTAAAGAATTCTTTCACAAACTGACTTTGAACTCAATACATTGATGAAAAATGGACATTGAAAAATATTTAGAGAGATAAAAGATGAAAAATTTGATCGAAGATCTTTGAAGTGCATTTAGTTGAAAATTCAACTGATATGTTCAGGGTTGACCTGAGTCTTGTTTGGTATCAGGCATTTTGGTACATCTCCAAAAACATTCCTTCAACTTAATCACAAAGTCGACAAATTGGTCTTTGCAGATTTTATTCATCTGAAAGATGTAAAATATGATCGAAGATCCGTAAAGTGCATTCAGTTGAAAATTCAACTGAAAGCTTGAGAATTGCTCCGAGTCACGTTTGGACTCTGGCGTTTTGGTAGATCTCCAAAAACATTCCTCCAACTTAATTACAAAGTTGAAAAATTGGTCTTTGCAGATTTGAAGTAAGTGAAAGATGTAAAATATGATCGAAGATCGGTGAAGTGCATTCAGCTGAAAATTCAACTGGAGGCTTGAGAAATGCTCCGAGTCACGTTTGGACTCTGGCATTTTGGTAGATCTCTAAAAACATTCCTTCAACTTAATTACAAAGTTGAAAAATTGGTCTGTGCAGATTTGAAGTAAGTCAAAGATGTACAATATGATCGAAGATTGGTGAAGTGCATTCAGTTGAAAATTACACCGGAGGCTTGAGAATTGCTCCGAGTCACGTTTGGACTCTGGCATTTTGGTAGATCTCCAAAAATATTCCTTCAACTTAATCACAAAGTTGAAAAATTGGTCTCTGAAGATTTCATTCAAGTAAAACATGGAAAAATGATCGAAGATCGTTGAAGTGCATTAAGTTTGAAAGTCAACTGAAAGCTCGAGGATTAACCTAATTCATATTTGGAACGAGGCATTTTGGTAGAACTCTCGAAATATCAGTTCAATTAAAACACGAAGTTGAAAAATCGGTCTATCCGGATTTCATTCAACTAAAACATTGAAGGGTGATCGAAGACCCCTGAAATCCAAATAACTAGAAATTCAAATGAAATCTTGGTGAAGGTTGGTAAATAATAAATGTGGTGGTTTTTCACAAATTTTTTCTTTTGTCAAAATACTTGAGGTTCAAAAGGGTGTTTTTATTAAATTAAAAAACATTTATTACAACATGTAAATAAAATTGTTTACGTATTTTTATTAGTTATAATTAATTTTTGTTTTCTCGTATTCTATTATGAAAATTTGTAATATATATATTTCAAAATGACGAAAAAGGCAATTTTTTTTCAGATGTTCCTTTTGAAGACTTCAGTCTAACCAAGTTTTATAGAAAGATGTTACTTAGTAGAATATGATGATTATGACTGCTCCGGTCAATGTATTGCTTGAAAAAATAAAGATTATTTTATTACTCAAGTACATTGTTAAATTTGTTTGAGTTCCACAAGTTGTATATAATGTTTGTATTTTATAATTAAAACTTTGGTATAAACTCACAGATCAAGGTGCTGGGTTTTGTTGAGCCAAGACACGGTTCCTATGCCTCTTACTCGCAAAACGACCGGTTCGTGTTCTGACAAGCCTTTGTTGTCTTGGAACAACTTCGACAGCAGCCGGTTGAACGACTTGGGCAACAACTGGTTGAACTATTGGGGCAACAGCTGGTTGAACTATTGGGGCAACAGCTGGTTGAACGATTGGAGCAACAGCTGGTGGAACGATTGGATCAACAGCTGGTGGAACGATTGGGGCAACAGCTGGTTGAGGAGCCAGGACTTCTAGTTGAGGATTGACTGGCTGGATTACTGATGTTATATCACATACAAAAATAAAATTCATTATCAAATTCGTGCTTTTTATTGTAGATATACATTAATAATATTTCATGTTAAATGACGCTAGGAATAAAACTTTAGTTCACTAAATCAAGTTTTCGTGGATATTTCTACCAACCTCTACTACTGTTTGAAGTTGAAGTTGTAGATGACGAGGGTGCAGAGGACTTTTTGAGCCAAGGGTTAGACTCGATAACTTCTTTCCGGGTTTCCCCATAATCGTAAAGTATTTCGTCACCAATATTTATTACTCTTGTAGACTTCAAATATACTCTAGGGTGACCGTCAATCTCAACTGATTGTAATTTGGCATTATCATTACCCCGGGAATGGTTAACTAATCTCCCAAAAGATCCGTCATCTTGTGTTGCATCAATACTATATAAAATGTAAGATTGTTATGAATACCAAGTATGACTGTTTAAGCATTGTTCATTAAAATGTAAAAAGCATTATTGATAAAAATGTAAAAATTAAGCGTTTCGATCAACATCCTACCAAAATGACTTCTCCTTATGTCTAAAAAAGACAATATAGGCTGATGAATTGGTTCCATCTTGTGCCAAAATAAGATCTCCATCTTTTTTTCCTTTAACCTCGCCCTTATACTCAGTAAGAAATTCTCCCGGTTGAAATACTTTTGTCGAAAAGATTCCTTTCCCATGAGTAGAGCTCGTTTTAACCTGAAATTAAAAGTTCACCTTTTAAAAAAAATCCAGCTTGACACATAAACACATGGAACACATTCTATTTCAGAGACAAGTAAAAACAAAATTTCGTATTCTCACCTCAAGACCGTCTGTCGAGTCATTTTTTATCTTGGCTATGGTTGAGTTCATGTCAGCTTCTCTTCTTTGAGACTCTGTTACACGACCCGATCTTCTTCGCGTACCACTCTCCTGGTCTTCAAGCTGTGGGGCAACACGTTGACTCATTTCACTTTTTTGCGTTATGAAATCTGTAAGACACAATCAGATAGCAATGATTAAAGTAGACATATAGGAGCTTGGCTACATCTTCAAGTATACATATATTTTTCTCGCAATTTAGAATTCATATGCGGAAATATCACACAAATACTAACTATGCCCTTATTGAGCTCCATGGTCTTTAGCCACCTGTGTCAAGCACAAAGTGTTGCCCAGGCAAACGATCGCGGACGAACCATGCGGATGCCCACGAATTGAGCCGTTTAAGACTCAACCCGGTGTTTTACTTTATTAACATCAAATTATTACAGAGTATATTTATTATGTTTAAACTATTCATTAATCATTCAAAAAATTTGCTGAATACATAATCAATCATACAAAAAAATTGGTATTTCATATAATGTATTACTCAATGTTATGATTTCGTGAAAATTTTCTAGGATAAAATTGAGATGTTGTAACCAATATATCTCAAAAACCGACAAGAAGACAAAAATTTATGTAGTAAGAATTTGTTCAAAGTTGCTTTATAATATCCCCACCCCCAATCTGGTCTATCCTTGCCGTTGTTCCTTGAGTAAATAAAAAAGAACTTTATTAATATAAGGACACTTAAATTTATCATTTTGAGTTCATGGCGTTTTTAAACTGATTAATTTCTCTTTTAAGAACCTTTGTTGTAAAACTGACTTATTGCTGGTTCTGGTTCTGGTCCTGGTTCATACGAGCCGCCAAAATACGATTTCGATGCCTCTTGCTTGCAAAACGACCTCGTCTTGTCCGAACAAGGGTTCTTGGTTGTTGAACAGGTGGCTGAGCGACTACTCCCGCCGCTGGGCCAGCAGCTTGTGGCTGAACTACAACAGGGGGCTGAAGCACAACAGGGGGCTGAAGCACAACAGGGGGCTGAGCTACAACTGGTAGCTGAGGTACAACTGGTGGCTGAGCTACAACTGGTAGCTGAGGTACAACTGGTGGCTGAGCTGCAACTGGTGGCTGAACTACAACCGGAGGAACTGCATGTTGTTGTTCACCCGCTGCAACAGCTTGAGCAATTTGTGGTGGAATCTCTTCAATGGGTTGTATTTCTTGTTGTTCTTGAATAATTGGTTCCACTAGTGGATCACCTTCTTCATTTTCGATTTGCTGGGCATCGTAGAACACATCTCCCTCATCCTGCTCTACACGAGCTTCATTAGGCTGCAGAATATTATACTGCTGATTTGAAGCAGCAGAGATTAATTTACGCTTAGGAACTTGACTATCGATTCCGCTCTCTTGACTCCCAGAGACGGTTTGATTTAACACTGGGGGAGTTGACGACGAATGCGATGAATCTCCATGCGGTCCACTCAAGTTTTGTGAGGCATTTAAATCTAGCTGAATGCTATGCGAAGTAATCTGTGAGGTACTTGGCTGTGACTCTGTTACACTCGATTTTTCACGCTGCGGACTTAAACTTGACTCAAAAATGGAACTCGGTGAACCACCAGATGATGATGATGCAATACTAATAGTTATATTGCTCCGAGCTCGGGCATTCCTTTCCAAATTAGCGTGACTAGATCCATAATTCAAATAAATTTCATCATCAGGTAAAAGGACCTCCGATGCACGCAAATATGCTCTTATGATACCGTTGACTTGGATTCCCTGTATCTCGCAGTTATCACGTAAGGACGAGTGGTTAACTACTCTACCCAATGTCCCATCATTATTACTAGCGTCGATTCTGTAAAACATAGAGTAGAACAATTTTATAAATATGTATTATTTTGGGAGTCTTTTGAATTATTTTTAAAAACGTATTTCTCATTTTGGCGTTAAAATTCAGTACGAAAAATAGGGAAATGGAGAACACTGGTAGTACTTACATCATTGGACGACCCTGGTACGTAAAATGTACAATGTATTCACCTTGTCCGGTATTTGATGGAGGGTCTGAGGGATCAAATATTGCACCATTATACTCCATTAAGAATTCCCCAAACTCAAACCGTCTTGTAACGAAGACTCCATTATCACCAAGATCATTACGCCGAATCTAGAAACATGAAAAAAATTTCAAGTCAAATAAAGTAGCACTCCAAACCCATGATTAACACATTTTCAAAGATAAAAAAGTATGAGGTTTTGAATACGCTATGGTAGTCTACCTCAATTCCATCTGTAGCGTTGCTATTCAGTCTCACCATTACTTCATTGTCATTCATTTTACCTGCAAAGAGTAAAAAATGGATTTACATATAGTTGCTTGTTAAAAGGTTTCTACGAATCATATTATGTCTTACACCTGCCCTAGCTATCTATATGTGTTTCTTAACTATGCTTCTTCTGAGCGCCATGATTTTTAGCCACGCTTAGCTAAGCCAAGCGTGTTTCCAGGCAAACGATCGCGGACGAATCATGCTGATGCCCTCAAATTGAGTCTCATGGAGACTCAACTTGGTTCTTTGATTTATTAGATTTTAATTTTTACAGTTACAATTCAATATTTATTACAGTGGCTTAAACAATAAATTCGTATTTTGCTGTACCAACGACAGCATAAAGAAATTTGACATATTTATGTTTTATAACAACATTCAAGTCTTAATACGTTTTTGAAGCAGAAAATAGAGCAGTTTTTGAAAACAAATCATGAAATTATTTGAATTTTCTGGCAAACAGACAAGACACTTGAAATGCAAAAATCAAGACAATTATTTGGAAATATTATGAGAATTTGTATATTAACGATTGACAGATAAGACCTATTCTATTGTTTACAAAAACTTATAAAAGGTATTAATAGACTGTGGTTCATAAATGATTTTTCTGCCCTCTGGACTAGACTTCTTATGTGTTCGTTCGGGATTGTGACCTGGAATAAACGGATTAGAAATTCTTTTACATGAAAGCCATACATAAGTTTGATTGTAGTTTGAATCATTATATTATATATTGCTTGGTATTTCTACCTTAAACCCATTCTCAGTGGGCCACTAGGGAGGCGGTCGTAACGACCACGTCTTTGGGGTACTGGAGGAGGAGGTGGTGGCACTTGAGGCTGTACAAAAACTGCCGGTGCAGCGAGTGCAGCGGGAGTAGCAGCGGGCGGTAGAGAATTGTCTTCCTCATCCGGGAAAACACTCCTTCGGCCTCTTGATGAAGAGGATTAGAAATTCTTTTACATTTAAGGCATACAACAGTTTGATTGTAATTTTAATCATTATATTATATATTGCTTGGTCTTTCTACCTTAAAACCATTCTCAGTGGGTTACTAGGGAGGCGGCGGTAACCCCTCCGTCTTCGAGGTGCTGGAGGAGAAGGTGGCGGCGCTTGAGGCTGTACAAAAACTGCCGGTGCAGCGAGTGCAGCAGGAGTAGCAGCGTGTTGTGAAGAATTTTCTTCATCATCCTCATCCGAGAGAATCCTCCTTCGACCTCTTGGTGAAGAGGATTCCTTGTCCTAGAGAAAACATTAAATTTTTGTAAATTTTTAGAGGACTTTAATGGACCCAGTCTTTAATATTACATATTTGCTCTTACGCTCTCATGATCGGAGTTTGATTGATTGTCTGTGTCTGAATCTTGAATTGGAACTACTCTTTGACCGCGGCGTCGGTCCAGTCCTGCAATATTCCTATTCTGAGCTACCTAATATAACGGAAATGTAAAAACCACATTTAACAAAAGAGTTGGAAATTTAGCATGCATGCTACTAGTAACTTTATAACAATTTTCATATTTATACCAGTCGAATTATGGTCGGTGCTAAAACACTCAGAAAATGCAATCCAAATTTGCGCTTTTGTGGATCTGTGATTGTTCTCTCGTACTCAATTTGATTAAGAACTTCATAAACTTCCATGGCTCGTAGATCTCTTGCTTGAGTGCCTTCATTGTAGGCTTTGAACAGTCTTGAGAATCTGACTTTTGTGCGTTCATTTATTGCCAGGTCGAGATGATAAACAAAAACTCCGAGGCGCCAAACTCGGATAAAACTTTTCTCATACTGAGGACTTTCTAAACCCTCTGAATATTCATCAAAGAAAGTTGGTACAACAATATATAGACGAAAGTGGTTTGCCCAAAACATTAATGGCTTTCGCCACTTCTTTAGACACATATTAGAAAGAGCTGAAACAAAAAATACCCGTGTATATTAGAATCAAAGCCATTCAGTAATAATACTTAGTCATAATTAACTTATTCAATGTTTTTTTGCTGCATAAACTCTCACCTCTTGGAAGAAATGCTTGAAAACTTCCCAAGTGTTTTCCTCCTTCTAGAATTCTTTTCAAAGAAATAATATATGACCATGAAGGGTCCAGACTTGTTCTCTCGTGAAAAAATATCTCTTCAACAAATTCACCAGCTGTATGAACTGTTTTCACGCATTCATCTTTAGATTTGGTGGCTTCAAGTATATCTTTGTAAATGGTTTCAGACTCTGGTGCGATCTCCAAAGATGATGCTACCTTTTTTACAACCAATTCCCAAAACAAATTTGCCAAATTATCGATCCTCTTATCCAAAGATCTTCTCCTGCCCTTGGATTTGTTAATTGACTGGGCAATCAACAGAATATCCCTTATTTGATCAGATATCCGAAAAAAGATAAATTGAGGAAATCTATGAGCAATTTCTGTAATGGGCGCATCAGCAACTAATCTTGTGGGGTTGTTAGATCTTTCTAAATGTCTGAACGGCCATACAGGAATGTTGGGTTGTTGATAATAAGAAGAATCGAGACCAAGCCAATCTAGCCAGTTGTTGAAAACTTTATCCGTTTGATCAGTTGATCCAAGAAGCAATATTTGTAATATTAAATCAGTAGCTTTGAGAGCCGTAAAATCTTCCAGTGTTAAAAGTTCTTCCGGTTCTACTGCATCAAGTGGACAGTCTTCTATTAAAGTTATTTTATTTACTACTTCTTTAATCGTTCCTATTATATAAGGCATCCATTGTTCAAGTCGGGCCTTGTATACTGGGGTTCGAAGTGCTCGAAACATTTTGGCTTGAATCAAATTTTGAGCTGTACAAAATGTTTCAATGTGCTCTATCACATTCTTTAAGTACGTGAAGCAATCCATATCAAAACAGCCACTATCATCTAGATCAAAACCGTCTGTTTCGTGATTCCAAACCCCGACGAATTCGCATCTTGTGACAAAAGGTCCCTCAGTGTGTTTGACTATGTTGTTTAAAACGTCATATAGTCGACCTTGTTCTAATTTTATGTCCCTGACTGATTTTTTTGTTTTAGTTGATTTCTGGGGATCAAAAATATTAGCATACCGCTTTGGAATCTCTTGAGAAAGATATTGTCTACCGATAAACTTGTTTGAATCCGTGTGAATTTCGTGGTGAAGTCTGGTGTAATAAGTTATAATGAATGGGTTATCTTGTCGTTTTAATCGAATATTTCCTGTTTGAGGGACCATTCCCACACGAAAAACTTTAGCCGTATAATTACCAAATAAGGTAGGATCTAAAAAAGCAAAAATAAAATGAAATTGTAGTCTGGTATATGAATACGTGTGAAAAATCTAAGTAAACTCAAATCCTAATAATTAACGTCTTGCTTACCTAATTCTCCTTCAACTACTTGAGGTAACACAAATAAAATGTGATTTAGATATTGTAAATCATAGGCTACATGGACACACGCGTGTAAGCAGTAATTGAAGTCAAGATCTTCAAAGTTCATCTCAAAATGATCTAATCGACAACTCTGCCCAGTTTTTGAAGCTAAGAAGAAGAACTCTGTCTCTGTAGGAAAGTCATCTACATGTGATGTCAGTGCCGCCATCCATTTATTACCTAAGCCTTCCCAATCCCATCTATCCGAAATAATAATTCGGTCATCAGTTCTCTGGTCAAAAGCCTTTCGAGTCGGAGAATTAAAAGCAATTGTGGCGATAGCTTCCCCAAAAGATTTTACAACAGCTGATGTAATTGTTTTATAAGGTTCCTCATAGCTTCCGTTATGAAGTATTACGAGATCTATGGCATACTCTTGAAAATCCATCAGACGAATGGAAAGGGCTCGAGATTTCCCTCTTGTAAAGTGTTCCAACCCTAAAAGAAAAGAATGCTTAAATGTCAACACAAAATGTTTATGCATTGGGTAGGTAAAATAAGATTCAAGCTAAGGTAAAATTGAATGCAAGGCTAATAAATTACCCTTATAATATCCAGGGTACCGTCTTTCAATATGAAATGACTTCCGAAATGAAATTGGGTAGTTTCGGTGTTTTGGTTTTAACAGTCTAAGGTTTTTACATGCTAAAAATATTCCATCTATCATCCGCATTTTGTCAATCTCATCCGCTTGGACTTCCTCCACGTGCTCCATTACTAAATTGATATCCGGCCATTCTATAAATTCAGCATCAGGGGGAAATGGTGGTGGTTCTGGGTACATCGCTCTTGCCTCTCGAATTGTTGGTGCTCGTGGATTATTAGGTGCTGCTACGTCATCATCTGAAGTACCCGACCCGCCTCCATCTACCGCTTCATCCGCTTCCGAATCCACCGTTTCCCTCTCACCATTTACCGGAGCAGCAGGTTGTGCCATGTTCAGTATTAATCAATATAGAATCTGAAACACAAGAACAATAAAGAAGTACATAAATTACAATGCATACGTTTAAAATGTAATTTCTGGAGAAACTGCCATCTTCAAACTTTAACTATGTACGGTGTATGCTTGCCTACGTATCTATTGAGACTTATCTATGCTCTAATATTGAGCGCTATGACGATTAGCCGCATGTACCAGGGATACATCGCGTTTCCAGGTCACTCTGCGTGGAAGATGTCATACCGGTGACCCTGGAGTTGAGTCCAACTCAACCCCGTATTTTTATTCAACAAAATTGTTTTCATATTATAATATACTTTATTAGAAACTCAAGATCAACAAACAGTTCATTTCAGTCTTAAATTTGAAATGCTCTCAACATGGCACACAGCATTAAATTAAATAGGACACTCGTTTAACAATCAAAACATCAAAATTCATTACAAAAATACTCTGTCTATAATATGTATAGAAAATTATCAAAGAATGAGAATTATTGTTGGTCTGGATTTGCAGCTTCTGCATGAGCATGGCCATTTTCAACGGGTTCTGGTTGAACTTGGTTCACATTTCCGCCTTGAGCTTGGTTTTGATTGTTTGGTGGGAGATTTGGTACAAATCCAAATGGTTGATTTTGAAGTTGTTGAGCTGCCGGAGGTAGATTTGCAACTACATTTTGGAGATTGTCTGCCAAAACTTGTAACTGTTGTAATAGCTCCGGATTCACTAGTGGAGCATGATCAGCTTGATTAACTCCATTTTCATGGATTGGAGGATTCTGTTCCTGTTCTTGAACTTCTTCTTCGTCATCTGACGGTGCGTCATTAAAGTCTCGTTTCACCATTTTGCCTACCAAAACACACAAGTCAACAAACAAAAAATCATGACTTGTCGCAAATGATGAACTTATAAATTGTTAAAACTAATTTCAAAACTACAAACTATCCCGTAAAGAAATTTTTACAATCATAAAAATTCCTTTTTGTTGCTTAGCCCTAGTTAATTTCTGTTTGAATCAACTAAGTTTCCCAGCTCGGACCAACGCGGAGGTTACAACTCCCGAGCCACGAACTGAGTTACTGAAAACTCAGCCCGGATTCTTTTTATTTATTTACACTTTTTACAATTTGTTTACAAGTTATATTTAATTTATTTACAAGTTATTTTTTACAATTTATTGTACATAGTGAAAATTCTACTCTTGTGTTATTCTTGTATATAAAACATGTGCTCTCGAACAAATATAGTTACTAAAATGGTTTTGGTTCAAAAGTTTTAACAAATAAAGATATTTTAGTGCATAAAATATAAATCACTTATATCTCTAATCTTTATAATTAATAACAATAAAAATAATGTAAGAATATGACTTAAATTCATAACATCCAAATCAATTAAATCACAAATCTTTATAATAAATAATAAAACGGTATAAGGAAATCATAAATATTCTATTTCTCTCAAAATTGTCAATTTTAGTTTTGACTTAAAAACGATGTTTCAAAGTTCTCATCCCTAATTTCCTTTGTCCATAAGTTAAACGATTGGAGAAGTTCCATTTTGTCGTTCTTAAATGCACTCCAGAGAATCAAACTGTGTATTTTCTGTAAAATATACCAAAATAATCTGCATTAGAGACGATACTTTCCAATGCAGAAAAGACATGACGATTCTTTGTAAATAAAATGCTTAACATCTATAAATTTTGTTGACTTACGTTTAAGACAGAAACTCCAGTTGATTTCGGAAGACCCCAAGATGTAAGAACTTCGTCACGTGGGTCAATTGTCACAAATTTAAAGTTGTTATTGTTATCTCTTATCGGTAAGATCGACAAACGAAAATTGTAGAGATTTGTCTGTGAGTCCAAAGAAACAAGAAGACATTTATTTATGTTTGTAAAACACATTACACCGTAATAGGGAAAAATATTATAAGAAATAAATAAGAAATGAATAAAGACACAAACTCGTGATTAGACTTACAAATCCATTATTGTGAATATCTGATGAGTCCAGTTTTAGGATTTCATAAAGCAACTCTGAGTTCAAACAGTTCACATCCGGAAACTCTGTTCTAATAGATGACAATACATCATCAATGGGTAATCTCCGTTCTCCAACAACATCCGACTTCTACATAAACGTTCAAATATTATCTCATTAATAATAATAATGCATGTTTGAACAAATTCCAAGTTTGAATGACTCAGTAAGTAATGGGAATATCAGTTCTTGTACCTTAGGATGATATAAAAGTTTTCCGCTGGAGTCCACGACTTTCTTTTTCCTCATCTCCCGAACAAATTTAGCCGTATCTTTATTCTTAATTTCTCTTTCATCGTCGGAGAAGCATACTAAATCAAACGACGTTGGAACTCGGGGAGTAGGAAGAGGGACCCCCCAACTCAGATACTCGTTGACGGAACGAGGCTTGTTTATTCGAGCAAAAAACTTTGCTTTGGAACTGAGAATCGCAGTTCTCTATTGAACAAGTCAGAACAGAATTAAGACCATGAATAATGACAAAGCAAATTGTTTTTACTTTTTGGACTTTCGAAAGTTTCAAAATAAAAAAGTCTATTTGGAATTTTACGTAAATGTAAATAAACTTACTTCAATCTCCTGAAAAGTTGTCCGTCGAATTTTAACAACGGGATACTCTTGTTTAGCCAATCGGGAAGCAATTCTCACCTCTGCTCTCTTTCTAATATTCTGTTTTGTTGGATTTGGTGCCATTTTTCAAACTAATAATCCTAAATCCTAGATAACGAAATTACAAATCTACACACATAAGTCATGTAAGCCTAAATTAACAGGGTATGGGGCAATAAGAGACACAAAATACATATACTTCTCATCGCATTATTTGAATTTGTAAATAACTTGGGCGTTTGTATTAATGAGACATGGCTTATATGATGATATTCTGTATGTTATGAAATTATCTCAAAACGCCCCAAATGCAAGCCTTAGGTCATAAAATGAACAGTGGGGACCCATGAGGTGCACTATGACCATTATTATGAGCGTGCGAATTAATTATCTATGAAAAGTCAAAGGAAAATGTACATAAATGGTGAAAATATGAGGTTAGGTTAGGTTATGTGGGGCAATATGAGACTCAAAAAAATCTTTGCATTTTTAGAAAAATTTGGGTGCAAGAAAGAACCCTGTAGCTCAAGCCGTTGCCGAGATACAGCCAAAACAATTTTAGATAGGTCTGGCCTAGGTAGTAGGAGAACTCTAAGGTAGAATTTCTGTGGATCACGATAGATTTCGTTCCAACCACTTTCAATCGATAGAACGCCCTCTGTACGACAAAAAATAGATACTAAGTCATACCCGGAAGTCGACTGGTCCCCAAGTTGTGGCACCTTCAAAATTTGAATTAATTAGGCCAAAATACAAAAATTGAAAAAACGTCTCAAAATGCCCCCAAAAGCCAAAATATGACCAACAACGATCCACCAGGCCCTAATCAGGTTCCTCCGTTGATTTCAAGTCCGTACGCTAATCCTCGGACCGAATTTGATACTTTTTCGAATTTGCTGGTAACTAAAGAAATCAAGAACAATGTACTTGACCATTTTTTTTGAACATGAAAACAATGACCCAGTGAGGCATGAGGGACACCAAAACGTTGCCCAGAGCATACAGAAAAATAAAAAAAATATAATGTTGATCAAAATCCAAACGGTCCCCAAGTTGACTCTGGTCAAGTGAAGACAAAGTGAAAAA
>Ga0207686_10001460_pt1 | contig 13366 bp, 8 predicted proteins | sample KBSM24metaG_FD_184396 | JGI IMG/M metagenome (GOLD analysis project Ga0207686, IMG submission 184396) | Miscanthus rhizosphere microbial communities from Kellogg Biological Station, Michigan, USA - KBS M2-4 metaG (SPAdes) (version 2) | ecosystem: Host-associated > Plants > Roots > Rhizosphere >...
TAACACCACTACAACTGACATAAATGCGGATTTTCTGGTTGGTGGCAATAAACAATTTGGGAAGTTCTCTGTTGACGCCAGTTTTGGTGGAAACACGTTGAGGTCAGAGTTCAAAAATATGAATCAAGGCTCCAGCAATTTTACAGTCGCAAACCTTTATTCTATTGCGAATGGTACCGTTAAAACTCAGAGTTATATTTATAGCCAAAGCCGCACCAATTCACTTTATGGCCTGGCCGAGTTTGGATGGAACGGAATGTTATACGTGAATTTTACGGGTAGAGAAGATTGGTTCTCGGTGTTAAATCCAGAACATAATAGTAAATTCTATCCATCCGTATCCGGTAGCTTTATTTTTTCGGAGTTATTATCCAAACAGACCTGGCTATCTTATGGTAAATTAAGAGCTTCATGGGCACAGGTTGGTAGTATTGCCGGTGTAAATCCATATGATGGTGTATTGACTTATTCTATCAATCAAAACCAGTTTAATGGCCAGACCTTAGCCAGTGTTAACGGTACGGCAGCTCCCAATCCATTGCTGGCTCCATTTACTGTAACAGAAAAAGAAATAGGTCTTGATCTGAGGTTGTTTAAGAATAGGTTGCTTATAGATATTGCAGCATTTGATAAAGTAACAACGGAGCAGATATTGCAAGTTCAACTTTCAACTGCATCTGGCTATAATACTTCAAAACAAAATGTGGCTTCATTAAAGAACAGTGGATTGGAAACACTTATTGAACTGAAGGCATTAAAGACAAAGGATTTTAGCTGGACAACTTCCTGGAACAACTCCTATCTTAAAACAGAAGTCCTTGATGTTGGAAATCCAAGCGGAACCTTGCTGCTGCTTTACTTTAATGGAACAGGTAACGAGTTTCTCGGAGAGATCAGGTACACAAATGGGCTTGCAATGAACCAATTGTATACAAAACATTATAAAAGGAATGACAAAGGTCAAATTGTTGTAAACTCTAGTGGCCGTTTGATCGAAGACAAGACAAGTGGCCCGCTTGGCACCGGATTTTATCCTGTTGGCAGTTCAATCCCTAAATTCACGGGTGGCTGGAATAATGACTTTACATATAAAAACCTGACCCTCGGGGTATTCATTGACTATAAGTTTGGAGGTACCGTATTAACTTCTACGCTTTTGAATATGACAAGACAGGGACATTCTAAATTGTCATTGGATGGTCGTGAAACCGGGATATTAGTTCCGGGGGTTTACGATGTGGGCCAGCCCAATGCAGGTTCACCAAACACTACCGTGATTACTGCAGCAGGTAATGGTTTGCAGGGTTACTGGACAGATTACAGAAATTTTCAAATAGGCGATCCTTTTACATTTAAGTCAGATTTCATAAAGCTCAGAAGCATTTCCCTGGCATATAATTTTACATCTCTTATGAAAAAGGTAGATTTTCTGAAGTTTGTAAAAGGTCTGTCCTTAACTGCTTCCTGCCGTAATGTGGCAATCCTTTATAAGGACTTACCGGGTCTTGATCCCGAAGCGATCCAGTCATCCGGAGATATCAGGTCTGGTTATGAGAACTCATCACTGCCCACCACCCGTAATTACAATATTACTTTAAACGTCAAATTCTAACGTTATGATAAAAATATTTAAACGTCTGATTTTTATAAGCACCATTTTCCTTTTTGCAGGGTGCGATAAGGATTTTGTAGAAGTAAACACAAATCCTTATGCAATAACCGCTGTAGATCCTGCTCTATTGTTTGCGGGTGCTCAACGCACAAATATCGGAACATGGACTGCAGAACATACCATTATTCAGCAATTTGTTACACCTTACAATACCGGGGCTAATCTTGGTTTTAGTTTCAATGCGGATATTGACGGGAATGGTACTCCCAAATGGGGTGAATATAACTCGAATATCAAAAATTTGATACAGGCTTTAACGGTTTTAGGACCTGCTACAACCCGTGTTAATTTAAAGAGCATGATCCGGATATGGAAAGCCCAGGTATTTATGGGTATGGTGGATGATTATGGTGATGTTCCTTATTCCGAAGCGGGAAAAGCTGTTTCAGATGCTTTGTTCTTTCCGAAATATGACGATGATGCAGCTATTTATGCTGACCTGTACAAAGAGATCAAAGAAGCAATTGCTGCATTGAATCCCAGCGGAGACTTTGTTCCCGAGGATCTTTTTTATGGAACAAAAGCTCAACCATTAGTCAAAACTGCAAACGCAACTGACCAGGTGGCCAAGTGGAAAAAATTAGGTTATTCTTTAATGCTAAGATTGGGAATGCGCTATTCTAAACTGGATGCAGCAAAAGCTCAGACTATCGTAGCTGAGGCATTTGCAGGTGGGGTAATGGCTTCCAATGCTGATAATGCATACGTAAAATATGATGGAACATTGTATTCAGAACCTGACAACGCAGCATTGCGTAATTTCTCCCAGTATAACTATGCTTCCGAGCCATTTGTAAATCAACTTAAATCAACCATAGATCCCCGCGGAAGGTTCATTTTTGCAAATTTTACAGATCCAGGTAATATTGCCGCTCAGTCTAATCCAGATACCGTTTTATCCAATCAATATGGAGTTCCTATTGGGTTAACTGATGTAACACTTTCGTCTGCCCCATACAGAGGTAAAAGAGGAGCAGGACTTGCCTATTCACAGTTCAATGTATGGGTAGTTGCCGCCCCGAATGCTCCTGTGTTTTGGGTAACCTATGCTCAAACATCATTATTGTTGGCAGAAGCAGCCAAGAGAGGCTGGGTGGCTGGAGGTGATGCTCAAGCCAAGATATATTATGAAAATGGAATTAACGCTGACATGGCTGCGTATGCTCTTTATCCGGCTACCTCTCCTCCTATTTCTGCTGCAGAAATAACGGCATATATTAATAACCCTGCCGTATTATATAACGCGACAGATGCACTTAAACTGATCAACACACAATACTGGATCGTATGCCTCAGAAACGGAACAGAAGCATTTGCCAACTTCAGAAGAAGCGGGTTTCCTGCTTTAACTCCTAACCCTGTACGTGGAGATCTTATTACTTCTACTGAGGGATTTGCAAGAAGATTATCATATCCTGATGTGGAAGCATCTTCAAATAAAGCAAACTATTCTGCTGCCAGTACAGCTATTGGTGGAGATAAAATATCATCAAGGGTATTCTGGGATAAACCATAATACTGCATAAGCATTCTAAATAATTACAGTTCCCAACACAGCAGAAGACTGTGTTGTTCACATGAGTCCTTTAAAAACTAATTTACTATTTCAGCATGGGAACAGAAATTAAACTAACTGATTCCTTATGCAAAAGACAATTATTGCAAAGTGTGAAGGCCGATAGAAATAATAGACTTAGTCAATGAAAAAAACTACAATTCCTGCTTCGACAAACAAACTAAGAAGCCGTGACTGGTTCGCGAAAGATGACAAAATGGGATTTGTTCATCGATCATGGTTGCGTAACCAGGGTTATCCTGATGATTATTTTCGTGACAAGCCGGTCATAGGAATCTGCAATACATGGAGTGAATTAACGCCATGCAATGGTCATCTAAGAGATTTTGCAGAAGTAGTGAAACGGGGTGTTGCTGAAGCAGGAGGATTTCCGCTGGAGTTTCCTGTTACGTCACTCGGCGAAACCTTAATGCGGCCAACCTCTATGCTTTTTCGCAACCTTGCCAGTATGGATACTGAAGAAACCATTCGGGCCAATCCAATAGATGGAGTGGTGTTACTTACAGGTTGTGACAAAACAACTCCTTCCACACTAATGGGCGCATGCAGTGTTGACCTGCCAACAATTGTTGTTCCAGGTGGGCCAATGCTCAATGGAAGGTTTAAAGGAGAATGTTTGGGATCAGGTTCGTTCAACTGGATGGTGAAAGAAAAAATGTTGGTTGAAAATTATTCCGCGGAGGATATCCTTGAAGCCGAAATAGGTGTTGCACGAAGTGCCGGCCATTGCATGACGATGGGAACGGCGTCCACAATGGCCTGCATGGTAGAAGCATTGGGATTAACGTTACCGGGCGCTGCTGCCATTCCAGCTGTGGATGCACGAAAAAAGGTAATGGCCCAGCTTTCGGGAAGAAGAATTGTTGAAATGGTAAAAGAAGACATGAAGCTTTCAAAAATACTTACAAGAAAAGCAATTGAAAATTCAATTGTAGTGAATGCTGCTATTGGCGGCTCAACCAATTTCATTATTCATCTTTTAGCCATTGCAGGAAGAATAGGCGTTGAGTTAAAACTTGAAGATTTTGACAGCATCGGAAGTAAAATTCCGTTGCTGGTCAATCTGAAGCCCTCCGGTAAATATCTGATGGAGGATTTCTTTTATGCCGGAGGACTGCCTGTTGTAATTAAAGAACTTAGAAAATATTTGCACAACGATGCCTTAACAGTTAATGGTAAAACCATTGAAGAAAACAATACCAGTCCTGTTTGCTACAACCGGGATGTGATTGCAACAACTGACAAGCCATTACAGCAAAATGCAGGCATTGCAGTGCTTAAAGGAAACCTGTGTGAGCAGGGTGCCGTTATTAAACCGTCAGCCGCTTCAAAGAATTTATTGAAACATCGTGGCCCAGCCGTAGTATTTGAAACCATAGAGGATTATCACGCAAGAATTGATGATTGCAATCTGGATATTCATGAAGATTCAATCATTGTTTTAAAAAATGTGGGGCCTGTTGGTTATCCCGGTATGCCTGAAGTCGGCAATGTAGATCTCCCTGAAAAATTATTGCGTAGAGGAATTAAAGACATGATACGTATTTCCGACGGCAGAATGAGTGGTACAGCGGGAGGAACTGTAGTATTGCATGTTTCACCTGAATCTGCAGTTGGAGGTGTGCTTGCCCTGGTCAACGACGGCGATATGATTGAACTCGATGTTGACAAAAGAAGACTGCATTTAGATATAAGTGATGAAGAATTGAAAAAACGAAAAGCTGAATGGATCGCTCCAAGGCCAACAACAAAAAGAGGATATGTAAAGCTTTACATTAATCATGTGCAGCAAGCACACCTTGGGGCTGATTTGGATATTCTACACGGTGGGTCGGGCGAAGAAGTGACGAGAGATTTACATTGAATCGATTTGAAATAGTCAGACAGCATGAAAAAAATATTCTCTATTTCTTTACTTGCTTTACCTTCTTCGCTTTTTGCGCAATCAACAAAAATAAAAATTGATGTCGATAGAACCATTGCGTGGATCGATCTAAAGATATACGGCATGGATGAACTGCAAACTTTGCCTGGCTACAATTGCACAAAAATTTTTTAAATAAATTTTGTTTTACACTAATCTGATCTCAATGAATAAAAAAACATTCGCCCGGGTATTGATCTTTTGGATGATGCTTTGTGTTTCCGTCTTTGCCATTAGCCAGCCGCCCAGGGGACCATTTGTTATTTCCCCACAGGTATATGCCGATAAGAAAGTAACCTTTCGTTACTTATCTCCTTCTGCAAAGCAAGTATTGTTGGGTGGTGGACAGTTTGGTGCATCGCAAGTTCCGATGGTTAAAGATTCTTTGGGTATCTGGAGTGTAACGGTTGGGCCACTAATACCTGATATTTATCCTTATAGTTTCAATGTAGATGGTGTTACGGTAATGGACCCGGCAAACGTTGCATATTTTCCCAATGAACGGTTTAAAGCAAGCCTCGTTGATGTACCGGGTGATACTCCACTAATACATGCCATGAGAGAAGTTCCACACGGTACCCTCAACTACGAGTATTATCCATCAATTGAAAATTCAACTGGTTCGATTGTTGTTTACACACCGCCTGGATATGATAAAAATGTTTCAAAAAAATACCCGGTGTTTTATCTAATCAGTGGCACTACTGACACAGAAGAAACATTTTTTAAAGTGGGTAAGACAAACCTGATAATGGATAATTTAATTGCTGATGGCAAAGCAATACCGATGATAGTGGTTATGCCTTATGGAAATCCTATGGCCAGAATTGCAGAACAAACAGGAAAGACTAAACCGGCAGATATCGTTTCAAGAGATGGCGAAGATGCAGTAAAGCGAGCTAAATTGTTTGAGACGGACCTTGTAACAAAAGTAATTCCATACGTCGAAAAAAATTATCGCACTATTAATAATAGAGACAATCGTGCAATTGGTGGATTTTCCAGGGGTGGCGGCCAGACATTGCGTACCGGCTTTGGTAACATGGATAAATTTTCATGGATATGCTGCTACAGTGCTTACTTGTCAACTCCTGAAATGGAAAGCAGTTATAAAAACGTTTATGAAAACCCTGAAAAAACTAATAAGGAATTGAAGCTGCTTTGGGTGAGTGTTGGCAACGAAGATTTTTTATACAAACCTGCTGTTGAGTTCATGGATTTCTTAAAATCAAAAAAAGTAAACTATAAAAATTTAATTACTCCCGGTGGCCACACCTGGATGAATGTAAAAAATTATGTAGCAACAACAGCTCAACTACTTTTTAAATAACCAATCATGAAATTATCAATATATATAACAGCAACTTTTCTTTTAACCTGTGGAGTTATGTTTGCACAACGACCGCCATCTATCAGCTCGCCTGATGTAAATCCTGACCACAGTATCACATTTCGATATTATTCAAGAAACGCACAAAGTGTTACCCTAAAAGGTGAGTTTCTTAAGTCTCCACTTTCCTTTAAAGGCGATACTTCTGGTATATGGACGGTTACTGTGCCTCCCGTAAAACCGGATATTTATCCTTACAGTTTTTTAGTTGACAGTGTGGAAACTGCGGATCCAAACAATACCTATATTTTCGCCAATGAACGCTTTAAAAGAAGTATTGTTGATATACCAGGAGATGCTCCTTTAGTTCATTCTTTGCAAAATGTGCCTCACGGAAAGGTCAGTTACAGGTATTACAATTCAACAACTTTAGGCACAACCCGCCAACTGTTAGTTTACACACCTCCCGGTTTCGATCCAAATGGTAAAATAAAATATCCTGTGCTTTATCTTATTCATGGTGGCTCAGATACAGAAGAAACATGGATCAAAGTTGGGAATGCTGATCTTATTGCAGATAATCTTATTGCACAGAAAAAAGCAGTACCCATGATCATTGTCATGCCATACGGCAACGTTCGACCAAAGGCAATGCCTGATTTTACAAAAGATGTAATCAATGATATTATTCCTTTCATTGAGTCAAATTATCCCGTACTAATAGATAGTAAGAATCGTGCTGTAGCAGGTTTTTCTGTTGGTGGAGGTCAGACATTGAACATTGGCCTTACCAATACTGACAAGTTTGCCTGGATCTGCTCGTATGCACCTTACACAGCAACTGAGGAGTTTCAAAAAAACTTTACAAGCTGGTCACCTGATGCCGTCAAGATCAATAAGCAACTAAAACTCTTTACAATCAGTGTGGGCACTGATGATTTCTTGTACGAAAGTGTAAAAAAGAATATCGCCATGTTTGAAGAGAAAAAAATTATTCTGAAACCATACATAGTATCGGGTGGTCATACGTGGATGAATTGCAAATTGTATTTAGCGACTACACTTCAGGAAATTTTTCATTAACATATGTAAATAATTAAAATTGAGAAATATGAAAATTAAAATTTTAGTTGTTGGGGTGACAACTGCATTAACGAGCATCATCTCTTTTGCTCAAAACACTCCACCTGCGATCATAGAAGATTTTAAACCTTCTGTTTTTAATCAGCCGTTTCAGCCATATCCACAGGTAAATTCCCAGGGGTATGCGAGGTTTAGAATTCTTGCGCCAAATGCTGATAGTGTTCGTGTAAGTCTTGGCCTTGGTGGCCAGGGAGGAACAAAGCTAACCAAAGCGGATAGTGGTTATTTTATTGGCACCACTGCAGGACCAATGGATGAAGGATTTCACTATTATCACATTAACGTAGACGGCGGAACCTTTAATGATCCCGGAACAGGAAATTTCTATGGCTCACAACGTTGGGAAAGCGGTATTGAAATACCTGCGAAGGACCAGGATTTTTATGCACTTAAAGATGTTCCACACGGACATATGCAGCAAGTGTTATTCCCTTCAAAAAGTACCAACACATCTCGTGTTGCATTTGTTTATACTCCCCCGGGTTATGAAAATGGTAAGACCAAATACCCGGTATTATATCTGCAACATGGTTGGGGTGAAAACGAGACTACATGGGGTCTTCAAGGCCGTGCTAATCTGATTATGGATAATATGATTGCAGAAGGTAGAATAAAACCATTTATTGTTGTAATGACCTACGGTATGACTAATACTGGTGCCAGACCTGGCTTTGGCCCTCGTCCTGCTACCAATAATTTACCTCCTGGTAGTGCTCGTCCAGATAGCGTAAATCGTAGCGCTCCTCCTGGCGGTGGCATGGCCAGCATGATTGCTAATAATGGCTTTCAAACTGTATTGTTAGATGAGTTGATACCATATGTTGATGCACATTTCCGGACGATCGCTAAAAGAGATGGACGTGCTATGGCAGGTCTTTCAATGGGTGGTGCGGAAACAAAAGTGATCACATTAGCCAAACCGGAAGTTTTTGGTTACTGGGGGTTATTAAGTGGTGGTAACTATACTCCGGCAGATCTAGAAGACAAACAGAAGCCGAAGTTTATATTTATAAGCTACGGTAGCAAAGAAACAGGCGGAGCTAATGGTCTTCCTAAAGTTGAAGCTGATTTAAAAGCAGCCGGCTATAATGTTGCCACTTATGTTTCTCCGGGTACCGCACATGAGTTTCAATCATGGCGCCGCAGCCTTTATCAAATGGCACCACTTCTTTTTAAATAATAAAACAGCATTGCAAATAAAATTGTCAACAATGAAAAAAATACTATCTGCTTTGGCAATTGTATTCCTGGCAAATATATCCGTGCATTCACAAGAACCTGTAAAACCCGGGCAGCCGGGTTTTGATGTGCTGCGTGATAGTATTGCACATGGGAAAATTGATTCTATTATATATAAATCTAAAACAGTTGATACTCTTCGGCGTACATTGATTTATACCCCCCCCGGATATTCAAAAAAAAATAAATATCCTGTGCTGTACCTGTTACATGGCATTGGTGGTGATGAGAAAGAATGGCTGAACGGTGCAAACCCACAGGTAATATTAGACAACTTATACGCACAGGGTAAAATAGAGCCCATGATAGTAGTGATGCCCAATGGCAGAGCCATAAAAAACGATCGTGCAGAAGGGAATATTATGGCTGCCGATAAAGTACAGGCTTTTGCAACCTTTGAAAAAGATTTACTGAATGATTTGATTCCTTTTATTGAAAAAACCTATGCTGTATTTAAAGATAGGGAACACCGGGCCATTGCAGGTTTATCAATGGGTGGCGGACAATCACTCAACTTTGGTTTAGGTAATCTTGATAAGTTTGCGTGGATAGGTGGCTTTTCATCTGCGCCTAATACAAAAACACCGCAGGAATTGATACCTGATGTAAATGCAGCAAAAGAAAAAATTAAACTGCTTTTCATTTCCTGTGGCGCCAGTGATGGACTCATCAGCTTCAGTAAAAGAACACATGATTACCTGCAGCAAAACAATATACCACATATTTATTTTATTGAACCCGGCGTTCACGATTTTAAAGTATGGAAGGATGGGTTGTTCATGTTTTCTCAATTAATTTTCAAACCAGTTGATATATCCATTTTTTCAAAATACCCAGTGGCTGGTGCTCCTGCACCATCTAATATCCGAAATGCTCCTTATCCGCAAATCACCACTGATAGCCGTGTCATGTTTAATATCAAAGCACCGGAAGCAAAAAGAGTACAAATAGATTTGGGTAAAAAATATGATCTTATAAAAGACACAGCCGGTTTTTGGAAAGTAACTACTGACTCCATCAGTGAAGGTTTTCATTATTATTCTTTATTAATAGATGGTATGGCAGTAGCAGATCCTGCCAGCGAATCTTTTTATGGCATGGGGAGAATGGCCAGCGGAATTGAAATCCCTTTTAGCGGTGGTGCTTATTATGCCCTACGAAATGTGCCGCATGGTGATATCCGCATCAAAAAATATTTTTCAAGAGTCACTAATTCATGGAGACAGTTTTACATCTACACGCCTCCGGCTTATGATTCCGCTGTTAATAGCAGCTATCCTGTTTTATACATTTTACATGGCGGTGGCGAAGATGAAAGGGGTTGGGCCACACAAGGAAAAACAGATTTGATTCTTGATAATCTTATTGCCGCACAAAAAGCCAAACCGATGCTGGTTGTAATGATGGACGGAAATATGAGTGGTGGCGGCGTGGCAGGTTTTGGTGAAAGATCATTACAGCTTTTTGAGAGAGAACTAAAAGAAGCAGTAATGCCGGTAGTTGAAAAAAACTACCGTATTGCAAAAGGCAGTACTAACACCGCACTGGCAGGTTTATCATTGGGAGGATTGCAAACATTGTATGCCGGCGTCAGGAATACGCAAATGTTTTCTTACTTAGGAGTATTCAGTTCCGGATGGTTTTCCAATCAACCGGCTCTTTCAAACCCACAGTATGAGTTTATGAAAAACAATGCTGCTGATATTAACAAGAACCTGAAAAGTTTCTGGATCGCCATGGGTGGCAAAGAAGATATTGCTTACAATAACTGTAAGATCATGATGGGAAAATTTGATGAACTGGGTATAAAATATTCTTACAGTGAATATCCCGGCGGGCATACCTGGCCGGTTTGGAGAAACAACCTTTTCAATTTTGCACAGTTGTTGTTCAAATAAAATTTTATACTGCTCATGAACAGGAAATTTAATGCAGCATTTTCATTATTGGCGGGTGTAGTTGTATCATTAACAGCCTTTGCGCAAACTACTATTGTATATAAATAAAGCCATATGAATATTAGAATCAAAAAATGTATTTCTGTTTTCTTTTTCTTTTTCCTTCTTATTGCTTCTTTCAGCCAGGTAAAACTGCCGCAGATAATCAGAGACAGCATGATCCTTCAACGGGACGCTAAAATAAAAATTTGGGGATGGGCCGCTAAGAATGAAAAAGTGAGTATCAGTTTTAACAGGAAAAAATATAATACAAAAGCAGGAGATGATGGAAAATGGATGACATGGTTACCTGCCATGAAAGCAGGCGGTCCATATACGATGGATATTATCGCCATTAATAAAATAACTTTAAAAGAATTATTGATTGGCGATGTATGGCTTTGCTCCGGTCAGTCCAACATGGAATACCAGTTGGGTTATGATGAAGCCACATACGCAAAAGAAATGGAAGATGTCAATTATCCGCAGATACGTCAGTTCAAAGTTCCCAACCGTGCACTTCTTGATGGCCCAAATGATGATCTAACCGGAGGTTCCTGGAAATGGGCAAATCCAAAAGATATACGGCCTTTTTCTGCAGTGGCATATTTCTTTGCCAAGAAATTATATGAAAAATATCATGTTCCGATAGGCATCATTAATTCAAGCGTTGGCGGTACTCCTCTTGAAGCATGGACAAGTGAAGATGGCTTAAAGGATTTTGCATCTATTATTGCAGCTGTACAAAAGAATAAAGACACAGCGTATATCAATAGTCTTAGAAGAACAACCGGCGGCGGCTTTCCGAGGCAGCAACAACAATCAACACTGGATAAAGGAATGAATGGCGCTATACCATGGTATGATATAAACTATGTTCCAAATGGATGGAAGACCATCACGGTTCCGTCTTTTTGGGAAGACCAGGGGGTTAAAGACCTGAATGGTGTTGTATGGTACAGAAAAGAAATAGAAGTACCTGCATCCATGGTGGGCAAACCTGCAAAAGTCTATTTAGGAAGGATCATTGATGCCGATGTTCTTTACATCAACGGCAAACAAGTTGGAAGAACTGGTTCATTGTATTCGGAACGCAGGTATAATGTTTCTTCGGATCTGTTGAAAACAGGTAAAAATCTTTTTGTTGTAAGAATTACAAACAACAATGGTAAGGGCGGATTTGTTCCGGATAAACCTTATTATTTATTTTCAGGCAGCGACACCGTTAGTCTTATTGGAAACTGGCAATATAAAGTTGGCGAAGTATATATTCCCCGTGCAGCACAAGCAGGCAGCGGTTTTGTATCTGCACAAAATTCGCCTACTGCATTATATAATGGTATGATCGCCCCCATTACTAACTATACCATTAAAGGATTTCTTTGGTACCAGGGAGAAAGCAATATATCCCGTGCAAAAGAGTATGCACAATTACAACAAGCCCAGATAAAAGATTGGCGCAAGCAATGGAATATCGGCGACCTGCCTTTTCTTTTAGTGCAATTACCGAACTACCAGGATTATACTTACCTGCCTGTCGAAAGCAGTTGGGCATTATTTCGTGAATCACAGTTTAAGGCATTGTCACTTCCTAATACTGGCATGGCAGTAACCATTGATATTGGAGAATGGAATGATATACATCCCTTGAATAAACATGACGTCGGCCAGCGGCTGGCTTTAATAGCAGAAAAAATAGTGTATGGTGAAAACATTGTTTATTCGGGGCCTTTATATCGATCTGCAACCGTGGAAGGAAATAAGGTCGTCATATCTTTTACTAATACGGGAAGTGGTTTAACGAGCAGCAATGGTGAAGAATTAAGTGAATTCGCAATCGCAGGCGCCGATAAAAAATTTGTTTGGGCCAAAGCTAAGATCGAAGGAGATAAAGTAGTGGTATGGAGTGATGAAGTAGCTAGTCCCATGTATGTGCGATATGCATGGGCCGATAGCCCTCCATTCCCTAACCTGTGCAATAAGGAAGGATTACCGGCATCACCATTCAGAACAGATGAGCAATAGAAAAAAAATAGCCAACACGTATTCAACAAAATTATAAGAGAAAACTTAACGACATAATGATGAAACACCTACTAAAATATTTTGCTGCTGGTTTATTCATTTTCGCATGTCTTCAAAAAGCCAATGCTGCAATTGTTGATACTGTTGACACATACAGTTCGTCAATGAAAAAAACAATAAAAGCGGTTGTGATCACGCCGGATAATTATGCAAATGCGAAGGCATTACCGGTTGTATATCTCCTGAATGGTTATAGCGGTAATTACCGAAGCTGGATAGTCGGAGCAAAAGATATTGAGACCGCTGTTGATCTATACCAGATAATCATTGTTTGCCCTGATGGAAATAATAGCTGGTATTGGGATAGCCCTGTTGATCCCAATTATAAATATGAAACTTATGTTTCAACCGAACTGGTAAATTGGATAGACAGTAAGTATAAAACCATTAAAGATAAAAAAGGAAGAGGCATTACCGGGTTAAGTATGGGAGTTCATGGTGGTTTATACCTTGCCATAAA
>Ga0207686_10001461_pt1 | contig 13363 bp, 7 predicted proteins | sample KBSM24metaG_FD_184396 | JGI IMG/M metagenome (GOLD analysis project Ga0207686, IMG submission 184396) | Miscanthus rhizosphere microbial communities from Kellogg Biological Station, Michigan, USA - KBS M2-4 metaG (SPAdes) (version 2) | ecosystem: Host-associated > Plants > Roots > Rhizosphere >...
CTTCTGGAATCAGAATTGCCTTGCCGTCTTCGTAGCGCGGTTCGTTTTCGTCGTTTTTGCGGTTATGCGGCGCGAAGTACTTTTCCGCGATGCTGCGCGCGGTGCTGATCGCGGCGTCGAAGGTTTCGCGGTTGTGTTCGGCAAACCGCTCGCGCTGGGTCAGGCCCTCGGCGTCGAGGACTTCGTACAGCTCGAAAGCCAGATTGCGGGAACTGAGGAGCGTCTCGGACATGGCGGCTTACCTATATGGAGTAGGCCGGAGTCTAAGTGCGCGAATAGAGGCTGGATAGCAAGATTGATTTGGGTGATGAAGAGGCAGAACGCGGGGAGGGGAATTGAAAGGCGATCAAATGTGGGAGGGGGCTTGCCCCGATAGCAGTGTGTCAGTATCCGATGGACTGACTGATACTCCGCTATCGGGGGCAAGCCCCCTCTCACATGTTGACCGTGTTTCGTCAGGGTTAGCCGATGGTCATCAGGCTGGCGTTGCCGCCCGCCGCAGCGGTGTTGACGCTCAACGCTCGCTCGATCACCAGGCGCTCCAGGGCAATCGCCGTTTCCCCTTGGGACAGACCATGCACGCCGACAATCGCCCCGCCACGCTGGGCCACTTGCTGGCACACCGCACGCAGTTGGTCGGAATCGCCGTGGTGCAGGACCGCGTCGAACACCACTTCGTCTTTGGTCCAGTCCGCCACGCGTTTGATCTTCGCCTGAATCTCCTTCGGCAGGCGTGTGAACACGGCTTTGGTCAGGTCAGTTTCCGGCCATACCGCTGAACCGCCAACGGCCAAGACCGCCGCGAGCTGGGTCAGCAGGTCGCCTTCGACTTCCGCCAGGCACAACACGTGCTCGCGAGGCAGGATGGCGTAGCTGTTGCGCTCGCCGGTCGGGCCGGCCAGTTGGCGAGTGATACCGCTTTGCGATTGCGCGGCGAACTGCGTGCACAGGGCGCTCAGTTCGCTGAACTTATTGCTGTCGGCCCAGGTTTTCAGGGCGTTCAGCGGTTGGCTCATGGCGTCGCGCAGGCGCACATCGGGTGCAGTCAGCTTGTCGCCGCGTACGAAGGATTGCTCGATGGCGTCCGTAGGACGGGTCGACAGCAGGCGATACAGGTACAACGGGCCACCGGCTTTCGGGCCGGTCCCCGACAGGCCTTCGCCGCCGAATGGCTGTACGCCGACCACGGCCCCGACGATGTTGCGGTTCACATAGACGTTACCGGCATTGACGTTGTCGATCACCTTGGCGATGGTCTCGTCGATGCGGGTATGCACACCCAGGGTCAGACCGTAGCCGGAGGCGTTGATCTGGCCGATGAGCTGGTCGATTTCTTTGCGCTTGTAGCGCACCACGTGCAGTACCGGGCCGAAGATTTCCCGTTGCAGCTCGTCGAAGCTTTCCAGCTCGATCAGGGTCGGCATCACGAAGGTGCCGCGCTTGATCTCTTCGCCATCGGCAATCGCCACCTGATACACATTGCGGCCTTTGTCGCGCATGGCCTGGATATGTTTCTCGATGCCGGCCTTGGCTTCGGCGTCGATCACCGGGCCGATATCCACCGACAGGCGCTCCGGGTTGCCCAGGCGGCATTCCGCCATGGCGCCCTTGAGCATTTCGATCACGCGGTCTGCCGAATCTTCCTGCAGGCACAGGACGCGCAGGGCCGAGCAACGCTGGCCGGCGCTATCAAACGCGGACGACACCACATCGATGACCACTTGTTCGGTCAGCGCCGAGGAGTCGACGATCATTGCGTTCTGGCCGCCGGTTTCGGCGATCAGCGGGATCGGACGACCCTGGGCATCCAGGCGCCCGGCGACGCTGCGTTGCAGCAGGCGCGCGACTTCGGTGGAACCGGTGAACATCACGCCTTTGACGCGATCATCACCGACCAGGCGTGCCCCCACGCTTTCACCCTGGCCTGGCAGCAGTTGCAGCACGCCTTCCGGGATACCGGCTTCGAGCAGGATGCGCACGGCTTGGGCGGCAACCAGTGGGGTCTGTTCGGCAGGCTTGGCCAGCACCGGGTTACCGGCGGCCAGTGCCGCGGCGACTTGGCCGCTGAAGATCGCCAATGGGAAGTTCCATGGGCTGATGCAGACCACCGGGCCCAACGGGCGGTGGGCATCGTTGGTGAAGTCGTTGCGCGCCTGTACCGCGTAGTAGCGCAGGAAGTCCACGGCTTCACGCACTTCGGCGATGGCGTTGGCGAAGGTCTTGCCGGCTTCGCGTGCCAGCAGGCCCATCAGTGGCTGGATCTCGCCTTCCATCAGGTCGGCGGCCCGTTCCAGGATCGCGGCGCGCTCGGCGGGCGGGGTGGCCTGCCAGATCGGGCCGGCGTTGATGGCGCACTGGATCGCGTTATCGACGTCTTCGACGGTGGCTTCCTGTACGTGGCCGACCACATCGCGCAGGTCGGACGGGTTCAATACCGCTGCCGCTGCTTGATTGCTGGCGGCGCATCCGAGCATCGGCGCGGCTTTCCAGTCGTTGTGCGCAGTGGCCAGCAGGGCGCAGGAGAGCGACGCCAAGCGGTGTTCGTTGGCCAGGTCGATACCGGCCGAGTTGGCGCGGTCGCTGCCGTACAGGTCACGCGGCAGCGGGATGCGCGGGTGCGGCAGGCCGAAGCCGCCTTCCAGCGTCGCCATCTGCTCGATGCTGGCCACTGGATCGGCCACCAGCTCCTGAATCGAGATCGATTGGTCGGCGATACGGTTGACGAACGAGGTGTTGGCGCCGTTTTCCAGCAGGCGGCGTACCAGGTAGGCCAGCAGTGTTTCGTGGGTGCCGACCGGTGCATAGACGCGGCACGGACGGTTCAGCTTGCCTTCCGACACCTTGCCCACGACCTGTTCGTACAGGGGTTCACCCATGCCATGCAGGCATTGGAACTCGTACTGGCCGGGGTAATAGTTCTGACCGGCGATATGGTAGATGGCCGACAGCGTATGGGCGTTGTGCGTGGCGAACTGAGGGTAGATGGCTTCCGGCACCGACAGCAGTTTGCGTGCGCAGGCAATGTAGGAAACGTCGGTGTACACCTTGCGTGTGTATACCGGGTAGCCTTCCAGGCCTTCGACCTGGGCGCGCTTGATTTCGCTGTCCCAGTAAGCGCCTTTCACCAGGCGGATCATCAGGCGATGGCGGCTGCGGCGCGCCAGGTCGATGACGTAGTCGATCACATACGGGCAGCGCTTCTGGTACGCCTGGATCACGAAACCGATGCCGTTCCAGCCGGTCAGTTGCGGCTCGAAGCACAGGCGTTCGAGCAGGTCCAGGGACAGCTCCAGGCGGTCGGCTTCCTCGGCGTCGATGTTCAGGCCGATATCGTATTGCTTGGCCAGCAGGGTCAGGGACAGCAGGCGCGGGTACAGCTCGTCCATCACGCGTTCGTACTGCGCGCGGCTGTAGCGCGGGTGCAGTGCCGACAACTTGATGGAGATGCCCGGGCCTTCATAAATCCCGCGACCATGGGACGCTTTGCCGATGGAATGAATGGCTTGTTCGTACGACGCGAGGTATTTCTGCGCATCGTGTTCGGTCAGTGCGGCTTCACCGAGCATGTCATAGGAATAGCGGAAACCCTTGGCTTCGAACTTGCTCGCATTGGCCAGGGCTTCGGCGATGGTTTCGCCGGTGACAAATTGTTCGCCCATCAGGCGCATGGCCATGTCGACGCCCTTGCGGATCATCGGCTCGCCGCTCTTGCCGATGATGCGGCTCAGGGACGAGGTGAGGCCGGCTTCGTTGTGGGTGGCGACCAGTTTCCCGGTCAGCAGCAAGCCCCAGGTGGCGGCATTGACGAACAGCGACGGGCTGTTGCCCAGGTGCGGCTGCCAGTTGCCGGTGCTGATCTTGTCGCGGATCAGCGCGTCACGCGTGCCTTTGTCCGGGATACGCAGCAGCGCTTCGGCCAGGCACATCAGTGCCACGCCTTCCTGGGATGACAGGGAAAATTCCTGCAACAGACCCTGGACAATGCCGGCACGGCCGCCGGCGCTCTTCTGGTTGCGCAGTTTTTCGGCAATCGAAGCGGCCAGCTTGTTGGTGGCTTCGGCCATCTGCACTGGCAGGCGAGCCTGCTCGATGAGCATCGGCACCACTTCTGGTTCGGGGCGACGGTAAGCGGCGGTGATCGAGGCGCGCAGTACCGATTGCGGCAGGATGCTCTCGGCGAACTCCAGGAAGCATTGGTGGGCGTGGTCGGCCTGAACCTCACCGGCATCATCGGCATCCTTGCTGCTCAAGCCATTGAGCTCGGTCAGGGTTGCACCACCCTCGAGTTTCTCCAGGTAATTGAAAATCGCCTGCTTGATCAGCCAGTGCGGCGTGCGATCAATGGAGGTCGCGGCGGCCTTCAGGCGCTCGCGGGTCGGGTCGTCGAGTTTGACCCCAAGGGTGGTCGTAGCCATTTTCTTATCCTCATGGGTGCCACTACCGAGTGGCATCAGCTGGCGGCAAGATTAGCTTTGCGCATGAAGAGGTGCAACCGGGTGCAACCCTTTTTGTTCAGGAAATTTTCGATGCTTCATCGGAAAAAAACCGGCCTTCGACGGAATCGGCTTGGTATTGGTGCATTTGCTTCTGAGATCGGCTGTTCTTGCTCCGAAAAGGAGCAAAAACACGCTGTTTTCTCGAATTTACACCTGGGTGCAACTTATTCCCCAGAAACTGGTTGCACCTTATTTGCTTTGTTGAATAGCATTCGCGCCCAAGGTGCAACCGCCTTCAGGGTTCGGTTCATCGGCTGGCGGCTTTCCTGGGGAAACGCCAGTCATAAATGCACGGCACGCCGGTTCGTCTACCCCACTATCCACGGGTGGCCGTCCGACAGACCGTCGCTACATAAAAACAAAGCCAGGGCGTCACTCTAATGAGCGTTAGCAATCCCACCCTGATCACGTTTGTGATCTACATCGCAGCAATGGTACTGATCGGCCTCATGGCCTATCGCTCCACCAACAACCTTTCCGATTACATCCTGGGCGGCCGCAGCCTCGGTAGCGTGGTGACGGCCTTGTCGGCCGGAGCTTCCGACATGAGTGGCTGGTTGTTGATGGGCTTGCCGGGCGCAATCTACATGTCCGGCCTGTCGGAAAGCTGGATCGCCATCGGCCTGATCGTCGGTGCCTACCTCAACTGGCTGTTCGTGGCCGGTCGCCTGCGGGTACAGACCGAACATAACGGCGACGCCTTGACCCTGCCGGACTACTTCTCCAGCCGTTTCGAAGACAAGAGTGGCCTGCTGCGGATCATCTCCGCGGTGGTGATCCTGGTGTTCTTCACCATCTATTGCGCCTCCGGCATCGTGGCCGGTGCCCGTCTGTTCGAAAGCACCTTTGGGATGTCCTACGAGACGGCCTTGTGGGCGGGTGCTGCGGCGACGATTGCCTACACCTTCGTCGGTGGTTTCCTGGCGGTGAGCTGGACCGACACCGTACAAGCCACCCTGATGATCTTCGCGCTGATCCTGACGCCGATCATCGTGCTGTTGGCCACCGGTGGCGTCGATACCACCTTCCTGGCGATCGAAGCGAAGAACCCCGACAACTTCACATGCTGAAAAACACCACCTTCATCGGCGTCATTTCGCTGATGGGCTGGGGCCTGGGTTATTTCGGCCAGCCGCATATCCTCGCGCGTTTCATGGCGGCGGACTCGGTGAAGTCGATCGCCAACGCACGACGCATCTCCATGACCTGGATGATCCTGTGCCTGGGCGGCACCGTCGCCGTAGGCTTCTTCGGTATTGCTTACTTCTCGGCGCACCCGGAAGTGGCCGGCCCGGTCAATGAGAACCACGAGCGTGTGTTCATCGAGCTGGCCAAGCTGCTGTTCAACCCCTGGATCGCGGGTGTGCTGCTGTCAGCCATCCTGGCGGCGGTGATGAGTACCCTGAGCTGCCAGTTGCTGGTGTGCTCCAGCGCCCTGACCGAAGACTTCTACAAGACTTTCCTGCGCAAGAACGCCTCCCAGGTTGAACTGGTGTGGGTCGGTCGCGCCATGGTGCTGCTGGTGGCCTTGATCGCCATCGCCATGGCCGCCAACCCGAACAACCGTGTCCTCGGCCTGGTCAGTTATGCCTGGGCCGGTTTCGGTGCGGCATTCGGCCCTGTGGTGCTGATCTCGGTGATCTGGAAACACATGACCCGTAACGGCGCACTGGCCGGTATCCTGGTCGGCGCGATTACGGTGATCGTGTGGAAGCATTTCGCGTTACTGGGCCTGTACGAAATCATTCCAGGCTTCATCTTTGCCAGCCTGGCGATCTACATCGTCAGCAAGCTGGGCGCACCGACTGCCGGTATGGTCGAGCGTTTTGATGCAGCGGAAAAAGACTACAACCTCAACAAGTAATTCGCCGAGTGCTGAGCACTCGTTGAGTTGAGAAAGGCCCGCCTCCTTCGGATGGCGGGCCTTTTTTTGGCCTGCGATTCGTTCGGCTCTAAGAAAACCCAGACGCTCAGTTGTAGGGATTTACTGATTTGCCTGAAGCATGCCCAGTGGGGTGTGGGGCTGGTGCAAAATCGCTCGCCCACCCTTTGCAGAGAAACACCGGATGTTCGCTCCTGCCAATCAAAGTGCCTTCACCCTGACCCTGGATGGGGTTGCCAGTGATCTCAAGGTCTACAGCTTCAAAGGCCAGGAAACCCTGAGCCAGCCCTATTGCTTTGATCTTGAAGTGGTGGGCGAGCAGCCGGACCTTGACTTGGAAAGCCTGATGCATCGCGAGGCGTTTCTGGGGTTCGCCCCCCAGGGCCACGGTATCCATGGCCTGGTTTATCTCGCCGCCCAAGGCGACGCCGGCCGGCGCCTGACCCGCTATCAGTTGCGCCTGGTGCCGCAGCTGGCTTACCTGCAACACAGCAGTCATCAACGTATTTTCCAGGGTAAGACGGTGCCGCAGATCATTTCGCTGGTGCTGGAAGGGCAGGGGTGCCAGGGCGATACCTTCGAGTTTCGCCTGAGTGGCAAATACCCTGAGCGGGAGTATTGCGTGCAGTTTGATGAGACCGATCTGGCGTTCGTACAGCGCTTGTGCGCCGAGGTGGGTATTCACTATCACTTCCAGCATTCGCCGGACAGGCACTTGCTGGTGTTTGGTGACGACCAGACGGTATTTGCCCAGGCCGAGCAGGCCACGCCCTATCACCCCGGTTCGGGAATGGTGGCGGATACGCCGGCGATCAAGCGCTTTACCGTAAGAGTCCAGGCGCGCACCACGGCGGTCAGCCTGCGCGACTACGACTTTTCCAAGCCGAATGTGACATTGGAAAGTGCGGTGGCCGGGGAGCAGTTCCCACGCCTTGAAGAGCAGCGCTATCCGGGCCGCTTCAGCGACCGTTCCCATGGCAAGTACCTCGCGCAGCGCGCCTTGGAACGTCACCGCTGTGATCATCGCCTGGCTCATGGCAGCAGCGATCAGTCGGCCATGCTCTGTGGTCAGTTTCTACGGCTCGCCGGTCACCCCCGTGAGGAGTGGAATGATTTGTGGCTGGTGACGGCCGTTACCCACGAGGGGTTGCAGCCCCAGGTGCTGGAGGACTCGGTGACGCAAGTGCCGGGCGCTGAGTTTCGCCAGGGCTATCGCAACGACTTTGTCGCCGCCCCCTGGGATGTCACGTTTCGTCCACCTTTGCCGCAGGCTCGTACGTTGGTCGCCGGTTACCAGAATGCCGTGGTGACCGGCCCCGGTGGCAGCGAGGTCCATTGTGACGCCTTGGGGCGGGTCAAGGTGCAAATGGCGTGGGACCGCGCCGGGCAGCACGACGAACACTCCAGTTGCTGGCTGCGGGTGGCCAGTGGTTGGGCCCATCAGCGCTATGGTTCGATGTTGATCCCGCGGGTCGGCATGGAGGTGTTGGTCGGGTTCGTCAATGGTGACGTCGACATGCCGATGGTGATGGGCTGCGTGCCCAATGCGGTGACGCCCGTGCCGCTGACGTTGCCGGCTGACAAGACCCGCAGCATCTTCCGCAGCCAGAGCAGCCCCGGTGGGGGTGGGTACAACGAGCTGTGCATCGAGGACCGCAAAGGTGCCGAGGAAATCTACCTGCGCGCCGAGCGTGACTGGCGCCAGCAGGTGCTGCACGACTTCCGTCTGCAGGCCGGCCAGGACATGGCGTTCAACGCGGGGCAGCGGGTTACGGTGGACGCAGCGGGAAGTATCACGCTGCAGGCGGGAGGGCATTCGATCACGGTATCGGCGGCGGGGATTTTCAGCAGTGCGCCGATTCAACTCAGTGCCGCGCCGGCGAGTGTGCCCGCGGTTCCCCCGGTGTTGCTGGGCATGGCGCAGGTACTCAATTTCAAGCGCAGCGCACCATTTTGCGCGGAATGTGAGCGATGCAAGAATGGCGTCTGCACCACGACCCATGGCGGTGCCCTGTGATTGCCCCCCGCGAATGGCTGAAGCGTGACCCCCTGCAGCCAGGGGAGCAATTGTTTGCCGTGTTGGGCAGCGCCAGCGATTATTGCCCCGTTGCAGCCTGGCGCGAGTCGGGAGAGCAACCCCCCGAGGCGATCTGGGCTGGAACCGAATACGCTCAATGGGAACCGGTGATGCCCCATGCCGCAGTGGTTGCCGTGGACAGCGCATTTCTGGATTGGGCGGCTGAGTGCGAGGGCCGCGATTGGGGCTGGTTGGCGGTGTCCACCTGTCCGTTACCCACCGTCGTGGCGCATTTGCGCAGCCTGACCAAAGTGCTGATGCCGGATGGGCAAGCAGTGTTCTTCCGCTTTTGGGACGGGACTTACCTGCTGCCGATGCTGCAAGCGATGGGTTCGGAGGCGAAGGCGATGTTGCCGGTGTTTCATCGTTGCTGGATCAACGGTGAGCTGCATGCGCTGGCAAGCAGCGGAGCAGGGCCGGCCAAAAGCAGCCCGTGGTGGGCGATGTCGGAGGCAGTACTCCAGGCCCTGGCCGATCACTCCAGCGTCACCCAGGTGGAAAACCTGCTGCAATGGCTGGAGGAGGAGCGGCCCGATTTGCATGGGGCCTTTGCGGCTGCGACCTTGAGGCACAAGGTCGCCTATTTCGTACGTATGCCGCACGCAACCCCGGCGGCACTGGTCGATTACCTGGCCTTAGAGTCGGGCTGACGCCAGCGCCTGTTGCAAATCATCGATCAGGTCTTCGATCGCCTCAATGCCCACTGACAACCGAATCATTTCTGGCTTCACGCCGGCCTTGGCCTGTTCCTGTTCGTTCATCTGTCGATGGGTGGTGGAGGCCGGATGGCAGGCCAGGGACTTGGCATCGCCGATATTGACCAGACGCTTGAAGATTTGCAGCGCATCGTAGAAGCGCACGCCGGCGTCGTAGCCGCCCTTCAAGCCGAAGGACAGGATCGCCGACGGCTTGCCCTGCATGTATTTCTGCGCCAGGGCGTAGTGCGGGTGGTCCGGCAGCCCGGCATAGCTGACCCATTCGACCTCGACGTGGTGTTGCAGGAACTGTGCGATCTTCAGGGCGTTCTCGGTGTGGCGTTCCATACGCAGGGCGAGGGTCTCCAGGCCTTGCAGCAACAGAAAGGCATTCATGGGGGCGAGCGCCGCGCCGGTATTGCGCAGGGGCACGGTGCGTGCGCGGGCGATAAAGGCGGCAGGGCCGAATTTCTCGGTGTAGACCACACCGTGGTAAGCCGGCTCGGGCTGGTTGAGGCCGGGGAATTTTTCCGGGTATTTCGTCCACGGGAACGTGCCACTGTCGACGATCACGCCGCCGAGGGAATTGCCATGCCCGCCGACATATTTGGTCACCGAGTGCACGACGATATCGGCGCCGAACTGGATCGGCTTGCACAGGATCGGCGTGGCCACGGTGTTGTCCACCATCAGCGGCACGCCGCGGGCGTGGGCGACGTTGGCCAGGGCTTCGAGGTCGATGATATTACCCGCCGGGTTGCCGATGCTTTCGCAGTACACCAGCTTGGTATTGTCATCGATCAGCTCGGCGATGGCTTCGGCAGAGTCGTTGCGTGCGAAGCGCACGTCGACGCCAAAGCTCGGTAGCAGGTGGGCGAACAGGGTGTAGGTGCCGCCATAGAGTTGCGGGGTGGTGACGATATTGTCGCCGGTACGGGTCAGGGTCTGGATCGCATAGTGGATTGCCGCGCTGCCGGCGGAGACCGCCAGGGCGGCGATGCCGCCTTCCAGTGCGGCCATGCGCTGCTCCAGTACATCGTTGGTCGGGTTCATGATCCGCGTGTAGATGTTGCCGGGCACATCCAGGTTGAACAGGTCGGCGCCATGCTGGGCGTTATCGAATTCAAAGGCGACGTTCTGGTAGATCGGTACGGCAACGGCCTTGGTGGTCGGGTCCGATTTGAAACCGTGGTGCAGTGCGAGGGTGGCGTCTTTCATAATTGTTATTGACCTCCTTGGAGAGTGGGCGCTGGCTTGCCGGTGATGGCCCCATCGCGCAGTGCAGGTAATACCGCGTCGCTTACATCATGGGCAAGCCCGCACAGCCTGTAGGGATTAGATTGTTTTCAGCGGTCGTCCTGTATTTGCGGCATAAGCACCGCCTGGCATGCGGCCCTGCACCTTTGCCCCGGTAGAAGGTAAACTTCGCCCCCTGCGCAGGAGCAACCATGAATTATCGTCACGCCTTTCACGCCGGCAACCATGCCGATGTCTTCAAACACCTGACCTTGACCCGCCTCATCGCCCTGATGTCGCGCAAGGAGCAGCCGTTCGCCTATCTCGACACCCATGCCGGCATTGGCCTGTACGACTTGCAGGGCGACCAGGCCAACCGCACGGGTGAGTACCTGGAAGGCATCGCCCGGCTGTGGGGCGAGAGCGACCTGCCGCCGCTGACCGCCGATTACATGCGCGTACTGCACGAGATGAACCCGGACGGCCAGTTGCGCTACTACCCCGGCTCGCCCGAGCTGGCCCGCCGCCTGACACGGCCCCAGGACCGTGTGCTGCTCAATGAAAAGCACCCGGAAGACGGCGTGTTACTCAAGGACAACATGAAGGGTGATCGTCGGGTCAAGGTGCACTTGGGCGAGGGCTGGCACGTGCCGCGAGCCCTGTTGCCGGTGCCGGAGAAACGCGCGTTGATGCTGATCGACCCGCCGTTCGAACAACTCGATGAGATGCAGCGCTGCGCGGCGTCCCTCAAGGAAGCGGTGGGCCGCATGCGCCAGACGGTCGCGGCGATCTGGTATCCGGTAAAGGACCAGCGCATGTTGCGCCGCTTCTACCAGGACCTGGCCGGCACCGGTGCACCGAAGTTACTGCGTGTGGAGTTGCTCGTGCATCCGCTGGACACCCCCAACACCCTGACCGGCTCGGGCCTGGCGATCGCCAACCCGCCGTGGGGCCTGGAGGAGGAGTTGCGTGAGCTGCTGCCGTGGCTGTCCAAGAAGCTGGGCCAGACCCAGGGTGGGTGGCAGATGGATTGGCTTATTGCCGAGTAACCACGTCTGGCGCTAAACCAATGTGGGAGGGGGCTTGCCCCCGATTGTGGTATGTCAGTTACAGATGTACCGACTGACGCTCCGCTATCGGGGGCAAGCCCCCTCCCACATTTTGATTCATGTTGATCTTAGATCGGGCAGGTCACGCCGGTACCGCCAATCCCGCAGTAGCCCTGCGGGTTCTTCGCCAGATACTGTTGGTGATAGGCCTCGGCGAAGTACACCGTCGGTGCTTCGTCGATTTCCGTGGTGATAGTGCCCAGGCCCGCTTTGGTCAGTTCGGCCTGATAGGCCTCGGCACTGGCCTTCGCTGCCGCCAGCTGTTCAGGCGTAGTGGCATAGATCACCGAGCGGTATTGGCTGCCGATGTCATTGCCCTGGCGCATGCCCTGGGTCGGGTTATGCAGTTCCCAGAACATCTTCAGCAGGTCTTCGTATTTGACCTTGGCCTGGTCGTATACCACCAGCACCACTTCGCTGTGGCCGGTCAGGCCCGAGCAGACTTCTTCGTAGGTCGGGTTCGGTGTGAAGCCGCCGGCGTAGCCGACCACGGTACTGACCACGCCGTCGCGCTGCCAGAACTTGCGTTCCGCGCCCCAGAAACAACCCAGGCCGAAGATTGCGAAACCGACGTCGTCGAGGAATGGGCCCAGCAGTGGGTTGCCGTTGACGAAGTGCGTCTCTGGCAGCGCCATCGGGGTTTCACGGCCAGGCAAAGCTTGTTCTTGAGTAGGAAGCACGTTTTTGTTCACCAGAATTTCCGAGCGCAAGACCATGATCAGTCCTCTCAGTCAGATTGAGTTAGGTAAAAATTCAGACCGCCAGTGTGCCCGAGTGTTACCGCGCTGTCAGGCGATTGGCCCGCGCGGGTAGCGTTTAAGCTTCTCGAGCAGTTCTGAGCCGGGGATGGGCCGGTCGAACAGGTAGCCTTGGCCGACGTCGCAACGATGCCGACGCAGGAATGCCAATTGTTCGGAGGTCTCAATGCCCTCGGCCACGACCTTGAGCTTGAGGTTGTGGGCCATGGCGATCACGGCCGAGGTGATTTCCATGTCGTCCTGGTTGTCCGGGATCTCGTGGATAAAGCTGCGATCGATCTTAATGATGTCGATGGGGAATTTTTTCAAGTAGCTGAGCGACGAGTAGCCGGTGCCGAAATCGTCCATGGCCAGGGTCAGGCCGAAGCTTTTCAGTTGGTCCAGTTGCAGGCGCGTGTCCTCGGTGGCTTCCAGCAGCAAGCCTTCGGTCAGTTCCAGTTCCAGCAGGTTGGCTGGCAGCTCTTCTTCCTTGAGGATCGCGGCAATCGAGGCCACCAGGTCCGGGTCGGAAAACTGCTTGGGCGACAGGTTGATCGCCACCTGCAAGTTGCCCATGCCGGCGGCGCTGAGTCGTTTGCTCATGCGGCATGCCTGGCGCGCGATCCATTTGCCGATGGGGATGATCAGCCCGGTCTCTTCTGCCACGCTGATGAACTGGTCGGGGCGGATCATGCCCTTTTCCGGGTGGTTCCAGCGCAACAACGCTTCCATACCCAGCAAGCGACCGCTGCGCAGGCACAGCTTGGGCTGGTAGAACACATCCAGCTCGTTCTGGGTCAGGGCGCGGCGCAGGTTGTTTTCCACGAACAGCTTGTAGCTGGCCTCGGCATTCAGCGCCTCGGTAAACACCTGCACCTGGTGTTTGCCGTTGGCCTTGGCCTTGTGCAGCGCCAGGCCGGCGTTACGCATCAGGGTTTGCGGGTCGCGCCCATGTAGCGGCGCACAGGCCAGGCCTACGGAGCCGGTGACGCTGATTAATTGGTTGTCGACGAACATCGGTTTGTCGAGGGTCGCCAACAACTGGCTGGCGACCTGCTGGCCACTCTCCAGGTCAGTGTCGTCGAGCAGTACCGCAAATTCGTTGCTGGCGAAGCGTGCCAGGCTGCCGCC
>Ga0207686_10001463_pt1 | contig 13344 bp, 13 predicted proteins | sample KBSM24metaG_FD_184396 | JGI IMG/M metagenome (GOLD analysis project Ga0207686, IMG submission 184396) | Miscanthus rhizosphere microbial communities from Kellogg Biological Station, Michigan, USA - KBS M2-4 metaG (SPAdes) (version 2) | ecosystem: Host-associated > Plants > Roots > Rhizosphere >...
GCCCTGCAAAGTGCGTCGGTGGGAGCGAACGAGTTGGTTGCGGTACAGCAGGCGGTTAATGACGAGACGATCAGTCCGGCGGAAATTGCCCGGGAACTCGCGCGCGAGGGCGCTGAACTCCGTCATCCTGAAATAATTGTCTGTGATGCTCGCTGGCGCGCGGCCCGGCTCGAAACGCAGTCGCGGACATTCGCCGGCATCGGTGCTTTGCAAAGTGCGGCTCCGCTGAAATTGAAAGAAGCGGAGGCAGCGTTGGCCGAACTTGAACGATTACGCTGCACTTTTGCGGGCGACGAGACCGTGCTGAACGAACTCAAATTGCTGGCTGTCGATTCGCGTAAGACTCTCATCAAGCGCGCGAAAGATGCTTCGCTTTCACCGCAGGCGAGGGAAGCGCAGGCAGAGATCGCTGAGTGGTTGCGGGTGTGGTTAGAGACCCCAAACCTGTTCATTCAGTGGCTGGAGTTGCGCAAACGATCCGCCACCTTCACCAACAAATTCAGCGATTTCTAATCGACGTGAATTTGAGGTTGGGCCGTGAAAGGACGCAGCGTTTCGTACGCATGAGCCGCACGCAAGATGGCGGACTCGCTCCAGTACGGACCAAGCAGCTGCATGCCGATGGGCAGTCCTTCCGAAGACAAACCGCAGGGAACGCTGATACCCGGGATGCCGGCAAGATTCGCAGTCACTGTGTAGATGTCGTTGAGGTACATCGCCAGCGGGTCGTCGACTTTTTCGCCGAACTTAAAAGCCGGCGTCGGCGAAGTTGGCGTCAGAATCGCGTCGCACTGCGCGAATGCTTTGGCAAAATCCTGCCGCAGCAACGCGCGCACCTTTTGCGCCTTCAGGTAATAAGCATCGTAGTAACCGGCGGACAGAACATAAGTGCCGAGCATGATGCGGCGCTTAACCTCAGGCCCAAAACCTTCCTCGCGGGTTCGCTTGTACATATCACGCAGGCCCGGCGCTTCTTCAGCGCGGAAACCATATCGAACGCCATCATAACGGGCAAGATTCGAAGACGCTTCCGCGGTGGCAATGATGTAATAGACAGCGATTGCGTATTTAGCGTGCGGCAGATCGATGTCGACAATCTCGGCGCCCAACTCTCTATAGGCTTCAATCGCGTCTGCGATCGCATGACCGACTTCGTCGTTCAGTCCGTCGCCTAACAAGGCGCGAGAGACACCGAGACGAAAGTTGGCTGCCAAATCTTTTTCAGTTTCACTGACATATGCCGGAACCGGCACGTCGGCAGTAGTCGCGTCATGAGGATCGCGACCGGCCATGACTTCCAGGACGGCGGCGGCGTCCGCTGCCGAGCGCGCGAAAATGCCGATTTGATCCAGCGACGAGCCGAAGGCGACCAGCCCGTAACGCGAAATTCTCCCGTAGGTTGGTTTCAAGCCGATCACGCCGCACAGTGATGCGGGTTGGCGAACCGATCCGCCGGTGTCCGATCCGAGCGCAACCGGTACGATGCCGGCCGCGACCACGGCGGCTGACCCTCCTGACGATCCACCCGGCACACACGCGACGTCCCACGGATTCCTGACCGGGCCAAACGCTGAGTTCTCATTCGAAGAGCCCATCGCAAACTCGTCGCAGTTGGTTTTGCCGATGACGACAGCGCCTGCTGCCAGCAAACGGTCGACGGCAGTTGCGTTGTATGGCGGGTGGTATGGCCCGAGGATGCGAGAGCCACATGACGTTTGCAGTCCCTTTACGCAGATGTTGTCCTTGATGGCGATCGGAAGACCGGCGAGGCGCAGACTCTCTCTGTTCGCGCTCGTATCAATCGCCTCGGCCCGGCTCAAGGCGCCATTCCGATCGATTTCGAGAAAGGCATTCAACGAATCATTCAATTGCTCAGCCGCGCTCACGGCCGATTCGATTGTGGCCCGGGCAGACGTCTCGCCACGCGCAATGCTTTCAGTCAATTGTCTTGTCGATTTAGACGGCATGTGTGTTAAGCGATCAGCCCAGGACCTTAGGCACTCGAAAATGACCGGCGGCGGGATCGGGCGCTTGGTCGAGCGCGATTTTCTGGCCGAGCGACGGCTGCACTTCGTCGTTCCGATCCGCGGGTGTCGCTTCGCCCTCAGGTGTCAGTCCGCCGAGCGCCGGCTCGACGCTGCTGGTATCAATTTCATTCAATTGTTCGACGTAGGTGACTATCTCGGAAATTTGCGGGGCGAACATCTTTCGTTCTTCGTCGCTAATTTCCAGGTGCGCCAGCTGCGCGATTTTCTCGATGTCGGCTTCGGTTATCGGCATAAAATTCTATTCATTCACTTCTGAATCGCGGCGCGCAATTAAATTGTCCGCGGCACGTAGAAATCTGGCTCGCAGGTCCTCATCTGAAATCGCGCGGGCGGCGAACAACAGCTCACTGGGCAGAGGCTTGGGCGACTCTTCTTTTGGTCGTTTTACCTCAACCTGCGAGTTGGCGCGCGCTACGTCTGACGGTGCGATGCGGAAGACGATTTCATCGACACGTTTTCCACCGAGCAGGGTGTTGATGCGAAAGAGCAACTCGGCCGCCATTGATTGAAGTTGCTTCTGCCAGAGCGCGTCCGCGACTGAGACGCTCAGCGTTTTTCCAATCAGGCTGACGGGAATTGCGTTGCGTCGCAATCCTTCACCGGCCGCCCGCGACCACGCCAACTTTGCCGCCATTTCCGGGTTGGCGCGCAGCAGTCGCGGCAGAAGCTTTGTTAGATCAACCATCTCGCACGAACGATGCCGACAGTTAGTGATTGAACTTCGGCGGAGAAAATCTCACAATGAATCGAACTGCGAGAGTGTAATGGAAGACTGCGACCTGAACCAAATCAGTCTGCGGTCAAACGTTTTTTCATGAGAATTCTCGCTCACCGTAATGATCGAATTCCCTAAAATCATCCTGGCCTCTGCGAGCCCACGCCGGGCCGAAATCTTGCGCACTGTCGGCTGGCCCTTCGAGGCCCTGCCGGTCGATATCGATGAGACGCGCCACCACGGCGAGAGTGCAATTGACTACGTTCAGCGTCTGGCGCGAGAAAAGGCGACGGCGGCGGGAGCACGTAAACCCGCGTCGATAATCATCGCGGCTGATACCACGGTAACGATCGATGATCACATTCTGGAAAAACCAACGGACGAATCAGACGCGGTGCGAATGCTCCAACTCCTGAATAATCGCTGGCACCGAGTGCTGACCGGAATTGCCATCATCAACCCTGAAACGTCCAGGACCATCATCGCGCACGAGGAAACCGAAGTTAAATTCGCGCCGATGAGCGATGAAGAAATCGATTGGTATGTGAAGACGGGCGAACCTATGGATAAGGCGGGAGCTTATGCTATACAAGGCCTCGGTTCGCGTTTCATTGAGCAGATTACAGGGGATTATTTTAACGTCGTGGGTTTGCCGATCCGTCTGGTTTACGAAGTTTTCGTGGCGAGTTTGACGGGCAAGGAAGTCGGCCAATGAAGAGCAAACAGTCATACAGGATCATCCGGGAAATTGTTCTGGCCCTACTTTGCGCGACGAACGCATTTGCGCAAACCGCGCCCGCGGATTCCAGTAAGACCTCGCCGGACGTCACATCCAAATCTGCTGAGAACTTGAAATCTGTTGAGAATCTGAAGATTGAAAATCTTGTGTTGCTTGGCCAGGCAGCTCCGCCTGAGGTGGCGGCTGACGTTTTGCTAACACTGGTAGCGACTCAGCCGGCAATAACCAAAACCCGCAAGCAGGAATTGATCGAAGAGGCATTCCGGTTCGCCGGGAGTGCGCGCGAGCCCGTCAGGCGAGAATCGTGGAGCGCCATAGTCGATACTCGATCGGGCCTCAAACAAGCGGCCTTCGAGTTGGAGCTGGACAAGCTCTCGTTGCAAACCAGGGCTGTGATGCAAATGATGGCCCTCGATAGAATCCGCGCCCGCGCGATGTTCGCCGACATTGCTTTGCCTAAACTGCCGGAGCTGACGTGTGAAGATGCGCTTTCATATAACGTCGACAGTTATTACCGGGCCGCAGTCGCCATAAGTGAGAATTGCTTCGATCGGAACGAGCAAAAGGCCGAAGCGCACGTTCAGTTCCTGTCAGAGCGGCTTGGCAATATCAAAACAGTTCCCCAGGTCGCCGGCGCCGCGAAAGCTCTGCTCGACGCCAAAGTGTCGGCTGACGAGCTGATGCTGCTCGCAAATACTTTTGCCGATGTTCTCGACCAGGTGTCACCCAATGCTCGTTTATTCGCGTTTGCGATGGCTCGCCAACGGCTGGGCTCCAGTCTCTGGCGTCTGGTGCAGAAATCGAAAGAGCAAAAAGTCCCGACCATTGATCTGACTCGCGCGATTCGATCTTTCCTCGTCAGGCAGTTCTCGGGCGAGGTCTGCCTCGATGCTCCCTGGCTTGACGGACGGGCGTTGAAAATTCCCTCCGAGGTGAATTATTTGAATGCCGAATTCGCCCAACCGCTCGTTGCTGACGACCTTCATCCGTTGAGCTTCGGCGCTGTCGCGAAAAACCGTCAATTCTGGACCATGCCACGTGAGAAGGAATTGCTGATGCTCGCCAAGGACCTCCGCTTTGGCGATACCGAAACGGGTTTGACGCTTGCGCAGCGACAGACTGACGAATGGCGCAAGAAGCTTAATGACTATCTCGATCTGATTGAAGACTGGCAGCCCGAATCAGAGGTTTCAGCCGAGGACTATTTCCAGGAGAAGTGCATTTTGTACAGTGTGCTGGTCGAGCTTTGTCCGGATGACGCGCAAAGGGACGTGGTGCTTCGCGCTTATGCAGCTTACCTGCGGGAACAGAATCGTGAATACAAAGGCAGAATCGAATGGATACTGCCGGTCAAACATTATCTGTCCAGATTGCGAGAGAAGACCCGGGACGAATGGCAGAAGTCTCTGGACCCGTGGCTTACCTCGAACGATGCGGCGCTGCGGGTCTATGCGGAGTTGACGCTACTTCGCAATGGAACGGGAGGCGCTACCCCTTGAGAACTGCGTCCAGGCGTTCAGCCAACTGCTTCGCCAGATCCACCGCTGGATCGATCCCGTTGACGTTCGCGGACACCTGGCCTTGTTTGTTGAGGATGATTGTGGACGGCAATTGAGCGACGCCCAGGCGCTTGGATACGGCGGCATCCGGATCGCGCAGGATGGTAATTTTGTATTTGCGGCCCAGCTCTCGCAACTGCGCATCGTCGACGAAGTTTTTTGATTTGGCGGCGTCAGAATCAGTGCTTACCCAATAAACCGCTACGCCACGACCGGCATACTCATCGGCCAGTTTTTTCAAGCCTTCCATTTGGGTGCGCGTCAGGGGAAGCCACGATGCACCGAAGCCAAGGACCACGACTTCGCCGCGGACACTCTCAGCCGTGACGTTAGGACCATCGATACCGCGGAAAGAAAAGTCGGGCGACTGAATCGTGTTTGCGTGCGAGCCCGGCGCCGCGATCATGCCCAGCAGCGCAATTGTCATTAACACTCGAGAAATGGCGACCATTGAAAACTCCTTTGCCGCTGCTCTTGGCGGAGCGACGCTAGCTTAGATGCGGAAAGTGTGCGGCGCGTACGACAATCAGAAACCGGCAAAATCCGAGCAAATCTGGCTAAAACCGAGGTGGGGGCTCTCCGAAGACCTCTTGATGAAGCGCGACATAATCTTCCCACGTGTCCAGGTCCCGCGCAATGAATGGTGAGGGTACTGGCAGGCGCATAGTTTCCGGCCGATGTTGTTCAAAGAAGCCGCGCAGTCCTCGTTCGCGATCCAGGTGAAGCAATTCATCGAAGTATCTTTGATCGACTAAGACCGGATGCCCGCCGTGGCCTTCATGTTCAGGCTGCACGAGAGCGGCGCCGCGCTCCCACTCTTTCACGATCAAGTTGATCGTGTCTCCGGGAATCGCGGGATGATCGGCGGGCGTGATTAAGACAGCGCCGCAATTTTCGTCGAGCTGGTCCACTCCCAACGCAATAGAAACTCCCATCGGAGTGTCCGCGTCGGCATTAGTAACGAACGATACTCCAGTCGCTTGCAGCTTTTCGCGAATCTCGTCACCGCGGTGACCGACGACGACCATAACGTCCGTTACGTCACCGGCGCGCAGGTTGGCGACCGAGTTTTCGATTACGGTTCGAGCGCCAAAAGGCAGGAGCGGCTTGAACGTGCCCATGCGCCGCGAACGTCCCGCGGCGAGCAGAATGGCGGTGACATGCTTCACAGCGAACTATTGCTGCGCCGCGGGAGGTTCCCAAAGCTCTACGCGATTGCCTTCGGGATCCATTACCCAGCCAAACTTGCCGAACTCAGAGTTATCGCCGCTTTTGGGATCGACGTCGACGCCATCAGCGCGTAGCTGCTGCAAAAGCGCGTCGAGGTCCGCCACGCGAAAATTGATCATGAATGGTTGAGTGCTGGGTTCGAAATACTTAGTCGCTTCAGGAAAGACCGACCAGACGGTGGTGCCGCCATCTTTCTGCGGATCGTCACTCCATTGAAAATGATAGCCCCAACTTTCTGCTTCGATACCGAGATGTTGGCGATACCATGCGCGCAGTGTGTCCGGGTCTTTCGCCTTAAAGAAGATGCCGCCGATGCCTGTGACTTTTTTCATGGTTCTCCTGTAGGTGCAGGCTTTGTGCCTGCCCTTCCTGCTCAAAACAATCGCGGCCGGGACGAGCCCTGCCCCTACATCAATTCACGCAGCGCGCGGATTGTATACTGCCGCGCCATCTGCTTGCGCCATTGATAGACGAAGTCGGTGTTGTCGAGCGGCCGCGCCTTGATGTAGGCAGCTTCCGCCGCAGCGTTAATCCCATCGTCGTCCAGAGTCTTGCCGATCAGCGCCCGGGCGGAATCGGCTACTTGCACCGGTGACGGAGCGATTCCCCCGAGGACGATCCTCGCATCCGCGATCGCGCCGCCATCACTCGGGGCTCCGTCGAATCGAACATAGGCAGCCACGCCCAACACCGGAAAATCAAAGGCGCCTCGCCGTCGCAGTTTCTGATAAGACGCTCGCCAACCATTCGTCGGCGGCAGATGAATGTCACCCAGCAATTCATCGGGCCGCTTTTTTAGATAATCGATGCCGTCATCATTATAGAAACCGGCCGCATCGATCATCCGGTCACCAAGCGTCGAAACCAGTCTGAACTTCGCGCCAATTGCGACCATCACCGGGACCAAATCGGATGACTGAACCGCCCAGCACTTGGAACTACCCGGCGCCACCCAGCAAACGTCGCCGTCCTTCTTCAGGCAGAAGTTGATCGCCTTCCGCCATTCATAATTCTGATCGTAATAATTGCAGCGCGTGTCGAGCAGCAGATTTCCGCCAATGGTTCCCATGTTACGCAAGATCGGCGTCGAAATCGTCCGCGCCGCGCTCGCTACAACCGGATAATCGCGCTTGATGATTTCGTTTTCGCAAATCTCAGTCAGCGTTACCGATGCGCCAATCACCAATCCATTCCGGCCATCACCGGTTATCTGGTTCAGTTCCGGCAGACGCATCACCGAAATGACGGTCTTCGGCATTTGTTGCCGCCGCTTCATATTCGGATAGAGATCAGTTCCGCCGGCGACGAACTGGGCCTCGGGCCCGACATCGCCGACAATTTTTACCGCCTCCGCGATCGTCCGCGGCGTGCGATATTCAAACTTCGGAAGACGCATCATATGGCGTTAAGTGTACTGGTTCCTTTATCTCTTCACATCCCGCCGCACGTACAACAACAAATCAACTCCGGGCCGCAGCGGATACGAGCCGTCTTCGTTCATGCCGGAATTGATCTGGTCATAGCGGTCGGCATAATTCTTTTTCAGATCATCTTCCTGCGCGATTGAGCCAATGATGATGGGTTCGTTCGTGGGGACGATTTGCGTGTAGTAACCAACTTTTTTGTAATCACGGAAGTACCAGGGCAGCGGCCAATAATCGGGCGAGACGAGGGCCACGCCCGTGTCCTCGCCGGTGCCGTTCTTTTTGGCGATGCGATCGACTTCGTCGACCAGCACCAGCATCTGGCGCTTGGTATGCGCGTAGACGTACGGCAGCACGTCGTCGTCGTAATGGATGAAATTGAGTTGATAGAGTTGATAGCCGCACCACGATGCGAGCAGCATCGCAACCGGCACAAAAAGCCACGGCTGATCAAGCTCCCGTAGTTTTTCGTATCCGAAATTCAGCGCATAGCCGGCCGTCAGGGCCAGCGGGATGATGAAGTTCAGACATATCCAGGGAGTCTTGTAAGTCATTTCCGTGATGTGCGCGTGCAGAAAGATATCGGAAAGCAGATGGCTAACCGACATGCCCGCGATCGAATAGGCAGTCAACAAACCAAATGACCACAACGCCAGAAACAGGCCGAGCCGACTGTCGGCGCGCACCAGCGCGATTAGCGCGCCGAGCGAGGCCAGGATTAGTAACACGCCCTCTTCAATCAACAGCCAATAGGCGTACTGATACCAGGCGTGTTCATGCTCGTGGGTTCGCTGTCGCCAGAGATTCAAAGTCCTAAACGCGTCGGCGACGCCCTTCGGATAATTGGTGAAGAACGATGAATAGAAAAACACCGCCACCAGAATGAATACGGCGAAGGCCACGAGGCAGACGGTCAGTAGCGGGATCGGTCCGCCGAGCCATTCAATCTTCTCGCGGATTTGATCGCCAATCGATGTTTCGTTTGATTCGCGGTTGCGGCTGAATCTATTGCGCAATCGAAAATAGCCGGCGGTGCAAACCAATGCGATCAAAAGGACGGGGGCATTGATGATCCAGGTTTCTTTCGTGGCGACCATCAGGGCTGCTGAGACGGCCGCCAGAATCAAGTAAGCACTGCGCCCCGTGTCGTAATACTTCAAGCCCGCGACGACGATGCCAAACGTGAAGAAAACAAACAGCGTCTCGTGAATGAAGTATCGCGAGAGGTAAATCGCGCCCGGCGAAATCGCGATCAAGCCGGCCGCCGCCAGGGCCCCGATCGAGCCCAGCCGTTTTCGCAGACATAACGCCAGCCAAATCGTGCCGATGCCGAAAACGACCGTTGTCAGGCGAATGTTGAAAGTCGTGAGCCCGTACTTGTCGCCCGCCACTTTGCCACCAAAGAAGCGAACGATCCACGGGATGATGGCGGCAAAATAATAAAGCGTGGGCCCGTGATAATTCTGGGGATCGTAAACGTAGTGATTATCGCGAACCAGCGAGAGCAAAAAATTTCCGTTGACACCTTCGTCGTGGTGAAGGGGCACCAGCGTGAGCTTCACCAATCGCAAAAATGCGCCCACGAATAAAATCGCAGTCGCTGAGATCAACCACGACCGGTCGGACATTTGCGGCGCGAGATTGCCTGCACGCATTGACGGGGCGGCGCTTTTTGGCAATGGCTTCGGTTCCTTAGGGCGCGACTTTGTAGAGATGGTACTCACCTACCGTTGCGACTTCATGAAACTGTTTGAAGAACGCGTCGTTGACTGGCATGACCGAGCGCTCCTGTGGATCGACTACAACATAATCGACGTGATATTGGGCGAGCAAGGCACGCGCGTCAAACCCGCCATTGTAGATTTTCTTGATGTCGGCTTCACGCAGCCCTGAGTCAATGCCGTGCGTCCAGATGTGTCCGGGATAGCCCATCAAGGAACGGCGTCCGCTCAGAAATACCGGCGTGTTGTGAACCGGCGCATGCAGGACCATCGCCTTGGCCGGCGTCGCTTGCTTGATCACTTCTGCGAACGCGATGCCGTCTGCGTCGAATTCCTGATACTCACCCTTTTTCATCAACAGAGGAACCACGTCCAACGACGCAGACAGGGTCAACATAATGAACAGGACAGCCGCGAGAATCCGGTTCCCGTGACCCCCGTCCCACAACTTTGCCAACAGCAAGGCGACGATCGGGGCCGAGGCAATCCACCAGTAGTAAAGGATCTTGATGTTGTCCCAAATCCACGGCGCGAGCTTGACCATGTTCGGCACGATGAAGCACAAAGTGAACGGCAAATAAAAAAGCAGAAGCTTGCGCGAGACCAGGTACCGATCAGTTTTCCAAAGCAACGCCGCCACCAGCAGCGGAATGAAAAAGCCGGTGTTCTTAAACCAGAACCAAAAGACGTTTTCGTTTGCGTGTCCCCAACCGAGCTCCCAGCCGATGAATTGTTTCGTGCTGACAGCCGAGCCATGCGTCGACCAGAGCATCTGCGGAATCGCGATGACTGAAGCCACCACGATAAATGCCAGCCAGTCGCGCCATTTCTTGATGTTGATTAGCGCGAGCACGCCGGCGACGCCCATCGTAGCGATGAAACTGTGCGCATGAATTAGCGGCAGCATGCCGGCGATCACGCCGGCAGCCAGCATGCGCGGACTGACAGAGAGAACGGGGGACGCGGAGATGCGGAGACTGGTCTCTGCGGTTTTCTTCGCCGGCTTCCTGGTTGATTTCTTTTCCGCGTCTGATTGTCCCGGCGTCTCCGCATCCGACATGCTTTGCCACCACTGCGTAAACACGATCACGGCCAAAGGGATACCGAGTAGAAATCCTCGCTGTGGAATCAGCAGCGTGGTAATTGAACTTCCCCATCTCCAGCCCTGGGCCAGATCAGGAATGATGGTGTAAGAGTGCTGCATGTTTCGCAGGACTTGGAAGATGCCGCCGTCGCTGCGGTTGATATCCGAAAACAACATCGTCCAGCCGAGCCCGCCGTTTAGAATAATCAGCAGCGGCGTGAGGATCGCGGCGGTGCGATTATGCAGCAGTCTCAGCGCGAAGCGATGCAGGACGCCGACCATCGCCACGCCGATTATCCAATTCTCGATGAACAGCGACTGGCGCAGGGTGGCGCCGCTGCGTAGGAACATCGCGGAAATGAAATCCGTGAGAAACGGATAGGTGAATCGTACGCCCGAGAACGTCGGATCTTCCGGCGGAAAGTTCTGCCCGAAAGCAAAGCGCGTGATGACACTCAGGTGGAACGGCAGATCGCCATAATTATTCAAGACGCCGGTAGCGAGACCGTCAGGCTGGGAAAGCAAGGCGCGATCAAACACGAGCCACATCACGATCAGAACGCCGGCATAAAACAGAAAATAAATAAACGCCCATCGGTCGGGCTTCGAACTTGCGCGCGAAATCGCCTCCAGCGCCGTGTCGATGTCCGCATTCAGTTGCTTCCGAATATCAGACTTCTTAAGTAACCCTGCCGGCAGTAAAAGGACCAGGGCCGTCAAATCGATTGTCAGAGAATTCAATCCCAGACACATCGCCAGGATGAAGCCGGCGAGGCCCATGATCGCGAAGCCGATGCAGGCGCCGCTGCACAAACGGGCCGCGAGCGGAGCATCATCGTCGTAGGTATAAGTGAGAAGGGTGCCGCTCGCGATGGCAATCAGCGATAGGGCAAGAGAGGTGATCATTGTGGCAGAGGTTAGAGATTAGAGATTAGAGTTTTGGAAACACTGTATGTTCGTCCACTGATCTCGAACCTCTGATCTCCAGCCTCTATCACAATCAAGGTTAGAGATTAGAGGTTAGAGGCTAGAATTTAGAAACACTGTATGTTCGTCCACTGATCTCCAACCTCTGATCTCCACCTCTATCACAACTAAGGTTAGAGATTAGAGGTTGGAGATTAGAGTTTAGAAACATGTGTGTTCGTCCACTGATCTCTAACCTCTAATCCCCAGCCTCTATCACAACTAAACGCTCATGATCTCATGTTCTTTCGACTTTGAGAGTTCGTCGATTTTGGAGATATGGCTGTCCGTGAGCTTCTGAATTTGTTCCAGGCCGTCACGCTCGGCATCTTCCGAAATGGTTTTGTCTTTGAGCATCTTTTTCAACTTATCGTTCTCATCGCGACGGATGTTGCGAATCGCAGTGCGATGCTCTTCGGCAATTTCGTGAATCTGTTTGGCGAGTTGCCTGCGGCGTTCTTCAGTCAAAGGCGGAATTGGAATACGGACCAGCTTGCCGTCGTTCGAAGGATTCAGACCGAGATCGGCGGCCCGAATCGCCTTTTCGATGTTGCTGAGTTGCGTCGCGTCCCAGGGCTGCACGGTTAGCATCTGCGGCTCGGGCGCATGCACCGACGCCATCTGATTGAGCGGCGTCATCGTGCCGTAATAATCAACCATGACGGTGTCCAGCAGGCTGACAGACGCACGGCCCGTGCGGACCGTGGCCAACTTGCGCCGAAAATCATCAATGGCCGACTCCATCCGCGGCCTGGTCTCTTTAATGACTTCTTTGTCGTTCATAGGATCAGTGACGAGTTACCAGTGACAAGTGACAAGCACTTGCGAAATCCTTGTCACCATTCACCATATTTGAAAACTTAGATCTTCTCATTCATGCGACGAGCGACGACTTAGCTGACAAGCACGGCGGATTTTATCTTGTCACTCGTCACTTGTCACTCGTCACTGTGCGATTGGTTTTTCGAGGCAGACTCGGGTTCCGAAGCCAGGTTCGTTCTTGAGCACGCGGACGATGTTCCCGCCGGTGCGCATACTGAAGACTATGATAGGAAGGTTGTTGTCCATGCACAGCGAGATGGCCGACGCATCCATTACCCGCAGTTGCTTTTCCAGAACTTCAAGATAAGTGATGCAATCAAATTTGGTCGCAGTCGGATCTTTCATCGGATCGGCTGAGTAGACACCGTCTACCTTCGTGGCTTTTAAAATCACGTCAGCTTTGATTTCGAGCGCGCGCAAAGCCGCGGCTGAGTCGGTCGAGAAAAAAGGATTGCCGGTACCGGCCGCGAAGATCACGATGCGTCCTTTTTCGAGATGGCGAATTGCGCGACGGCGAACGAATGGCTCGGCTAACTGCGGGATGTCAATTGCCGATAGCACACGCGTGTTAACGCCCACCTGCTCGAGGGCTTCCTGTAGCACGACCGCATTCATCACGGTCGCCAGCATGCCGATGTAGTCCGCTGACGATCTGTTCATGCTGCCGGCACTGGCAGAGACACCGCGAAAAATATTGCCGCCGCCGACGACCACGGCCACCTGCACACCGAGTGCGTGGACCTGCTTGATTTCATCGGCCACCGCGCGGGCAATTTTGACGTCGATACCAAAACTTTTTTCGCCCATCAGGGCTTCGCCGGAGATTTTGAGGAGGATGCGGTGGAAGGCAGAAGACTCAATCGGTGCGGTCGTCATTATGTTCGATGTGTTGATGTTCGAGGTGCGGCGGTCGGAGTGAGTCTCGGACTCAGCCTCCGCCCGCCGCACTGCGAAAGTTAGTTGCCGGCCAGTTTCGCTACTTCATCCTGGAAGTCGTCGTCGCGTTTGCTCAGACCTTCGCCCATCTTGTAACGAG
>Ga0207686_10001468_pt1 | contig 13316 bp, 10 predicted proteins | sample KBSM24metaG_FD_184396 | JGI IMG/M metagenome (GOLD analysis project Ga0207686, IMG submission 184396) | Miscanthus rhizosphere microbial communities from Kellogg Biological Station, Michigan, USA - KBS M2-4 metaG (SPAdes) (version 2) | ecosystem: Host-associated > Plants > Roots > Rhizosphere >...
TGCCGGTAATTTTAAATCTTTACTGATTGTTCCGGGATTATCAAAACTATTCTCCTTAAATTTAGATAAGCACTTCTGCCATAAAAGAACAATCATGGCTTCTCACGAAATAGAAATAATTTTAAATCGCCAGTTGGCAGATTGTCTTTCCATACCCGTTTTTATTACTGATACAATTGGGAATCTTATTTTTTACAATGAACCGGCAGAAGAATTGTTGGGCAAAAGATTTGAAGATACCGGGGAAATGCCGGTAGAAGAGTGGTCCACGATCTTTAAGCCATTTGATAATAAAGGTGATCCAATGCCCCCGGAAAAATTGCCATTGGTAAAAACATTATCAAAACAATATCCATATCATAAGAGTTTTCATATCGAAAGTCTGAAAGGGAAAAAACAAGCTATATCTGTTACTTCCTACCCGATCGTTAGTCGGGCAGGAAATTTTTTAGGAGCAGTTGCTATTTTTTGGAAACAAAAATTAAAATGAAAGTAAAATTGTGGGGAGTTCGTGGTTCTATACCAACTACCGGACCCGAAACAGAAAAATATGGAGGCAATACATCCTGCGCTTCAGTCGTGTACGATGATCATTTGCTTGTGCTTGATGGAGGAACCGGTATACGGAAATGCGGGGGTGCCTATCCTGCCAGTAAGCGTATAGATATTTTGCTCACACATCTTCATTTAGACCATATACAAGGATTGGGATTCTTTAGTCCATTATTTGATCCTTCTAAAGAAATTCATATTTGGGGACCGGCCAGTAGTTCGCAATCACTTTTTTCACGCATCAGCCGTTATCTTTCACCCCCTTTATTCCCGGTGCTTCTTCGTGATGTTCCCTGCAAATTAGAATTGCATGAGGTTAGTAACTCTACATTTGATATTGGTCCGTTTCGCATTCAATCATCTTATATAATTCATCCGGGTCCAACAGTCGGTTACAGAATAATGCAGGAAAATTTTGTGTTTACTTACATACCCGATCATGAACCAGCTTTGGGAAGCCATGGAATGATCCAAAATCCAAAATGGGTTTCTGGTTACGACCTTGCTGAAGGAGCTGATATATTGTTGCACGATGCACAATACACAAAAGAAGAATATCCAACGCGAAGAGGCTGGGGACATTCTTCGATTGATGACGCAGGATTATTTGCCTCTATTACATCAGCGAAACATACTTTGTTTGCCCATCATGACCCGTCACATTCAGATGCATTTCTTGAAGAAATGCTTGCTTCTTTCAAATCAAGTTCAGATATATCTGCATCATTAGCAACAGAAGGGTTTGAAATAGATTTGAGTTGAATAAAAAAGCCGTCCCGGTTTGGCGAGACGGCTATACAAACCACGATCTTTAGTTGATCACGATCTCTTTCTTTTCATTTTCTTTTCCAGCTACGATCGGCAAGCTTATTTGCAACACACCATCTGTGTATTTAGCTGCAATAGCTGCTGTGTCGATACTTTCATTGAGTGTAAAAGTTCTTACAAATCCACCACGGCTGTATTCTCTTAATATCCAATTTGGTTTTTGAAAACCATCTGGTGGTGTGTAAGAAACAGTAAGCTCGTTTCCTTTTACATCAATATGAAAATTTTCTTTGATGCGGCCGGGTGCAAACACCAGCATTTCATAACTGCTGTCAGTTTTGTAAATGTTTACAGCGGCTCGCTGCATAGATCGGATAAACTGGCCTTGCCGGTTTCCGTAATTGTTGCCTTTTGCGGCACATGACTGATTGTAGTACATGTTTTTCCTTTTTTAGTTAAATAAATAGATAACATGAACCTTGCATAAAAATGATGCCGACACAATTAAGCTGCAATTGTGGCACAAAACGGCGTTATGTAGTTTAAATAAGGGGCTGACAGAATTGTAAGCCAGAAAGGAATGGATTGTTCAATCCTTTTTGTTGAATGAGCACTTTGAATTTTTTCCCCATTGACATCAGCAGCGTATGGAGCATCATTAATTTCTTTCTTATTTCAAAACTATCCTTTTCTTTTTCTTCTAATTTTCTTAAATGTTCCGTTAGCCCAAGCCCTAGAAGAAATTGTGATTGATTGGTAAACCCACAATTGTTTAATCCGTGTTTTGCTCCCCAAAATTTTAGTGCTGAAAAGTTTACATGTGCGGTTATATCCTGCAGACCGATATTACTATAAGGAAGATCATTCACTGTGTGTTTATTATAACAAACTATTGTTCCAAGTTTGTGATAGGATTGATATAATTCTGATGATGGGTAGCCATAATCTATTGTAAGCACAAAACCTTTTTCTAAAGAGGAAGAAATTCTTTTTATCCATTCAATGGCTTCCAGGTTGACCTCAGCACAAAAATCATTTGGTAATTCAATGGCTAATGCTGTAAAATATTCTTTCAGATCTTCATGAGCAGGTTGCAGCACTTCAATAAAGCCGTTATCATAGTCCACAAAAATTTCTTTAAGCTGGTTTTCTTTCATAATTACTTTATGAACAGAGAAATTATCAAGAACCTCATTTGCTAAAACACAGCCAGTAAATGATGGAATTTCTTCAATTGAATCATACCAAACGATCTTATCATTTATCAAGTCATGACCAATGACCTTCTTTTCTTTCTGGCGCATTGCTTCACTTTTTTCAATGATGCAATACTTCAGTTTTTTATAAAAATCTTTATTCTGCTTGAGTTGGCCTAGTATATCGTTGCATAATGATCCCATTCCTGCACCATATTCCACAATAGTAAAATCTTTCATCCCTGTCAATAGCCACATCTCTTCTAATTGCTTGGCTATTACATTTCCAAAAACATTTGTCAGGTAAGGGCTGGTATAATAATCGCCGTGTTTTCCAATTTTATCAGGCGCAGAAGTATAATAACCTAACCCGGGGTAATACAAAGCCATTTCCATAAAATCGTGAAAGGATATCGGTCCTTGTTCGCGGATCTTATTCTTTATTATTTCTGAGAGAGTGGTTTCCATCAGGACCGGGATTTAGGTATTATATTAATACTTCCGATGAATTATTGGTAAACAGTATTACCGAATCCATCATTGCTTCAATGGAATGATCAACTAATTGGTGAAATGCCATTATTTGATTGGGCTGCATATCAACATCACCATCGGGAGTTTTAACTCTTATAATGCCTTCTAATACATGCACAGTAAAGATGCCATCAACTAAATTGTTTTTTAAAATTGCCCTGGCATGTAAACAGGTTAATACCGTCGTTACTCTTCCAGTTTTAAAAACCGTAATGCCATTCCGATCATTTTTTTGCCATGCTTCTTCACTTTTTAACTGTCGGATAAATTCTGGTATGTTTATAAATACATAAGGAGCATCAAGTACCCGCTCGCCTTCAGGACGATTCAGGGTTGCTTCATTTCTTTTATTTTCCATAATAGTTTTAAACTTATGTACGCAATAACCATACAATAATTTTAAAACTAAGCCCTGGACTTGTCTATGACTTTAATGTTGAGATATTTGTTTAACTAATATAACCACGATTAGTATAAAAGGTGGAACATTGGTTTAAAATATGGAAGTGGAATTACATTTTTTTGAGTAAGATCTTTTGTTGATTAAACTCGATCGCCTTGTCCAGAAAGTTCAATATCAAAGGCCATTTTGAAGCTGGTTCAAATGAATGGAGATAATATTTATTAATATCAATGATCAGTTTATTGTCGTTCTGTTTTGCTACAGATTTAAAAGCTCCAGCTTCATTTTCGACTATCATATTAAGTTTTTCGATCCCATCGGCTGAATATCCCGATGGAATTGTGAACTCAATGTGGTAATTAAAGCTGCGTGGAAAAGGCATGTAAACATCCTTTGTTCTTTGTCGCTGATCTTTATCAATTGAGATCTGGGTGGCAATAAATTTTCCAATGTCAACTATATAATTATTACCGGCTTTTTTAGACCAACCTTCCATTACGAATTCTTCTTCGAAATCAAAAGGAGATCCTTCTGACAATCCAAAATTTGTGATCTTGAATCGTTTAAGCTCTTTTGCTTTTATATCGTAAACTCTTTGGATCTCATTTTCAAAATCTTCCTTATGCTTTACCCTTGCTTTTTCCAACAAAATTCTTATTTCATCAGCTTCTTTTTTTCTTTCTTTACTCTTATCGATGTGTTGTGTAATAAGATCATCAGTCCGTCCAACTGTGGGCGAAGTTTGTAGCGCTAATTCCTCATAGATCATTAGTGAAGCTTGTTCATCTTTTTTCAGATTTCCGTTTGTACTTACTTTTCGGTTTACATTCATTAATAAAAGATCAGAGGCGTCAGGGGTTACTAAAATAGTTTCTGATTGGGTATTGGTTTTATGGTCGGTGGATGGGAGTATAATTGTACTGCTCTCTTTCATTTCTATAAATAATAATTTTCCTCCTAATAAACTCTTGGAATCAAAAGGATAAACCTTTGCTTTTTCGCCCTGCAAATAATAAGGAATGGTGTTTTGAAAACAGAGTGCATCACCAAACGTGAAATATTGTGGATTTGGACTAGTTGTTCTCACCAAAACAGAAAGATCTGCTACGCTAAACAAATTATCACGATGATAGCTATTCCTACCGGATACAATAAGCAATTCCAGGTCTCTTTTAAATTCAAGCAGCGATATAAAGGCAAACTGTGAAATACGATATAATTGGCTTTCCAGGTCTTGTTCCCGGTAAGCAACATTAAAATTTGTTTTGGGAGAAAAGGAATAAGAATAAGATATCCAATTCATATATCGGAACAGGAACGATGCCATTGAGTCTGGTTTATTAGCCTCAGGATGTTTTTCTATATATTTTTTCCATGCATCTTTTGCATAATCTCGTTCATACTTATAAATGCGGGTTCTAACAGCTCCTGCATAAAGCACTTCATTCATAACACTAGCCATTTTCGCTTCAGTAAGATCTGCATAAGCCTTTGTTGCTTTGGCCACATTTCCTTCCCTGATGTCAGGCATGCCATCCCTTGAGATCTTTCCTCTTTTATAATTCAAACGTATTATAGGAAGTTGCCTGTAATTGGATGCCCAAATCAATCCTTTTATTTTCGGAAGATTTTTTACAGCCATGTTCAATACATTGCCACCACCATCCTGATCGGGGGAGATCTTAAAATCCGGAGCGCCATTGATGGCTTGATACTCAGCAGCAATACGGGCATCTAATTGAAGAGAGATGATATAATTCAAAATTGGATGCTCATCACCCAAAACGTAAATAAGAGGAGTTATTAGGTTGTCATCAGATTCCTGGTAATAGTTGGCCACATAATAATCCAGCATATCCCCAACACCAAGATCAGGAATTGCTATCTTATTTTTCTTTTCATCTTTTTCATCCTTTAGTATCACTGAACTTTCATCTATATCAATAGTTTTAATAGTGCCATTAGGTTTTATAACCCTGATATTTATAAAAGTGTAATTCTTTAGTTTACCAACAGGGCTCCCATCCTTTGATTGCAATTTGGTAAAACTAAGTTGGGAATACTCTTCCAGGGCCGTTTGATCATTGATCAATAACTTTTTGCGGAAAATGTCATAAAAATTGTACTTAACACCACTGTTTCCTACGATCCTAAACTTATACTTTGAATCAGACTCTAACGATTGTTTTTGCGCCAATACTACTATTGATTCATCTTTATATTCAGGCGGAACGGTATTCGTTGTAAAATAAGGATCTGTAGAACCAAAAACTCTTTCATTCAATTCATCTTTCATTTTCTTATAATCTTTCGTTTCACCTTTTTGGGCTAATAACGATAAACTAAAAAAGAAAGCGAAAATGATAGTATAAGCTTGTTTCATAACCAACGTTCAATTTTTGAATTATTGTTTTTCAAATATGATTTGTTCCCGGTAACAAGTGCTTAATTCTTTCATTAAATGATTCCATTCAGAAAATGATTTTTTCTTTAGCATAATCTCGGGGATCCTGATTTGTTTTTTATATTCAATCTTATCTCCCTTCCTGGTATACGCAATTGTGATGTTGGCATTTGAAAGTTTCCATTCTTTGTTTGCAGGTAACTGCGTTATTTTATAACCAGTAGGGATTGAGATCAGGGATTCTGTAACAAGATTCATTTTGTAAGGAAGCATAACGTCAAATTTTCGCTTTGCAGTATCAATGGTAAAGCCATCGAGCTCTTTTCGAAAATCAGCTTCCAGGTAGATTTCTTTACCAAAAGCTGATGCTGCTCCTTTATATTTTACATTATATTTTATATTGAGAATAGAATCAGTGCCAAGTAAATTACCTGTATTCAGATCAGTGATCTCATATTTGTTATCTTGTTCGGCGAGATAATTGGTCAATGTATTTTGCAGGTTGTCTTTTTTTGTGCTTTGTAACTTAGTTAGCAGATCGGATCGTGATTCCCCTTTATAACTAATATTAACGGTGCCCTGTAAATTTTCTGTCCCATCAAAACTCATTGCCACCTTTTCTAATTGCAGGTTTTGTTCAGGAACTACAGAAGGCACCCGTTCCAGGATATAGTTATCACCATTTTCAATTAATACCTGCCTGCCTTGTATCCTTTCCGCATATTCATCAAAGCCAATATTCGTTTCGGTCGCATCAAGAAAATATTTTTTTCCTTTATAAAATAAGGCACAGATCATATGGTTATCTACCGCCATAGACGGGGTGGAATAATCATAAGCAATATGGTTTGTACCGATCCAGCAAAGACGGGCATCATATCCTAATGATTGTAACAAACCCCGGGTTAAATTCGCCATTCCTTTACAGTCGCCATATTTTTTATGCAGCACATCGTTGGCTTTAGCGGGTTTAAACCCTGCTATTCCATCTTCAAAAGCGATATAGCGGATGTTATGTTGTACCCAATTAAAGATCTTTTTTATCTTTTGTATATCATCAGTAGTGCCCGTAGTCAGTTCACTGGCTTTTTGCAGTAATTCATTTTTGTCGTCTCCAATGCTCCCTACAAGTTGCCGGTACCATTTATACAGATCGGCAACAGAATTAAAATAAACTGTTTTTCCACCATTTACCTGGGCTTCATTGCAAAGTATCAGTAAATGAGGTTGACTATAGGAACCCCCCGGGGCGTATGCTTCGCTTGTATAAGCAGGAATATTCTTCAGTTCATAGGTCACCACATCGGCATCGGCTTTTTGATCAAATGTCTTTGATTTTTTAATGGTATACCCATCAAAATTATATTCTTTGATCTCGATCTTCATCCACTTTGGAATAGTGAAGGTTACCGTTTTATTTTCTGTAAAATAATTTTCTGTAAAATAAACTGTGCAAAAGTAGCGAGGGTCCTTGTACGTTTTTACCAATGAGACTTCGCCGTGCATTCCCTTTTTTTCCAATGGTACAATTAAACGACAGATCCTTGCATCAGAATAAAAAATGTTTTCAATGGAATAATAATCACAGGTAGGGGCTATCCATTTTGCTTTTTTGTCATCTATCCTGACATCAATATCAGTAATGGTTTCATTCTCATTATACATTTCTGAAAATAATACGCTTGTCCGCACTTCATTGCAACGGTATTTTTCAGAATATTTTTCGGTGATCGTTACAGGATTGTCTCCTTTATTTTGTGAGAAATTGAATGTTTGAGTTTTTTGTTCAATGACAACATTGGAATCAGGACTTTGTGAAAAGCCTATATATGAGAAAAACAAAGTTGCCACGAAGGAAAGTGAATGGGCTCGGAACGCCTGCATAGGATTATTTTAATAATGAATAAAGATGGGCTGTAAACATTATCCAGGTACAAAATAAAAACTATTTCACGTACTTAAAAGCCTTCTGGTTGTAATTTCATTATCGGCGTAAACGAAAACTCAAACCCCGAATTGTCTCAGGTGATGATCTAAATGTTTCCAGGTGGCTTTGCTCCAATTATGTTTGGTGAGTTTTCCGAATACAGGATGTTGTTCTCCTTGAATAGTTGTTTCGTTGAAATTGTTTATGAGATCAATCAATTCAGTCTTTTCTTTTTCAAAATCTTTTTCAGTACTAGTCATAATAAATGTTGGATCGGTGGGCAAACTTTGTTTGTATGGTTTTTCATCCCACAATTTGCTTTTAAAAAGGGGACCAATTAATCTCAGCAAAAAACTTCCTTTAGGCTGGTGAGTACCCAATGCGATACGGATCGGCATTTGAACATGGGCAAGCATTTGCGAAACATTCATCTTACCCCATTGTCTCTGGGTTTGTGACGTAAGTTTATTAATTCGATCAAGGATCTCTTGTTTTACAGATGGATCAAATAAATTTTTGACTTCCATTAATAGTTGTTTAAAGTTTCGTTTCGTAATAAGGGATCTCATCATGGCTTGATGCTTCCTTTTGATACCAATATGCCTGTGTTACGATATGACCATCTTTTGTTCTTAATAATCTTCCAAAAATAGCATTGGTAGGGTTAAATGCGAGATTAGTTACGCCAACAGTAAATGTTTCTGGTGGCGGTGGCGGGGGAGGTGTTACAACAGGAGCTGCTTCGCCTTCTATTGGCTTTGGCGGTGGTGCAGTTTTTGGCGGAGGAGAAGGAACAACAACAACTTCAAAAAGATTTGTTTCTAACAGGTCTTTTAGAAAAGCGACTCTTTCTTTTGACGCACTCTTTTCCACGATGGCGCATTTTACTCCACCTAACTCTTCAAACTCATGATTTTTATTGATGGCCATTTTATTTAGCTAAACAATGAATATATATAATTATAAGCTCCACTTGCTAATCCCGTAATGATTATACCTGCTATACAAATGATCATAGCTAATCGTGGAGACCAACCTGTTTTTACGGGTTCAATCGGATCATCATTTGTATCCATAAAGATCGCTTTGATCACTTTTAAATAATAGTATAAAGAGATAACCATGTTCAAAGCTGCGATGGTGATGAGTAAATAATTTCCTCTGCCTGCGCCTGCGAGTAATAAAAAGAATTTACCAAAAAACCCTGCAGTTGGCGGAATACCACCTAATGAAAACAATGCAATTGCCAATACCCAGCTTAAGCCCCGGTTGTTTTTATAAAACCCTTTATAGTCATTCAAACTTTCTCTTCCTGTTACAGCGCTAACTAAATTAATAACTCCAAATGCTGCAAGATTGGAAAATATATAAATAAGCACAAAGAAAATTACAGAGGCGCTTCCTGCTACCGAATAACCTGTGATACCAATAAGAATAAAACCAACCTGTGCAATAGAGGAGAATGCAAGGAATCGTTTCATATTCTGCTGACGTAATGCAAACAGGTTACCAATGATCATCGTCAAAACAGAAATAAGGAATAATATATTATACCAACTTTCATTTAAGGGAGCAAACGCATTGTATAAAACAGAAACAAGTACAAATAATATTGCTCCTTTTGAAATTACAGATAAATAGGATGTAACTGCCACTGGTGCACCTTCATATACATCAGCTGTCCATAAATGAAAAGGTACCGCAGAAATTTTAAATCCAAACCCTGCGATCAATAAGATGAAAGAAAAAATTTGAAGTGGGTTACCATTCAAATGAGCCGGCAACTCGATAAAACTTAATGTACCTGTGCTGCCATATAACATGGAGATACCAAATAATAATAATCCAGATGAGAAGGCTGATGAGATGATCATCTTGAATGCTGCTTCTGATGAACGTTTTTTCTCCAGGTCAAAATTCGCAAGTGCTGCCAATGGTATTGTTGAAAGCTCCAATGCGAGATAAAACATTAAAAGATTATTACTGCTGATCATAAAGAACATTCCGAGTAACGTTGATAACAATAGAATATAAAATTCCGGTACATGTTTGTGCTCTCTTAACCAGTTGTATGATTGAAGGGAAATGATCAGAGTTCCAAGATTCAGTAGATTTTTTTCGAATGTAAAAAGCTGGCTAGTGCGGAACATATCGCCAAATAAAGACCCTGATTGCTGAAAAAAGAATCCTGAAAGAAGATTTAGTGTCAGTAAAATATTTACAAAATTGATCAGTGTCTCATTCTTTGTTGCTTCTTTACCAAGTTTTACAAACAATAGAATGAAGATGATCAAGGTTATCACCAACTCCTGTTTCATCAATATGAGAAATTCGTTTACCATGTGTTATTTTATTACAGCCACAATCTTTTGAATCATTGTTTGTGTTGCAGGATTAATTAAATCTTTTAATAAGAACGGTACAATACCAATCATGACAATTCCAATGATCAATAATCCTGCAGCCAATCTTTCATTCCAGCCTGCATCACCTAATGATAAATGTTCATTATTTACAACCGGTCCCATAATGGCTTTACCAGTTGATCTTAAAATATAAACTGCAGTTACCACGATAGATGCACAGGCAATGATTGTTGCAATGCGGTAAAATGCATCCGCTTTTTGCCATGAACCCATGAACACCGTCATTTCAGCAACAAAACCACTAAAGCCCGGTAAACCCAATGAACACAAACCAGCGATTACAAACACTGTTGAAATAAATGGCATCATCTTCATTAACCCGCCGAGTTGTGCCACTTGTCTCGTATGTGTTCTGTCGTATATCATTCCAATGACGGCGAAGAAAAGAGCTGTCATTAAACCATGGGATACCATTTGCATCACTGCTCCGTCAATAGCAGTCTTTGTTAGCATGCCAATGCCTAATAATACAAATCCGCAGTGACTTACTGATGAGTAAGCATTGATATATTTAAGATCTGTCTGCATCATAGTGGCGAAGGCGCCATATAAAATAGCAATACAGGCCAGCACAATTATGATTGTAGAATATTCATGTGCAGCACCAGGCATTAAATAAGTAGCAACTCTTAAACATCCATAACCACCAAGCTTCATGGATATGCCGGCAAGAAACATGGATGCTGCCGTCGGTGCTGATGAGTGACCATCGGGCACCCATGTATGAAATGGGAACAACGCAGTAAAAATTCCAAAACCTATGAAAGCAAATGGGAAAAATAGTTTTTGTACTTCAAGTGGGATATTCATTCCTGCGATTTGTGTCAGATCAAAACTGTGAGCACCGTTTATGTTCGTATTAAAATATAAACCGGCTAACCCTACAAATACCAATGCAGAGCCACCCATCAGCATCAATGCAAGTTTCATAGCACTGTATTCTTTATTGCCACTGCCCCAGATCCCGATTAACAAGAATTTTGGGATCACAGCCACTTCAAGGAAGAAGAATAAAGTAAACAAATCAAGTGCAATAAAGAATCCATAAGCGCCAAGACTTAAAAATATCAGCAAGAAGAAAAACTCTTTGCTAAGCTTTTCCATTTTCCATGAAACCAGCACACCTGCTATCACCACAAATGCGGTTAACAGGATCATGGCGATAGAAATTCCATCCACGCCGGTATGAAAATTAATATTCAGTGGGGCATACCAGGTATAATTATTTTCGAATAAGAAATTTGAAGTATTTCCACCAGCTCTTTCCTGCCTATAGAAATAAAACAAAACAAATGCAAGGATCAATTGCGCAGCGGAGCCAAACAAAGCAATAGTTCTTACTTGCTTCAAACCTTTCACAAGCAAAATAGCTACTGCTGTGATCAATGGAACAAGTATCAGTAATGAAAGATTCATCAAAAAAGTTTATAGTTTATAGTTTTTGGTTTGTAGTTCAATTTCAAACCTCAAACTTCAAATTTCAAACAAATCATTTCCACAAATACAAAAACACAACCGCCAATGCCACAATTCCACCAAAGAAATAAATGGCATAGTTCTGCACTTTACCAGATTGAATACCTTTTATAAAACCAGAAACCGATGCTGTTGTATTAGCAATTCCATTCATCAGTCCATCTACAATATTCCTGTCGATCCACGCTGCCGGGCGACCAATGAGATTAAAAATTATTTTCTGAGTGATGAAAAGATATATCTCATCAATATAAAATTTCTTATAAGCAGCTTTGTACAGACCTCCCAACGATTGTGATATCTTTTCAGCCTTAGAACTTTCTTTTTTATACATCCACATAGCCAGTAAAATTCCAAATACCCCGAAAGCAACAGGTGCTATAGAAAACATAGGATCAAAATGAGATTCCAAAGCTGTTCTGTCTGACGAAACATATTCACCAAAAGGAATAAAGCCTGCAAGAGCAGATAAAATGGCAAGGATCACTAAAGGTAATTTCATCGAAACTGGTCCTTCACCATGATGATCATGCACTTCTGTTTTCTTGTTCCAGAAAATGGAAAAGTATAAACGGAACATATAAAAAGCAGTAAGGCCAGAAGTGAACAATGCAACTCCATAAACTATTTTATTTGAATTGTATGCTGCTAATAAAATTTCTTCTTTACTAAAGAAACCAGCAAATGGAGGAATACCAGCAATTGCCAAACAGGCGACAAGAAAACTAAGATTAGTTATTGGTAAATATTTTCTTAATCCACCCATATCTTTCATTTCATTGCTATGAATGAAATGGATCACCACACCGGCGCCGAGGAACAATAATGATTTAAAGAAAGCATGAGTGAACAAATGGAACATAGAGGCAGTATAGCCCAAACCATTTTCACCACCATAACCAGAGACACCCAAAGCAAACATCATATAACCGATCTGCGACATAGTAGAATAAGCCAGCACTCTTTTAATATCCGTTTGCGTACAAGCAATGACAGCTGCAAGAAAAGCTGATACAATTCCAACTACTGTTACAATACTTAACGATACTGGAGTAAGAGTAAATAGCGGAAACAATCTTGCAACAAGATAAACACCGGCTACAACCATGGTAGCCGCATGTATCAATGCAGAAACAGGAGTGGGGCCTTCCATTGCATCAGGAAGCCAGATATGCAACGGGAACATGGCTGATTTACCAGCACCGCCAATAAATACCAATGTTAATGCCCATGTCAATGCACTAATTCCAACAAATGATGCGGTAGTGATCGCAAGAAATTGAGACGACTGTTGTGATGTTAAATTTTCGATCAGCGTTTTGAAATCAAGCGTTTCCCCATAAAATGCAAGGATCAAAATGCCGACAAGAAAACCAAGATCAGCAAAACGTGTAACGATAAATGCTTTTTTAGAAGCGGCAACTGCAGAGGGTTTGTCGTAATAATAACCGATCAGTAAGTAAGAGGATACACCCACCAGCTCCCAAAACATATATATCTGGAAAAGATTGCTGGAAACAACCAAACCTAACATTGAAAAGGTAAACAAACCGAGAAAGGCATAATAAGTTGAAAACCTCTCTTCGCCTTTCATGTAACCCAAACTAAATATGTGCACCATTAGCGAAAC
>Ga0207686_10001475_pt1 | contig 13280 bp, 10 predicted proteins | sample KBSM24metaG_FD_184396 | JGI IMG/M metagenome (GOLD analysis project Ga0207686, IMG submission 184396) | Miscanthus rhizosphere microbial communities from Kellogg Biological Station, Michigan, USA - KBS M2-4 metaG (SPAdes) (version 2) | ecosystem: Host-associated > Plants > Roots > Rhizosphere >...
TTTTCGCAGTACGACAAGCTGTATGCGGACGCAGAGACGTGGCTGCAGAATGGCTGGCTCGATTATTTTTCGCCGCAGCTGTACTGGTCGATCCGCCAGCCGGGCCAGGCCTACGACGTGCTGCTCGATTACTGGCTCAAGCAGAACACGAAGGGCCGCCACGTGTGGCCGGGCCTGTTCACGAGCCGCATCGGCGCGCCCACCAAGGATTTTCCGCCGCAGGAAATCATCGAACAGATCGGCCTCACGCGCACGCGCCCGAGCGCGGGCGGCCACGTCCACTTCAGCATGGCCGCGCTGATGGAAAACCGCAAGGGCATCAGCGACCAGCTGCGCACCGCCTCGTATGCCGTCCCCGCGCTTGTGCCCGCCACGCCATGGCTCGGCAACGACGCGCCCGGTGCGCCGTCCGTCGCGGCCGTGCGCAAGGGCCCGTCCGTGTATCTGAAACTGGTGGCCGGCAAGGCCAATGCGATGTACGCGATCTGGTCGCGCTTCGGCAACCAGTGGCGTTTCGCCGTCGCGCCCGCGTCGCGCGTGGACTGGGCCGTGCCGGACGATGCGAAACTCGGCGCGGCGGATGCGATCGTCGTCAGCGCTGTCGACCGCCTCGGCAACGAGAGTCCTCGCATCGAAGCCTGGCGTAAACCGGCCGTGGCCTGATCCGCCTATAACCTTGGCTCATGCATTGCACGCCAGCATTCATTCGCACCAGGCGGGCCTGACGGCGTACACTGGCGATCGATCATGATCGAATCGCAACCTGACTCCACATCGTTCGGCCTCGGCATCGACGCCGGCGGCACCGAGACGCGCTGGGCCCTCGCCGCGCCCGGCGGGTCCATCATTGCCGACGGCCGCGCCGCAGGCCTGTCCGCCTTGCAGATGGGCACGCCGCAGGGCCGCGACGCCGTGCGCGCGACGTTCGCGCACATCGCGGCCGGCGTGCTCGTGCACGGCGTGCCGGGCCGCGTCCAGGCCGGCCTGACGGGCTTCGGCGGCGACAGCGAACTGCTGCAGCGCTGGCTGGCCGAGGCGCTGCACATCGATCCGTCGCACATCCATCTTTGCAGCGACTTGGAAATCGCCTACCGCGCCAGCTTCGCGCCGGGCGAGGGCTATCTCGTGTACGCGGGCACCGGATCGATCGGTGCCTATGTCGATGAGCACGGCCAGTTCCACCGCGCGGGCGGCCGCGGCGTGATCCTCGACGATGGCGGCGGCGGTTTCTGGATCGCCAGGGAAGCCCTGCGCCACATCTGGCGCAACGAGGACGAGCGTCCCGGCAGCTGGCAGCAATCTCCGATGGCGCAAGCCGTGTTCGACTACGTCGGCGGGGATGACTGGGCGTATACACGCCAGTTCATGTATGGCCAGGAACGGGGCGCGGTCGGCAAGCTGGCAATGGCCGTTGCCGCGGCGGCGGACCGCGATCCTGTCGCCGCCGGCATCCTGCGCGGCGCCGGCCAAGAACTCGCGCGCCTGGCGCTGGCGCTGACGGCGCGCTACGGGCCGCGTCCCGTCGCCGTGTCCGGGCGGGCGGCCGAGCTGCATCCGCTGATCGCCCTCGCCATGCGCGCGGCGTTGCCCGGCATGACGTTGACCCAGGCCCCGGGCCAGGCCCATTACGCGGCGGCGCGCATGGCGCTCGCTGCCGACCTACTTGATAACAATAACCCCACGACACCGACATGAAGATCCTCGTCGCGACCCTGCTCCTCGCCCTGCTGGCCGGCTGCGCCACGCCGCCGTCCGGCCCCCAGTACGACCACACCTATACGGCGCGAGGCCAGAGCAGCCGCGTGCGCTTCCTCGTGCTGCACTACACCGTCAGCAATCGCGCGGATTCCATCAAGATATTGACCCAGCAGGAGGTCAGTGCCCATTACCTCGTCACGGACGATCCGGTGCCCGTCATCTACAACCTCGTCGACGAGAAGAATGCGGCCTGGCATGCGGGCAATTCGAGCTGGAAGAATTTCACGCAGCTGAACAACAGCTCGATCGGCATCGAGATCGTCAACCCGGGCTATACGGACACGCCGAACGGCCGCGTCTACGCGCCGTTCCCGCAATCGCAGATCAACGCGCTGATCCCGCTCGTGCGCGACATCGTCACGCGCCACCACATCGCGCCGGAAAACGTGCTGGGTCATTCCGACATCGCCCCGCAGCGCAAGCAGGACCCGGGCCCGATGTTCCCGTGGCGCCAGCTTGCGGCCGCCGGCCTCGTCGCGTGGCCGGACGCCAACCGCGTCGCCGCCATCGTGCCGATCTTCCAGTTCCAGCAGCCGGACATCGCCTGGTACCAGAAGAAGCTGGCGACGTGGGGCTATGCCATCGTCCAGTCCGGCAATCTGGACGAGCAGACGCGCACCGTGCTGTCCGCCTTCCAGATGAAATATCGCCCGGCCAATATCGACGGCATGCCGGACGCCGAGACGGCGGCCCTGCTGGAAGCGCTGACCAACCCGACCGGTCCGCTGCCGCAGCCGTTGCCGGCGCCGGTGCAGACGGCGCCCGTGATCCTCCCGGGCGTGACGCCGGTGCCGCCGGGATCGCCCGTGCCACCCGCGCCTCCGGTACCGCCGGGGCAGCCCGTGCCGCCAGCGCCTCCGGTACCGCCGGGATCGCCCGTGCCACCCGCGCCTCCGGTACCGCCGGCACCGCCCGTCCAGCATTGATGCTTCGCCGCAACGCGCGTTTTCCGATATGCTGCATGCATTCGCGCTCATCAAGGCGCACTTAGAACGTATCCCAGTAGGGTGGGCACCCCTGTGCCCACCAAACACGTGCAGGTCCGCGAACGTTTGGTGGGCACGGGGTGCCCACCCTACCAATTCGTGCCTACCGGGATAGCCTCTTAGGATTGACGATGCGCCTGCGCCATATCGAAGTGTTCCACGCCATCATGCAGGTCGGCACCATCAGCGGCGCCGCCCAGGTGCTGCACATTTCGCAGCCGGCCGTGACGAAAGTCTTGCAGCATGCGGAACTGCAGCTGGGCATGCCGCTATTCGAGCGCGTGCGCGGCAAGCTGTATCCGAAGCCGGAAGCGCACCGCCTGTTCGCCGAGACGGAAAAGCTGAACCGCGACCTGCAGGGCATCCGCCGCCTGGCCGCCAGCCTCAAGAATCGCACCGGCGAGACCGTGCGGCTGGTGTCCACGCCGACCATCGCCGTGTCCGTCCTGCCCGCCGCGCTCACGGTGTGGCGGCGCGACTTCGCCCAGACCCGCTGCGAGCTGGCCACGTTCCACACGAGCGAGATCGTGAACGCGCTGCGCCTCGGCGAGGCCGACCTGGCGCTGTCCCTGCACGACCCGCGCCATCCCGGCATCGAAGCGGAGGCCATCGCGCAAGGCACGCTGACCGTGCTGGCTCCGGCCGGCACGTGGACGGAGGAGGAGTGCGGGCAACCGATCACGCCGGCCGGCCTCAGCGGCGAACTGATCGGCTTGTCCGACCGCGATCCGCTCGGCGAAATGGTCGTGGCCGCGTGCGAGGCGCACGACGTGCACCCGGTCTTTCACACCGTCGTGCAGACGTACCAGATTGCCCGTTCGCTCGTCGAGGCCGGCGCCGGCATGGCCATTCTCGACCCGTTCACGGCCGCGTCCGCCGCGCCGGGCAAGGTGCAATGCCGTCCGTGGGCGCCGGCGATCCCCGTCCAGCTGTACCTGCTGACGGCCAGCCACGCGCCGCTGTCGCACGGCGCGCGCGAACTGGCCATGTGCATCGGCGCCACTGCGCGTGAATTACTGGAGAAGGGCTGCGCATGAATACCATCGCCAGCGAAGACGTCGCCGGCCACCCCGCGTTCCGCCACCTTTCCACCATTGCCGGCATCGCCGTCGACCTGCGCTACGCGACCCCGAACAATTTCGTCGGCCGCGACCTGTATTCCCCTTACGATTGCGCCTGGCTGCACCGCGATGCCGCCGCGGCGCTGGAAAGAGTTGTCGCCTGGCTGAAGGAGCGGCGCCCCGATTGCACGCCGCTCGTGCTGGATGCGCTGCGCCCGCAGCGCGTGCAGCAGCAGTTGTGGGACGCGCTGGCCGGCACCGACCTGCAGATGTACCTCGCCGATCCGCAGCGCGGCTCGATCCACTCGTTCGGCATGGCGCTGGACGTCACCTTGCTCGACGAGGCGGGCCGCGAGCTCGACATGGGCACGGGCTTCGACGACATGACGTTGTTGTCGCATCCGGCACTCGAAGCGCGCTTTCTCGCCAGCGGCGAACTCACCGCCGCCCAGGCCGCCAACCGCCAGCTGTTGCGCGACGCCATGTTCCAGGCCGGTTTCGTCGGCATCAACACGGAGTGGTGGCACTTCGATTGCGGCGACCGCAACGTCGTGCGCCAGACTTTCCGCCGCGTGCTCTGAGCGCGTCTCACGTCGCTGTCGCGCCACGCTGACAGCGCCGGTGCACGCTTGAGCAAGCTCATTCTCCTGCATTCTTCTGCCGGGACAATCGGTTCAGGTATGCGGGATGGGTTGCCATCCCGCTCTGCTTCCACCCGGAGAGGAGAAAGAGATGAAGAACGCGAAGTTGGCCCCAACGCTGGCCTCGGTGCTGGCCTGTACCGTGTCGATGGCGATGACCGGTTGCAACAGCCCCGCCGCCGACAGGTTCGCCGCGCGCGACACGACGGTCGAGTACTACCGCGTGTTCGACATCAAGACGGACGCTGCGCCGCAGGCCGTGACGAAGGCCGCCACGGACGGCATCAGCCGCAACGTCAAGGATGCCATCGTCGCCGCGCCGTCCGGCGTGGAGGCGACGGAACTGCCCGGCCACTTCAAGATGGCCGATCCCGCGAGCGCGGCACCCGGTAGTGCCGTCGACAAGAGCCCGAGCTGCGAGGGCGCGTCCTGGACCGCCAAGGCCGCCCCGCACGTACGCGGCGGCGACAACATGACGATGGTCGCCTGCCTGTTCCCGTACAAGAGCGGCTACCACCTCGACATGTACGCTATCTTCACGAAGCCCGAGGGTGGCTTGCTCGCCTGGCCGCGCCGGCTGAGCGGCGCGCTCCTCGGTACGCCGGAAAAATTTACGGAGACGACGATGCTCGACATCGTCCGCTCGATCCGCACGGCGACGCACGCCCAGGTCTCGCTCGTCGAAGCGAAGCCGAATTTGCCGGGTACGCCGTGGATGGATGGGGGTGACTCGCCGCTGGCGGTCACGCAGACGCAGTAGGGTGGACGGCTGAACCCCGGCATCGGAATATCGTTGACGGTGGCGCCGTCCACGCGGTGATACGTGGCTGTGGCGTCGTCGAGACCGCGATCGGAACCGTGGCCTTACCTGGCTCCGTGTGCGATGTCGATGGATCGGATTGTACGTATCACCGCGTGGACGGCGCACACGCCGCCGGTATCGTCACGGCGTGGTGGAGCCGTCCACCCTACCGGTGACGGTGCCATCCAATCGCGCCACCCAATCGACGAGCGCATCGAGCACGGCCCGCCCGCGCCCGTGATCGATCCGGTCGCTGTTGACCATGGCCACGAGCACGCATAGCCTGCCGCTCGCATCCGGCACATAGCCGGCCAGGGCGACCGCGTTGGACAACGTGCCCGTCTTCAGGCGTGCGCGGCCCGCGGCCGGGCTCTCCTGCAGGCGGCGGCGCATCGTGCCGTCGACGCCGGCGATCGGGATGCTGGCCTGGAATTCCGCCGCCCAGTTGCTGCGCAGGCCCGCCTGCAGGATGCCCGCCAGCTGGATCGGCGTGACGCGCTCGATGCGCGACAGGCCTGCGCCGTTTTCCACCACGAAGCCGGTATCGTCGATGCCGTGCACACGCATCCAGTCGCGCACCATGGCCTCGCTGCGCGACAGCGTCGTGGCGGCGCTGCCCGGTTGCGGGTGGCTGCCCAGTTTGGCGTCCGGTTCGAGCGCGCCCAGGCTCAGGAACAGCAGGCGGGCGAGCGTGTTGTCGGACGGTTTGTTGATGTCGCGGATCACTTCAGGCAATGTGCGCGCCACGTGTTCGGCGAGCAGGCGCGCGTCGGGCGGTGTGGCGCCCTCGACGGCCGCGCCCGTGATCGTACCGCCCAGCGACTTCCACAGGCGGCGCACGAGGCGGTCCACGTATTCCTGGCGGTCGATCACATTGATCGCATTGCTGGCCACGCAGTTCTTCGGGAAGGTCCCGTGCAGCACGACCTTGATGCCGCCATCCGCGCGTGGCACGGCCTGCGGCAACTGCCAGCCGTCTTCCCAGGCGGCGCACGGCGCGTCGACGAGCTTCATGTCCGCCTCGACGCTCACGCCGTCGAGTTCCGGCTGCATTGCGACGCGCACGCGCGTGGCCGGGTGCCCGTCCGTGCGTGGCGTCGAGCGCATGTCCAGCTGTAGCATGTTGCGGTTGACGAACAGTGCGTCCGGCGTGACGTTGTAATACGCCTCCGGCGATTCGTCGAACGGCGGTACGCCGAGGTCGGCGCGGGCCGGGTTGAACAGCTGGCGGTCGACGACGAGCCGGCCGTCGATCTTGCGGATGCCCTGGTAGCGCAGGCTGCGCAGCATTGTCGTCAGCGTTTCCGTCGTCAGGTCCGGGTCGGCGCCGCCTTTCAGCACGAGGTCGCCTTTCAATACATCACCCTTCAGCTCGCCCGTCGTGCGCAATTCCGTGCGTGCGCGGAACACGGGGCCCAGACGTTCGAGGCTGACCAGCGTCGTCACGAGTTTCATGGTCGAGGCTGGATGCAGGGGACGGTCGGCCAGGTGCGCGAGCACTGTCTTGTCGCCGCGTAGCACCAGTACGCTCATGGCATCCTCGGGAATCCCCGCCGTGCGCAGGGCATCCGAGACCGGTAGCGGCAGCGGCGCCGTCATCGACGGCGACAGTTGCGCGATGGCCGGATTGCACAGGCCCAGCAGCGCGGCGGAAAGGAGGGAAAGCGCGTGACGACGAAGCATGCCTGTCCTTGAATGTCCGTGAATAAGCGGTTAGCCGAAGAAGACGTAGGCCACGGCGATCGCGGCGACGATGCCGGCCAGGTCGGCGATCAGCCCGCACGAAATGGCGTAGCGGGTCTTGCGCACGCCGACGGAGCCGAAATACAGCGCGACGATGTAGAACGTCGTGTCGGCCGAGCCCTGGAAGATGCAGGCCAGCCGGCCGACGAACGAGTCCGGGCCATAGGTCTTCATGGCGTCGAGCATCAGCGCGCGCGAGCCGCTGCCGGACAGCGGCTTCATCAGCGCCGTGGGCAGGGCGGGCGTGAACGCGGTGTCGAGGCCGGCCATGCGGATAAGCCATTCGAGCCCTTGCACGACGAAGCCGAGCACGCCGGCATTGCGGATCACGGAGATGGCGACGAGCATGCCGACCAGGTAGGGGATGATCGTGAGCGAGGTCTGGATGCCGCCCTTGGCGCCCTCGATGAACGCCTCGTACACGTTGACGCGCCTGATCAGTGCGCCGACGATGAATACGACGATGATGGAAAACAGGATCAGGTTGCTCGCGACCTTGGAGACCGTCTCGATCTCCGGCTTCGTGAGGAAGACCGTGAAATACCAGATCAGCGCGGCGATCGCGGCCGTGATGCTGCCCAGCCAGCCCAGCACGACGCCGTTCAGCAGGTTGATGCGCTGGCGGATCGAGACGGCGATGATGCCCGCGACCGTGGCGACATAGGTCGCGATCATGCACGGGATAAAAATGTCGGACGGGTCTTTCGCGCCGAGGATCGCGCGCTGGGCCATGATGGCGAGCGGGATCAACGTCAGGCCGGACGTGTGCAGCACCAGGAACATGATCTGCGCATTGCTGGCCGTGTCCTTGTTGGGGTTCAGCGTCTGCAGGCTTTCCATCGCCTTCAGGCCGAACGGCGTCGCGGCATTGTCCAGGCCCAGCAGGTTGGCGGAAAAATTCATCACCATATGGCCGGTGGCCGGGTGGTCTTTCGGGACTTCCGGGAAGATCCGCGAAAAGAACGGCGAGATGACTTTCGCCAGCCAGCCGACGGCGCCGGCCTTCTCGCCGATGTTCATGATGCCCAGCCATAAGGTCATCACGCCAGCCAGCGGCAGCGCGATGTCCATCACGCCCATCTTGGCGGCGTCGAAGGTGCCGTCGATGATGCGTTTGAAGATCTCGGTATCCCCAAGAAAAATCAATTGGGCCAGCGCCGCAACGAAGCCGACGAGGAAAAAGCCGATCCAGATGTAATTCAGAGCCATGTGATTGTGTCGTTCAGGCCGGCGCCGTCGATGCGGCGGGCGTGCGCTCGATTGTGCAGCGGAGAGTATAGGCGCAGAGCAAGCTGCAAGGATGAAAAAATGTGCGTTTGCTATAAGTAAAAGTTATATTTTAAACCAATATCTCGTCGCGTTGGTTATTTGAAACACGACGAGATGGATTAAGGAATTTAGTGTGCTTTTTCTCCAGCTTTTGGTGCTACCGAATATTCAAACACTGTTCGGGCAATATCTTTCCATCTTATATCTTCTTGCATATCTCTTAAATTTAAGGTTGGCTTTTGGCGCTGCATATGCAATACAACATTGGAAAGAATACTATTTCCCAAACCCGAGACAAATGTACAAGTGCATTCATTTTCATCGTCCAATATTCCTGTTGCTTTGCATTGAGGGCATATTTTTATTCGACGCTCAAAGAATTTGACGGATTTTTTCCAATATTTTTCCGTCGGTCCATCTTGTTTTTTTATCCATTTGAAATGTACTCCATTTTTTATGTCAAGATACTTCCAATGTTCGTGATCTGATAGTATTTCACTTTCGATGGTTTCAAAAAAGCTGTCTTTTTTTGCTACCTTTTTAAGAAGCTCTCGCGGTACTAAATTTTCCATTTCACGTTCAGAGAGAGAAAAATGTTCAACTACATGGTTAGAGTGTTGTGTAGCTATTTCTCGGCACTTTTTTGTTGTTGAAGACTCTCTGAAATTTGGATGATATTTGTCACTATCAGTAACGCATAAGCACGGCGAATGTTCTGATTTCAGATATGTTGCCAGTGTTTTGCTTGTATTTGCTCCTCCGCCGTTTAATAGTCGAGCTTTCGTTATAAAGTTGCGTAGCTTCTCAATTTCACAATAATGTCGAGCAAATTCGAGCAAGATCTCGGCATCCGAAGGGTCTTCTCCGATTAGCGCTGATTCAACAATATTTGTAGACGAGAATTTTTGTAAAGGTATGTGCCATATTTCTTTTTCTTTAAACACCCCATTTTTCTCTTTGTTTTCAATATAAACTACTATTTTCCGCTTAATTTGTTCGGAAATGATTTTATATTCAGGAAGATTATTGTATAGCGTTGTTAAGGCGGCACGACTTCCTGCACTTAGAAATGAGCCGATTTTTTTTGAAAGTATTGGCACATCTGCTAATCGCATGAAGACTACGTGGTTCTGTTTTCGATAGGTTGAGAGCAGTGTCTCGATGCCGTCGGTTTGATTGGGATCGTTAGGATCAATGTTTCTTATTGAAGAGTCAAATTCGAAAAGCATTACATCTCCGGCTCAAAAAAGCCTAATGGCCAATTTACAAGATAGCCTTCGTTATCAAACCCTGCACGGCGTATATTTGTTTCGGAATTTGAGTTTTTTTCAAAAACAAGAATTTGCACTGAATTGCTGCTCAATTCACCTTTACTTATGAGTTGACCAATTCTATTAATTATATGATTACTATGTGTCTCAATTATAAAGCGAGTATTACGTGTTCTTTTTGTAAAGGCTGCAGCAAAGACGTCTGCGAGTTGAGCCTGAAAAGCCGGGTGGAGGTGTAATTCAGGTTGTTCAATGATAATGGTATTACGCTTAGCTGAGTTCATTCCGACCGAAGTGGAGTACCAAATTTGAGTTATTACGGGCAGTATTTGAGAAAAGCCAAATCCAATATCTGCTAAGTTGGTATTTTGATTCGACCCAATTTCACTAATAACTATCTCTACATGGCCACCGTTTTTGCGAGTCGTTGCAAAAAATCCAAATCGCGCCCGAGTCCAATCGTTGAATCTACGCAACTGAGTTGATGAAAGGTTATCAAGAAACATCGCAAGGTTTTCACCCTTTGAGTCAATCTCATCAACTGCCAGTTCTTGCTTCCTATAATACCTCTGTGCTGTTGCTCTTAAAGGTTCAATATACTTGACGCCTTGATAGTATTCCTTTAGCCCCAAATTAATTAGATCGCATAAAGAATTAATTTTTGAGGCAAAGACCAAATGTTCGACAGCGGTTATTCTTTTTATAATCCTTGAGATTGTGCTTTTCGATATATCTTCAAAAAACAAATTATTATTGACGTATTGTCCGAGCGCGCCACGCTCAAGTAACGGTGCGCGCTTGAGAATATTTTGAATCGTTGGTTTTAATTTTTCTAATGTTGGTGTGTTGAAGATCTTTTCGATTTTATCTTCAAATGGATGATAGTTTATATACCCTGTGGTTTGACTTCCTCCAGGTAATTTGATATGGATGCTTTTTAGGAACGTGAATGTAGGTAAAACTGCACCGTATGTTGCTGTCGCGAGTTGGCCCGAATTTCGCTCCCACTCATCATTGTCAATATTTATGCTTTTGAGAGAAGATTCCTCGTCGAGAGAAAACTTTATTTCATATCCGAAGGCATTAATATTTACTTGCGATGCCTGGCTCGATGATGTTCCGACCTTTTTTATCGCGATCGAAACATCAGCTTTCATTTCTTGATCTGAAAAACGACTCTCTTGATTAATTTTTATAGCAACGTCGTCGATAATATTAAGGCCAAACGTAAATGTAATTTCTTTTGCTTGTCCGTTTGTTCGGCAAATTGATTCATCAAAGGAGCCAAAATCTACTCTGTCTCCGAACCAGAGTATCGGAGCTCTCTTTTTTGTTTCAGTACTTTGTCTTATTAAAGGAAAAGATCTGGCAAATGTACTTTTTCCTGCACTGTTTTTACCAACCAAGATAGTTATTGGCATAACTTTTATAATTTCCGTGTCGATAATTGACCGGAAATTTTGTAATCTAAAATACTCTAAATTGGATCGCATATTGTCTCTCTAAGTTGAACCTTGTAACTTTATAATGATTGTTTCCAAATGGCAAGATGTGCTTGGCGGAACTAAGAAAATTTATAGTTCGTCTACTTAGCGATCAAACGGCGAACCGAAGGATGAATAAATGATTCGTTGCTATCGATTAGCGGTAGATCTATGATACGCAACGCTTTCCGGACCTCCGCCATGCCCACACGCCGTTCCGTTCTTGCCGCCTTGTTGCTCGCTTTTCCCCTCGCACTGCCCGCCGGCGCCCAGCCAACGGACAAGGAAGCGAAGGTCTTGCACATGTTCCTGTCGACGAGCGAAACAGGACTCGATCCGGCCGTCGCGTCCGACATCGCGACCTTGTCCCTGCTGGAAAACCTGTTCGATCCGCTGCTGCGCTACGACTACCTGGCCCGGCCCGTGAAGTTGCAGGGCAATGGCGCGACGGATTTGCCGGAGATCTCCGCCGACCGCCTGACGTACACGTTCCACATCCGCCGCGGCATGCGCTTTACGCCCGACCCGGCGTTCAAGGGCCCGCCGCGCGAGGTGACGGCGGCCGACTACGTCTACAGTCTCAAGCGCCTGTACGACCCCGCGCTGAAATCGCCCTGGTCCTACCTGTTCGAGGGCAAGCTGCAGGGCGACGCGGCGCTGAAGGAAAAATTCAGCTACGCCACCGACATCCCCGGGTTGCAGGCCGTCGATCAATACACCCTGCGCATCCGTCTCACCGAGCCGGACACCAACTTCCTGTTCTATCTCGCCATGCCGGCGACGGGCGTCGTCGCGCGCGAGGTGATCGAGGCGTATCCGGGCCAGGCCGGCAACCACCCCGTCGGCACCGCGGCGTTCATGCTGGGAGACTGGAAGCGCAGCGACCGCATCGTCCTCGTCGCCAATCCGGATTCGACGTCCGTGTTCCACTCCAGCGTGTCGGGCGACGAACATGCCGATGCCTCCGACCGTGCCATCGCGCGCGCGCTGGAGGGCCAGAAGTTGCCGCGGGTGGACCGGGTCGACATCAAGATCGCGGAGGAATTCCAGGGCCGCATGCTGGGCTTCCTGAACGGCGAATACGATTACCTGGAGCAGGTGCCGGAATCGATGACGGATATGGTCATCACGAACGGCAAGCTGAAACCCGAGCTGGCCGCGCGCGGCATGCAGCTGTACCGCTTCCCCGTCCTGCAGACCTATTACATGTGGATGAACATGGACGATCCGGTACTGGGCGGCTACTCGATCGAGAAGGTAGCATTGCGTCGCGCCATTTCTCTCAGCTACAACAGCGCCGAGGATATCGCGCTGCTGAAGCAGGGTTTCGCGATGAAGGCGGAGTCGCCGCTGGCGCCGGGCGTGCTCGGCTACGACCCGAACTACCGCAGCCCCGTCCCCTATGACCCCGCGCTCGCGAACGCGCTGCTGGACCGCTACGGCTACGACAAGCGCGATCCGGACGGCTTTCGACGCATGCCGCAGCCGGGCGGCGGCACCGTGCCGCTGACCCTGCAGATGAGCAGCGAAGCGACGGTCGGCGGCCGCCTGCGCGACGAATTGTGGAGAAAATGCCTGAATGCCGTCGGCCTGCGCGTCGTGTTCAAGTCGGACAAGAAGACCGAGATCATCAAGGCGTCGCGTCTCGGCAAGGTGCAGATGTTCGAGAGTAACTGGGTCGCCGACTTCCCCGACGGCGAGAATTTTTACCAGCTGCTGTACGGTCCGAATGCGGGCCGCGCCAATTACGCGCGCTTCAACCTGCCGGCCTATAACGTGCGCTACGAACAGGCGAAGAACCTCACGGACGGGCCGGCCCGCCAGAAGCTGTACTTCGAGATGAACCAGCTGATCCACGCCTACAACCCGTGGGTGCCGCTGACGAATGTGCTGTCGGCGGATATCCGGCAACCGTGGCTCAAAAACTACAAACGTCACCCCGTCGAATTCACGCAATGGCGTTATCTGGATGTCGATGTTGCGCAAAGGATACGTGCGACCCAAGGAAAGTGAGTGTTTTTGCTAGATTAACTTCGTGAAATATTCCTTGTAGTTATACGCAGCGCCGGATTTTTCATTGGCTGGACGCATGTCAGAGCGCTTACCTTTGACAGCGGCAACATATCGTATTGCCAAGATCATTCCGGCGTCATCCAGGCCACGAGCCACCCGCGCACCGAGGAGAGACATTGAAGTTAAAAAAATCAGCGACCATGATCGCCCTGATCGGCGCCGCCGCCCCGGCGTTCGCACAGCAGGCCCAGT
>Ga0207686_10001478_pt1 | contig 13269 bp, 15 predicted proteins | sample KBSM24metaG_FD_184396 | JGI IMG/M metagenome (GOLD analysis project Ga0207686, IMG submission 184396) | Miscanthus rhizosphere microbial communities from Kellogg Biological Station, Michigan, USA - KBS M2-4 metaG (SPAdes) (version 2) | ecosystem: Host-associated > Plants > Roots > Rhizosphere >...
CTGGTCACGGGACATCCGGAACTGGAAACTTGACGATCAAGTCTGGTTGAATCCGGAACGGATTCGGCCAGAAGCATTAAAGCAGGCTGCTTGAGGTGACGCGACAACTACGTTGACAAACGCCGGAACTTTGGCCTTTCACGAATTGTTAACGTTCGAGTTAGACCAGCTTTCGAGCTAACCTTTTCGTTAAGGACTAAGTTTGCAAGAAATCTGAGAAGAAAATTTGGGTTGGTCCAGTGATGGACTGGACCGAGGAAGTGGGCTTTACTGAGGGAGAGGGGAGGGTGCTGTAGCAATTTTGTAGCACTGAGTCATTTTTTCGGCGCCGCTGTGGTCTCGGGTGTGCCTGTCGAGCCTGGTTTAGACGTCCAGATCTAGCATCGCCGGAAGCAGTGTTAGGCGACGTGCCAATCGACGGGCCAGCAAGCGCTGGAGCGCCGTTCAGGCGGCTACGGTTGGGGTGCGTAACTTGTCCAGGTAGGCGGCTACGTCGCGGATATTGTCGTGCAGGGGATCGCCCGACATCGGGATCGGAAACGTGTTCGCAGACCGCTTGTTGTCGGCGGTTTTCATCGAGATACCGATGGCTTCGCAAACTTCCTTCAGGTTCAGCCGTGGCTTGTTGTAGATCGCCAGAAGCATGAATTCGGTTTGCATGATGATTTGCCGCTTCCAGTCGAAAGAGCCACCGAGCCGAGGTTGTCGGAATGCGCTGAGGAGGATCCGCAGGGCATTTATGCCTTGAGATCTGTTTTGTCATGATCTACGCATCTTGTATAAAGTTAGCGTATTGTCCACTACATCAAATGTGGCAGGTCAATGGCCGAGGACTTTGCTACTGACATGGCTCGCAGCTATTTCATCTGGTGGCGGTGAGGCATCTACAAACGTATTCGGCATTCAGTCCTGCGTCAGCGGATTATTGTGCTGTTTGTTGTCCGTTCCTTTCCGCGTTGTGTTGCCGGCTGCCTTCCGCTCGGCCTGCGTTGCAGAGACCACCGCCAGCTCACGTTCGGCGACCGCTCGCGCGTCTCTTTCCCTGTCGAGTAGCGTCGACATCGACTCAAGCTTTTCGGCAAGTTGCTGCCTGGCGCGCTGCACATCTTCAGCTTTCCTGTCGAGGTATTGAACTTGGTTTTCGAGCGCGAGCCGTTGCGCTTCCAGCACGGCTGCGGCTTGTTCGAAGCGCGCGCTTGCCCTCCGCTGTGCTTCGCACTCGGCCCGCGCATCGCGCAGCTCGCTCTCCAAAGGCGCTAACGCCTCCGTGCGCATCTGTAACTTGATCAGTTCAACACGAGTTGCCTCGGCAACGCGGCGCTCCGCTGCGATTTCGTTGCGTGATCCAGTTAGTTCCTCCGCGAGCTGCTTTACCTGTCCTTCTATGTTCGCCTTCTCTGACATGGCGCGGATGAGCTGTTCTCGCAAATCGTCGATCATTGTCGTCAATTGTTCGTTGGCTTCTGCGAGGTCATCCATCTCCCGCTTGCATCGCATGAGCTCGTCGGCAATTTGCAGGCGGACGTCGTTGGCCTGATGATCGGCGAAATCCAGGATTGCGTATTGCAGGTCAGGAGGCAATTGGCGCAAGCTGCTGGGCGTTTCCGCTTTATCGCCTGCACATTGTTGGAGTAGCTTGTTAATCGTTCCCATGCTGCCGACGTTGCCTAGCTTCTCCCGCACCGATCTGGAAGATACGTTCCTGCCCTCGGCCTGCAGGGCTGCTACTGCGGCTCTGACGTGGTCGAGCGTTACCAATGCTTGGCGTCCCATGCGCCCTCCGTTGTAACGTTATGAATTACGTTATCGATACGTTACGTTAGCTTGGGCGGCATTATTTGGTTTGCGTCGGCTCAACGACCTGCTGCCGTCGAAATATCCAGCGCACGATTTATCACGGTGGCGCAAAGGCACCAGAACGCGATTCCCGTCGTAGGTCGAAGAGACCTGACTTTGATCAAAGGAAATTAGGTCGAGTAGACCTAGTATGGCTTGTGCCCGGCTACCTTGGCGGGGGCTCGTCAGGAGAATGTTATGGATATGCTCGCTTATCGCTCCATTGCGGCAGCCGCTGCCGTGTTCCATATGCGCCACCTTGAACTGGCCCCGGAAGGCTGGCGCACGTGCGTGGAGCGTGTTGCCCAAGGCCTGAGCGATCTGGACGGGGAAAAAGCATTTTGTTTGTTGTGCGGTGGAGAACTGCAGGGCGCTGCGGGGCATGACATCAGCTGCTTGACGATGATGGCACGTCGTATCCTCGCTAACGAACCCTTATTACTTGAGCGGTACAAGGCGCAGATGGCGCTGCAATATGTGGCTCTCGATGACACTGTTGGCTCGTCAATGTCTGCCGGGCCGCGGACTGCGGAGCACCAAAGTAGATCTTTGGCAGAGATCAATCCAAACGCCGACTGAACGGGAAAATTCCTGTAAAGATGTTACCGTTGAGATACAGGTATTTACCCAGGTCCCATTCAGTTTTGAGGATATTGAGGAGGCGCGGTGACTACAACAATGACATCCGATATCGAACAAAAGCATCTTGAACTGGTTGCGAACGCGGTCGAGTTTGAAAACATGATGTATGTTCGTACTTGCTTATCGCTGCGCTTAGGTCTTTCTTATGAACGTGAATACGAACGTATTTCGGCGTGGGCCCCGCTCGACGACGGTGATCTATTTTGTCTAACGAAAGCTGCTCCGTTGTTTGACTTGCATAGGATAACCTATTCCGCATCCGGTTCTGGCCAGCAAAATTTGGACATTCGCTGCGTCTACATGCGCGAGTCTTTCGTGCAGGTTGCTGCGAAGACTGTTGTTGACTCTCTATTGGCCGGCGGCTCTCGCGGTGTTCTCGAGACGCTTGCTGTGGGGGAGTGTCAGAAGTGACTCTGCCAGCGTCGAGTACGCTTTTGGCGTACAACGATCCGGGTTATTGTGCACCGACTCCCGCCGACGTTCGTGCGGTGATTGAGATGCTAGATCTCACTGCCGACCAGGTCGCAGCCCTCGTCGGAATGAAAAATGGGCGTGCCGTACGCCGCTGGCTTGCCTCTCTTGATTCGAAGACCCATGCTCAGATTGATTACGCTGCATGGCGCCTGCTGTTGATCGAGGCCGGACTGGCACAAGCACGTTAAGCGGAACACGACCGCTGACGCAATGCGAGCCCGTTTCGGTATAAGACCAACTGGTGTGGAAAGTGCATAGAACCCGTCGTGACGTATTCCATACCCAGCTCCATGCATGAGAGCACAAGGCATACTCGATATTAGAAAATGTATTGTCGATTCATTGGCGTGGCGCCGAAACATATGCGCCTGACGCATCGCAGCTACTACGAAAGATCATTGGACTGTTCTAGTGCAGAGGGACCGGAAATGCGGAACCGTCGAGTGAATGTTTCGCGGCTGCCATCGCATGCTCCTCCACACCACGATAACATGCCACAGCTATGTTATTGATTTCGTCTACACCCTGTAAGTCGATTTTGGTCACGCATTTATCTTTTAATGAACCAAAACATAACTGCTGCGACCGAAAGTAAAATTCCCGCCACAACAAAAACAATACCGTATTTTTCACTGCCGAGTGCCCGCAGAGAAAATCCTTGTGTGATCATGGCGGCACTTATCAATAGGCTAGTTATTAGAATCCAGAGGCGAAACTGTGCACCAGCCAAAAAATGTGATCTGATAAGTCCTATTGCGGCCACAAAATACAAGAAGAAGAGCAATAATCTCGAAAATTGAAACGGCATGATATATTTGTTTTGATAACTGTCGATTATAATGGAAACCCAATTTTCCACATCTAATTCTTCTAGATGTTTTTTCGCCACCTATGGACTTGACGCGATATATATCGAGACCTATCCTGCAGGTGGCGAAAAACACTATCGAGGCATACCGGCACTGTCATAAACTACATGTAGTGCGAAACGCCCCGCCACCGAAAAATGGCGTTTTATCGGTCGTCTGCCCCGTCAGCGCAGCCATACTATCGCCACACTGGATTCCCGTGTCACTAGTATTAAACTTAAGAATCAGATCCGGTTTTCCGTCGTGGTTTACATCTTGTGTCGATGCTGATGGCACGATGATTGCCCCATTCGGTCCAAAGTGAACGGTCGCTACGTCCACTTTGGTCGCATCGAAACTGTTGGTGCTGAGCAATGCGACCGTAGTGGTGCCTGCGCTTCTCGGATTGATTGCAGGATTAAGGTCGCCTGGCTTCAAAATTACCGGCACCCCAGAGAGCACACTTGCAGCATTCTGCAGCGGGCCGATGACCTGCGGAGCAGTCAAGATATCAGGAAATCGGCCGGATGCAACGTTAATGTCCTGGACGGCGAGCAACTTTGTGGTCTCGCTGATTTGACTGGAAGTTAATCCGTACATGCCGAGCGTCTGCGAGAGCGGTGCAGGCAGCCCATATGTCAGTATATTCCACTCGAATGCAAAAACATTGCTGGGTGTGATTGGAATCGAAATACTATTGCCGATCGCATTGCGCAGCGAACCAAGCAGTGTAACCTGTCGGCGCAACAGGCCCCCAAGTGTAACGGTATACAGCTGAGCTGCTTGTTTTTGCCTTATTTGCCACACGGTGTTGCCGGCGTCTAACGCTCCCTGGGCACGGTTTGCCGAAGTAACAGCGGCATTAGTCACGCCTACGATAGCTGCTTGGTTTGCAATTAATGAGTTAAAGGCGTCGGCCTGTGCGCGATTTACTGTGCCCCCAACAGTAATTGGCGAAAATGACGGAATTATCGGCTGTGCAATCGTAGTGTAATTGCTATCAGACGGGTCTGCTGGATAATAATTTGTCAAGAGTAATCCGCTTGCCGCGCCCCCGCCGCCGCCCAATAGCAGCCCTAAGCACAGGGGAGTAAAGGGAGGGGCGCACGCTAGAAGTCCAAAAGCGACACCAGCGCCAATGCCTAGAAGACCAAGCCCGACACCCGCTGTATTCGCTACTTTTTTAACTGCGACAGGTAATGCAGATGCACCGTTTACAAAAACATTTCCTATTTCGCACGTTTCGTCGCCGTCAAAACCGCTAATGCTCCCATTGATCGTTTCGTTTGGCTTTGTTGCTGTGAAACTAAAAGGAATATTGGATTCATAATAAGGAATTGGTGGGGAGTTTACCTCTCCACCTGAACTTGAGATAGTGAGGGGCTCGCCCTCGCCATTTTCGTTCGGGTCTGATGTATGTAACGTCGCAGTAAAGGTAATTGTGTCGCCGACCGCATTTACAAATGGCCCCGCCGAGCAAGTTTGCGCTGAAGCAGAACTGGGTAGCAGGAGTGCTCCTGTGCATGTCATTGCAATTAGAAATTTAAAGAAAATTCGCAACATGATGCCCCTCCCTTATCAGAACTCCTTGGCTATTGGTACTTGGAATTTATTTCTACAGATATGTTGAACGCGGTATGCATTTTCAACACTGTTCAAGGATAGGTGATCATTTTTGGAATATCAAATGTATTTACAGAAGATCGACGGCAAAAGGTTCATCACGGCATTTGATTGCCATTCGAGGAGCTTTGCTGCATAAATCAAATCGCCCCCTGCAACGGTCGAGCTGTGATGCCCGGCAACGGCGCCAGAACTCGTCGGGGTAAAAGTGTGACTCTTGATGAAGTAAATTTGCGACTTCTCGAAGAAGGCGTTGCTGGACTGAAATTGGCGTCAACCGTCGCCTAGAAAAATCAAGGACTTACAATCACGCGGCCAAGGGAAAATTCGTGCATCGTGCCAGAACCCGTCGGATTGCATTTAATCGACTTAATACCGGCCAAGTCGATTCGATCAATTTGACACCTCATTTAATACCTTTGGGCACTTTTTCAGTTCGTTAGCCGCCAGAGCTACCTGTTGCGAACAGGCAGCCCTATTGTCTCGAACTTGCGGGCCACTGTACTATTTCTGTACGGATTCTTGCTCATGTCGCTTCTGTAGCCGTTCCTGAACCTGGGCTATTAACGCCCGTTGCATCTTTCTCTTCTCAGTGTCGACGGCCGGTAATTCTCGGGCATAGCGCTCAACTTGTTCAGCTAGCTCGACGTCACCTTCTTCACGCAGGAGAGCGGCGTTTCGTATCAGGTCCCGAAGAACGTCGCGCCGTTGTGCCGCCATCGCGATCTCCCAGGGTTTTGGCTCGGTACAGCCTTGTTCGAGTTCAAGGGCCGCGTTCGCAAAACGTCGAGCCTTCGCCGTTGAAACTTCACCTCGTTCTTGGATGTGGTATTCCGCGCTACCTCGACCCTTCAGCGATACGCCACGTTCTGCCCGCGATGTTGCGTTTGCGTCGATACCATAAGTTCTGAGTTTGGCCGCGAAAGCCTCGCGCCAAACGCGTAACGTGCTTTTCCGGATATGGAGGCGACGACCATCCTCATCCTCAGCCCGGACCACCACATGCACGTGAGGGTGCGGAGGGGGGCTGTCGCTCGGATCTGTCTCAGGCGTGTGCAAGGCCATGAGATATTGATGCTTGCAAAAGTGCTCCTTGGCGAAGGCCTGCACCGCAGCGAAGAGCTTGTCGGGGTCCGTCTTGGCTGGCATAGAGAAGATGATGTTGAAGGATTGGTGTAGTCCGTCGCCTTTCCTGTCGTGGGTGCGTTGCAGGTCAAGATCCCACGACGCGTGTGTGGCCTTGACGCTGTCCTTACCGCTGACAAGTTCACCTTTCTCGTCCGCTGCAATCAACGCCCCATTACGAGAGATATAGTTCATGTAGCGGAGCACGCCGGCGATGGTCGTCCCGCCACCTTTGACCTTGATGACAACCTCGGGAGTCCGTGTGACGGTACGTCGCAACTTAGCCTTGATCGCCTGCCAGTCGTCCTTCGTTCCAGGCCCCTGCGCTTCGGGGCGATAAATGAGCCGGCGAAGGCCGGACTTACGGCCCCTCGGCTCGGGGATAATCGTGCGCTCAGTGGACATCTCCGGCTCCCCAGGTCCGCAGGTTAGCGAGCACCAAATCCTTGACCACCGCGGTTTCCACATCGAGCAGCATCCTGAGCAGCTCGAAATCGTAGGCTGCTGCAACGTGCGCGTCTTCAAGGGAAGTATTTAGCTTCCTGGCGATTTGATTGACGTTGCGTCCGATGTCAGCAAGCTGACGAGCGACTTGGCGCACGGCATTGACTTCGTCCTGACACAGCAAGGGGCGCCTGTCGATGTGGACGTACAGCAGATGCGCCAGATAGGAACTGCGGTGCCAACGACGCTCGGCCGCAAGGCGCCCCAGTTCATCGTAGTAGTAGGGTTCAAGGCGGACAAAGACCTGTTCGGTCTTGGCACCTGCATGCGCCGGCTGGCACGCCACTGCAGGTAACTGCGTCGACGTTGGTGTATAGGTGGTTCCGCTTTGCACGGCCTGGATGAAGTCGGCGATTAATGTCCCAGCAAGGCGAGATGCCGTCAACGTTCGCGACCGCGCGATCGCATCGAATACCCGCTTGGTCTCGCTATCGACTGCTGCTCCGATCACTGCCATGATTGCTCTCCCGCTTAAATCAACGTTGTGGATCGATTCGGCTGCTGCTCGTGCTACGGCTTGCGTTCAACGGTTCTGTCTTGCTTTAGGTTTTAAGAGGGGGGCAGGATAGACTGTCGTCTTGAAGGCTTAATCTCTTCGAGATCAAGCCTTGGTCCTCGTCCCTTCGGGACTGCGGGCGCAGATCTCACACCTCGCTTACGATCACGACGTCTTTCGGCGCAACGAGACGCAATGCGGCGTGGTAGATCACCTGGAGGGCAATCCCCCCAACGGCCAAGCAAGCACCACCGATCCACAAGCGCATACGATCACGCAGAAAGAGCAGGCAGAACAGGAAGACGATGAATCCACCCGCCACAGCCAAGCTAGCTATGGGAGTAAGCACGCGCCCCACAAGCAACAACACGACGTAAAGGCTATACCGGATCGCCCCGAGCACCGTCTTGCCAGTCACGATGGCGACCTTCTCTGATACACGGCTCACGTGCATCTCCTTCCTACTGAATGGTTGATATCTCTTGCAAGTCACCAACCGTGCCATGATTCATCGGATGAACACCAGTTCGGTCAGTGGCACCTCCAGCGGTGTGTCATCCCCGTCGACGATGATCGATACCTTTGCGTCCTCAACGACTCTCGCGGTCTTGCCTTTGTAGTGGACTATGAGTCCGTCGAAATTAGGAGAAGCCTTTGGCGCCGCCGGCGCTGTCCTCGATTGCGTACCTACTTGTAGAATTTTTTCGTCATGACGAAATTGCGTTGCAGCTGCCGGGACACTCGCCTCATGCGAAGCCGATTTTTCGTCATGACGGAATTCCTCACTGCCGGAAAAGGCTGAAGGTGGCGATGTGCCCGACAGCATTTCGTCATGACGAAATCCACCAGCTGAGGGCTCCTCGGTTGTGCCCATCGTCGCGTTGCCGACGGCGGTTCTGCCGTAACGAAAGCTTGCCAGCGCATCCCTGATAGCGCTGCGGGTGATGTGCGAGACATGCTGACACCAGGCTTCAATCTCCGTAGGGAACTCCTCCCATGCTTGGCGCAGGTCGTACAGGGTTCGTGCGGACGTGACGCCATCGGCATAAGCACGGTTCACGCAGTCCGGTGCCTCGATGAGCGCCAAGTGCTCCGTGATGAAATTCTGGTTCTTCTTGCGCATGCGCTGAGCGATCTCGCCCTTCGTCTCCCCAGCGTCCAGCCGGCTCTTGATGAAGAGGGCGCGCGCCCGCGTGCTCAGTCCTGTCCGCAGTTCGTTTTCGTTGAACTGATCATAGCTGTCGAAGCATTCATCCACGAACGCCGGAATCGTAGCCGAGCCGTTCTTGCGCGCGGACTTGTAGCGACGGTGCCCGTAGTTGATGATGTACTTGCCGGGAATTGTCGGATGAGGACGCACCGAGATCGGTGTCTTTACGCCGCGCTCCGCGACGTCCGCATCGAGCTCTTCCTGGGCCTCGATGGCCGCCGGTGAGCCTTCATCGTCGGCGTTGCGTGGGTTTGCAGGATCCGGAAGGATGTCGTCCAACGGAATCGGTAATGGCTTGCCCTTTGCCGCACGCTCTGTATGGGCAAAGTCGGCGAGACCGGTCAGATTCAGGCGGGTGTTCATGTTGCCACTCCTGTGCGTTCCATTCTTCCTATTAGGATGTCGAACACGGCGCGGATTTCCTTGCCCGCGTCGCGGGCGGCGCTCTTGACGCGTCCGCGATTTTCACCGGCACCACCTTCTTTCAAACGCCAAACGGGTACTTGCGCGCCCGCAGCTTCGCGGTATGCCTGACGGTCCGTAATCGGCTTTGGAAACATGTATTGGTGATGCGAGGCGAGGAGTTCCTTGAAGTCCTGCACCTGTGCTGGCTGGCGCGCGTCGAACTCGTTGGCGAGGATGCCGAAGTTGACTAGGTTGGGATTGAAATGCTGCTGAATGAACTTGATCCGCATGAGCACTTCGGCTGATACCTCGATGCTGAACGCATCGATCTTGCAAGGAATAATCGCAAAGTCGCTGACCGCAAGGAACGCGTTCGCGATACGGCTGTTGGACCCCGGGGTATCGAACGTCATATAGTCGAAGTACGGGGCCAGCTCGGCCAAGCGCGCGCGCAGGTTTCCGACCAGTCGGAGATCGTCGAGATCGGACTGCTCGATGTCGCGCATCCGAATCTTGTCGGTTGGTATCAGGACGAGCCTACGAAATTCTCTCGGCAAGGGCAGGGGCCTTTCGGAAAAGAGATCGGCCGCGTTGAATTCTGTAATCGCATATGGCGCCATCGCCGTGGTGGCGTTCCCCTGTTCGTCGGCGTCCACCAGGGCCGAGCGAAGATTCTTGTCCGCCACGTGATGAGCGAAGTTGTAGCCGGTCGTGGTCTTGCCAACGCCGCCTTTCTGATTCACCGGAATGAACGTCTTCATTTCAGAATCCTCCTTCTCGCGATGTCGGCCATCTCTTCGACAATGTCCGCGACATTATCTGGCAGCGCCACGTTGACCGCCCGCCAGCCGTCGGGACGACTGCCAAGTTCCACATGCGTACGCCATGCGCGCGTCACCATCGCGCTGACACCTTGCTCCGTCATCCTTAATTCCACCGCGATGTCCCGCTGCTTTACACCGTCCACCAGGACACGACGAATTTGCTCGATGTTGTCTTCCTTCTGACGTTCCAGGTACGGCCGAATGAAATCGAACTCGGCTGGCGTCAATCGCTTCCGTGCTGTCATTTGTTCCCCCGTCACGCAGCCGTTCACTGCTCCGCTAGCTAAAAAGGTACGCGTTTAGTCAACGCGAATCTCTGCGTTGGATTAAACCGGCGGCGAGGGGGGAGGGCTAATGTAGAACGCATAACCCGTTGAGGATACCCATGTCACATCGTCTTGCTTCCATCTTCTTGTTGTCGGCGGTAGTGCCGTATGTGCAAGCTCAGCCTTTGTATCCGGTCGTCGCCAAGGCGGAACAAAAGGCGCGCGATGAAGATCGCCGCCTGATCCTGCAAACCGAACTCGCGGCGGAGCGCGAAGGACTTGCCAAGGCAAAGACCCTGTCGGATCCGGACGCTATTCACCGGCATGAAGAGAACATCAAGGCGCTGCAGCGTGAACTGGATGGTGGCGACGTACAAAGCGGTTTAGAAGCACAGCGCCGCGTAACGGTAAAGGCGCTTCGCCAGTCGGCAAATACTGCCAATGCCGCCCGCGCTCCGAGATTCTGGGATCCGTACAACCGGGCTATCGACTTCAACGATTCTTCCACCAGCCAAAGGAGTGAAAGCCATGAGTAACAAGACTCAACGTGCGCTTACGTTCGTACTGTGCGCAAGTCTGCTGGCATTGCAAGCGTCACCTGCACTGGCGCAGTTCACGGGGGCCGGAACACAGGCAACCAACTGGTTCGTACAGCTGCTCACCCCCGTCGTGCCGCTCGCCGTCGCCGCAGTCGGCATCCTGTGCCTGACTGGCCGCGTCAACTGGGGATGGTTCCTGGGCGGCGTTCTGGGGACGGCTCTGTTCTTCGGCCGCGACCAGGTCGTATCGATGTTCCGTGGCTGGGTAGGGGCGTGACATGGACCGCGAGAAGGGCATAGATGTCGACCCGCTCGCGGTCGCACTGACACGGCCGTCGACCATTCTTGGCGTCCCCTACGAGGCATGCATGATCAACATCCTCGTGTCGGTCGAGGCCTTGTCGCTGACCGAAAACCTGTTGTGGCTGCTGATGTGCGTCCCGGTCCATGGCATCTGCTATCTGATCACGTTGAACGACCCCCGGTCCTTCGAGCTGCTGCTGTTATGGGCTCGGACAACGCTTGGGACGCTCATCGCGACTCGGTGGCGTTGGCACGCGTCTTCGTACAGCGCATTGACCTTCCGGGAACGCTTTGGCGCATTCAAGCGGTGGCGCATCAAGCGACATCTCAAACTGGAGATCCAGGCATGAAAACCTCGGCCTCACGCAGGATGGCGGCGCGGCGCGAAACGCCAGTCGCACGCAATGTGCCGTATGAAGGTCACCTGACCCCGTCCATCATCGATACCAGCGCGGGCGACTACCTGTGCGTGCTACGTCTCGCCGGCGCTTCGTTCGAATGCGTCGACGATGACGAGATCAACAACCGGCACGCGCGCCTCAACCGTGTCGTGATGAGCCTGGCGGACCCGCGCATCGCGATCTGGCAGCACATCGTGCGTCGGCGGGAGAGCCAGTATCCGGACGGCGTCTTCCCGCCGGGCTATGCGCGCGGCCTCAATGAGCGCTACAAGGCAAGGATCTGCAACGAAGACCTGATGGTCAATGAGCTGTACATGACGGTCGTGTTGCGGCCGTTCCGAAGCAAAGCCGAAGGCGTGCTCTCGGCACTCTTTTCGTCGCCCACGCCGGATGACATCAGCAAGGCGCGCGCGGAACAGGTTGCGGAGCTGGATCAGATCGTCACCGACCTCGTTGCGTCGCTGGGCTTCTATGAACCCGAGCGGCTGTCCGCGTACGAACGGCGCGGCGTGTTGTTCTCCGAACCTGCCGAGTTCTTCAATTTCCTCATGACGGGCAGATGGGAGCCGGTGCCGTATGCGCCGGTGCCGCTTAAGTACCAGATCGGTGGAGCCCGCCCGGTTTTCGGCAACGAGACCGTCGAGATTCACGACGCCGACGCCAGCCGTTTCGGGGCGATGCTGGGCATCCAGTACTACCCACCCGAAACGACACCGATCTTCCTGGACGAGTTGCTGACCCAGCCGGTAGAGCTCGTGGTGACACAGTCGTTCGAGTTCCAGGCGCAGGACGCGGCGCTGCGCAACATGCGCATGAAGGCGAACCGCATGGAGAACGCGCGCGACGCGGCACGATCGCAGCTTGACGAGATTCCAGAAATCGCCGACGACTTGACGTCCCGCCGGAGCGTCATGGGCAGCCATCACTACAGCGTCTTCGTGAAAGCGGATTCTTTGGACATGCTGGCCCGGGATATCGCCGATATCCGCCGGGTTCTCGTCGACACCGGCATCAAACCCGCACGCGAGGACCTGGCGCTCGAGGCGGCGTTCTGGGCACAGCTGCCAGCCAATTTCGCGATGCGCCCGCGTCTCTCGCCGATCAACAGCCGCAACCTCTGCGGGTTCTATCCGCTACATAACTTCCCCGCTGGGCGCCGCACAGGCAATCATTGGGGAGACGCGATCGCCATGCTGATGACCGCAGCCGGCACGCCACATTATCTCAGCCTGCACGCATCGGATCCGCAGGCGGCGAACGGAGGAGGGAAGAAGGACGTCGGCCATACCGTGCTGTTCGGACCGAATGGGTCGGGAAAGACGGCGACCGTGTGCTTTCTCCTGTCGATGATGCAGAAGTTCGATGTCACGTCGGTACTCTTCTCGAAGGATCGCGATACTGAAATCGTGGCCCGGCGCCTGGGCGCGAAAGTCTACCTCCTCAAGATGAACGAGCCGACCGGACTGGCTCCGTTCGCGCTTGATCCCGCAGAGCCATCGAACGTGCGGCACCTGCAACTGTTGGTGCGAAAGCTGATGAGCCGCCCGGTCGTCACGGAGAACGGGCTCGAAGTCGACACGAAGCCGTTGACGGTGCAGGAAGAAAAAGAGGTGGACAAGGCGATCGCCCAGGTGCTCGACATGGCGCCTGCAGCGCGCCGGCTAGGGCGCGTGCTCGACTTCCTCCCGAAGGGCGAGCTGTACGAGCGGCTGGCCCGCTGGTGCCATGCCCGTGAAAAGGGTAGGGAGGATGGACCGCTTGCCTGGGTGTTCG
>Ga0207686_10001480_pt1 | contig 13253 bp, 7 predicted proteins | sample KBSM24metaG_FD_184396 | JGI IMG/M metagenome (GOLD analysis project Ga0207686, IMG submission 184396) | Miscanthus rhizosphere microbial communities from Kellogg Biological Station, Michigan, USA - KBS M2-4 metaG (SPAdes) (version 2) | ecosystem: Host-associated > Plants > Roots > Rhizosphere >...
TTTTAAAACTTGCGGAATCACTTTACGATATTACTCAGAGTAAAAAGATCCAACACGAATATTTTGACAGGTTTAACTTTGAAAATTATGGCGGTACACCTGTCCTGGGTGTAAATAAACCTGTTATCATCGGGCACGGCATTTCGCAATCAAAATCATTCAAGAACATGATCGTGCTTGCTCAAAAAATGATTGATAAGAATGTAATGCAACGAATGAAAGATGAACTAGAATAAAGTTCTGTTATGATTTCCGGACCTAACTATCTTTAATGTTCATCTCGTCATACATCTTCTTTCTTTACCAACTGCATTTGTTTCTGAATTGAAGAAAGTCAATATCATTGCACTTTACCATAAAAAATAAAGTTGAACTTCTAACATATCTACCCCCTTTGGGGGATTTTAATTTGTAGAAAAATTGTCCTTGAATCAAAAGCTTCTTTGTATATTTAACAGCCACTTTGTCCCATCGATCACTTCTGATTAGTACCACCAATTCTCCCTCTGAAACCATTTTAATCTGTTATTTTATTCGAGATGAAAGGAGGATCAGTACAACATACTGACCCAGAACCATTGCAGCCTTTGAAATCTAAGCTATTCACTTATCGCGAAACAAAAAGTTTACGAGAATATTTATTTGTCAACCGGCCCGGAAGATCTAAATATCATTATTATGAAAATCAAACTAACGCTTAGAATCCTTTTCCTTGTACTAGGATTTTCTTTGGCACATGAGAAATTAATTGGGCAGCTCAAACCTTATGTTATTTTCTCCGGTCCTCAAGGTTCAGGAACCACATTGATCGGATCATCCATTACAATAAATGGCGTCTCTTCGAGCGGTTTTAAAGGAGCTGTGGGCGGCGTTAAGATGGTGCAGACCACTGGAAATGCAACGATCAAAGCCCATATTCATTCCTGGGATAAAGTAAGCATTACCAACAGTAACATTATTCAGGGTGATATTGTAGCAGGCAACTCTTCGGCCGTACCAGGTTCACCACCAGGCACTGCAATTTCTATTGGTTCCAGTCTGATGCTTACTGGAAATATTCATTCGCGAGGAGATGTCACTATTGGAGGAGGAACTATCACTGGTTCGATTAATATTTCACCCGGAGTTTATATTTCGGGGCCAACTCCAAGTATTCTCCCAATTGGTACCAGTCCTGTAATCCCCCAGCAACCAACACTGCCAGATCCAAAACCAGATCTTCTTACCAATCCCAGCTATAACTCAACAACGAATTTTACTACAACTGCTGATGCTTATCCGATCGATGGAATAGCGGGTCATGGAGTTTACAATAATGTTACTTTCAGCGGAAATAAAACCCTCACACTTAGGGGACCGGGTATTTATGTCTTTAACAGCATGTCAATGACAGGCAATTCCAACAAAATAGTTTTTGATTTTCAGAATAGTCCACGTGGTAAATTTTACGTGTACATTAAACAGAATGCCGATTTGGGGAAAGTGGATGCTGGCTATCTTGGTATTGCTGATGGAAATAGTGCAGCTTCCAGAACTTGGATAGAAGTACAGGGCCTTGGAACAGGAACAACTAGTCCTACTGCTAGCTTCCTTATTGCTAATGGAGCAGGTGGTGGTTCAAAATTATTGGCTACTGTTTACGCAACCAGGGCAGCAATTAACATAGGATCGGGTACTGGTGGCACATCACTTACCGGGGCACTATTCAGCAAAACCGCAGTCAATATTCAAAGTGGTGTAGCTTTAAACTATGAGCCTTTTCTATATTGCACACCTCCAAATGTAGATGCAGGCCCCGATAAACCATTAATTATTTCTACTCCAACAACAACTGTAACCGGATCATCAACAACTCCCGGAGTGACCTTTAGCTGGCAAGCTTTAAATGGTGGCATCATTACCTCAACAACCAATACATCCAATACATCTACTATCACTGTATCTGAAGCAGGCACCTATGTTCTCACTGCCTCATCTGATGTAGACTGTTTTTCCAGAGATACCGTTGTTGTAAAAAACCCGATCGGTGCTGAACTGAAATCCATATATCTTAATAATCCGCCGAATTCTCCGTTCTTTATCATCACACCAGATGGCTATATAATGATAGACGTGATTGTGAATGCGGGATATTATACAACCGTATTGAACTTGCTGCAAACAGCGGATTATGGACTAAGAAATATTCAAAGTAATGGGGTAAGTCCATTTATAATAACCGGCGAATTTCCGATCGTTAATTTGGCAAAGCTTAATTTAGTCACAGAGATTAATTATTGCAGGCCCTATTACCAGGAGATCACTCATAGCGGAGTTGTTACATCAGCAGGCGATACGTCAGTTCGTTCCTGGCTTGTACGTAATGGATATAATTTGAATGGAGATGGTATTAAGATCGGCGTGATTTCAAATAGTTACAATACTATTACGACCGCTACCCTAGCCCCATTCAAAACAAATACTGCAGCACAAGATATAGCGAATGGCGACCTTCCCGGTGCCGGAAATATTTATGGTTATACCAAACCTGTACAAGTATTAGAAGACTTACCAGGTGAACATTCAGATGAAGGAAGAGCCATGTCACAAGAAATTCACGATTTGGCGCCGGGTGCTGAACTTGCTTTCAGCACTGGCTCTATCACGGCCGGTCACTTTGCCCAGAAAATTAAAGCGCTGCGTGATGCCGGATGTAATATAATTGTTGATGACCTTACTTATATCACGGAGCAGTTTCTTACTGATGGGGTGGTAGCTCAGGCTGTTAATGAAGTTACATCAACCGGCACGACTTATTTTTCCGCAGCCGGAAATTTTGCAAGCAGGTCATACGAAAGCGCCTTCGATTCGGTGCCCGCACCTCCGGGTTTCACCGGCACGGCACATAATTTTGGCGGTGGCGATATATACCAAAGCGTAACCTTTGCACCGGGGAAATATATAATAGTATTGCAATGGGTAGATGATAATTATTCTATTGGTCAGGCAGGTACAAAGAACGACCTGGATATTTTTACAACTCCGAATACAAACGGAACCCTTCTCTCCGGATCTAACAGGATCAATATTGGTGGAGACGCGATAGAAATTATGACTTTTACAATTACCAGTCCAACAACAACCAATATCCTAATTGTAAATAAAACCCCTGGAAGTAAACCTGCATGGCTCAAGTACGTTGTATTTCGAGGTGATATAACTTTTAATGAATATGCAACAGGCACTTCAACGATTGTTGGGCAAGCCAATGCTTCAGGAGCAATTGCTATTGGTGCGGCAAGGTTTGATAAAGCATACCCGTATCCAGGACCCCTGGCTACTGAGTCTTTTTCTTCAACAGGCGGCACAACGGTTTTTACCAAAATCGGAACATCAGTTCTTGCTGAAGTAAGAAATAAACCTGAACTCGTTGGACCGGACGGAGTAAACACTACCCTAAAAATGGGTAACCTGGATTATGATGGTGATTCATATTATAATTTTTTTGGAACATCTGCAGCAGCTCCTCATGCAGCAGCAGTGGCTGCATTAATAATGCAGGGTAGAAAAAAATTCTTAGGTCAGGATGTAACTACACCATCCCAAATAAGATCATTACTGACAAGCACAGCCACTGATATGGGAACTGCGGGTTTTGATTTTACTTCCGGTTATGGATTTATAAATGCCGATGCAGCCATGCGAAACTTTGCTGCTCCTACACCTTCTATTGATGAGTTGATCGTGCCGGCAAATCCTATACCCAATCAAACAGTCTTCAAGGTAACAGGTAATAATTTGAGCAATAATTCCAAAATATATTACGGGAATACAGAACTCACTACAACGGTACTTAATAACAATGAGGCAACTGCTTTAATGCCTGTGTTAACTGGCACTCAGCCTGTCAGGGTCTATACCCCTCCGTATCCCGGAACAATTCTTGTAAATGGAGTGCATCTTGATGGTGGCTTTTCGAATAGTTTGTATTTCTTCAGCAAGCATGTAACAGTAATCGCTAAAGATGCGGCCAGGAAATATGGTGAAGTTACCACCCTTATTCCTACTATACTGGTGGATGGAGTTCCGTTGGAAAATACAAATCCAAAATTAACATTAAGGGATCTGGGTCTTAATAACATTACTTTGAAAGTTCCCGATAAGGCAATCAACCCCGGTAATATAGGCACATATAAACTTAGTTTTAGCCAAACAAGTCCAGACGATCCAACCCTTTTTCAAAAATATAATTACGAATTTATTGAAGGAACTTTGACAATTGAGAAATTGCCGGTTACCATCACAGCACAAAATATCACAGTTAATCTTGGAGAGAACATCCCTGATCCAACATTTACTTATCTATTTGATGGATCTAATATCCCCGATCCGGGCGCCTTCTTAAACTCTATGTCATCAACCCACCAAAGCCAATTGGTACAAGATGTACTAGGCCTGGTAAATGGCGAGGCAGTAACAATTGAAAACGGCGAGGCGGTTGTAATTGAAAATGGGGAGGCGGTTGTAATTGAAAACGGGCAGGCGTTTATTATTGGCCTCAACGGCGTGAAAGATTCAATTGTGAATGCACAGTCTTTAGCAATTGCAAATGGAGTGGTCACAAATACAACTCCTTACGTCCTGACTACTTCAGATATCCGGAACCTGAGCTTTTTAGCAACTATAAAATCTTTGCAAAATACACGTGTAGTGAATTCTAATCCAATAATAGATTTAACACAGGAGTCCATTTTAGATTTCAATAAAAATGCTGCCCAAACCACGATGTTGCGCTCGGTATCAGCTGCTGACTCAAAAGGGTTGGTTGACGTAAATTCTTACACCAACGGGGAGGCGGTTGTAATTGAGAACGGAGAAGCTGTTGTAATTGAAAACGGTGAAGCTGTTGTAATTGAAAACGGTGAAGCTGTTGTAATTGAAAACGGTGAAGCCGTAGTAATTGAAAACGGAACAGTTATAATTGAAAACGGTGAGGCTGTTGTAATTGATAATGAAACCGGGGAACATATACCATTGAGATATAGTAATAACAGAACCGGGGTGATCATTGATGAAAAGGAAATAGGTCGCGGACTAAGCCCGTTAAAATCATTGAATATAATTACCGGTCTCTCTATAGGTAATCAATTTCTTATGCCCGGTACCTTATCAAATAATAATTTGGATATAACGTATGTACCCGGTATTGTGACCATCAAAGATCCATGCCCAATAGTTACCCGTAAGCCATTTACTAATTTTGGTAGCACAACTCAAAAAGAGACCAGCCTGTGGGTGAATGTTTCAACAAAAGTCAGCCGTCAATTAGCAAATGGTGAAACTCTTTTATTTACTTCGGGAAGTATTACTTTAAATAATATTACTGCTTACGAATTGGGAACAACAAACACACCAATAATTACTAAATCTATACCCGACGGTATGATCATTGCGGACGCTTCTGTCACTGCGCCTACAACGCATTATGATCTTGTCCAAAAAATATGGATCACTAAGATCCCGGTGCCTTTTAGCAGTACCTCTGATATTTTTATATCTGGTGCCATTATTAGTTCGAACGATAAAGGATTTAAGAAACTTAATGGAGCGACCACAGTTGTCAAAGGAAAGTTCTATAGTAGCACATGCACACCTTTTTCTGATCAATGGACTTATGCCATAGCAGCTTATCAGCCCATATTTGGTTATACTGCTATAGCTGGCGAAGGATTGGTAACATCCATTAATGGAACTTATCGTGCGGGAACACCAACACCTTTTGTAAACGCCCCTTCCACACAAACACATCTCGTGAATGGTGGTAGCGGTGGTGGCGGAAATAATTATACAGGAAGCACCAGTTCTTACGAAAATTATACAGCTTGCCCAACGCCTGCTGCATGTCCTTCTGGTGTTAGCAGAATAAGCAGTTTGAGCCAGGAAGAAAATCAGGGTGTTCCTTCTGCAAGAGAAGTTCAAATCATACCAAACCCGGCTACTAACTATATAATGCTGTCGTTTGTTCCGGGAAAAACCGGTAATTCAAAATTGGTATTATATACCGTCGATGGAAGAAAAGTTTTCGAAACAAATTTTGGTAATACCGAAGCAACTGTAAAATATCAGAAAACTGTTGATGTAAGCAAATTGGTTAATGGAATTTACCTTCTCCAATTATGGAACGAAGGCAAAGTAACAACAAGTAAGATCATGATATCGCGGTAAAAGAACAGTTAGTGAGAAACTAAAAAAGTAATTATGAAAAACAAAAAATCGTATTTACTAGTATTACTCATTGGTCTTGCACTGAGTCTTAATTCACAGCCCCCGGTAATTCAAGACGCCGGTTCCAGTGCTGACACTGCAAAAGTAAATGCATTGCTGCAACAAAGTAAAGACAGGCTTACTGATAACCCGGCTTTAGCAATTAGTTTGGCCTTTCAGGCAAAAACCCTGTCGGAAAAAATAGATTATCCCAAAGGGGCAGCTACTGCTCTAAAGAATATTGGTTTAGGTTATAGAAAACAGGGAAATAATTTAGATGCACTTGAAAATTATAATCTATCATTAAAAATATTTGAGCAGCTAAAAGATAATGCCAGTATAGCTAACCTGTACAATAATATCGGAGTTGTATATTACAAACAAGGCGATGACGCAAGAGCTCTTGAAAACTATCTTCAGTCATTAAAATTTTCCGAACTGGCAGACGACAAGTTTAGAGTATTAATTGCTTTAAATAATATTGGAGGAATATATTACGATAAAAAAGCTACTTATGATAAAGCCTTGGAGTATTATTTAAAAGCATTTTCTCTCAGTGAAGAGCTAGGTAAAAAGGAAGAATCAGGTGGGATTGCTGTAAACATCGGGTCTATTTATTTTGCCATGCAAGATGATACAAAAGCGTTAGTTTATTTTGGTAAATCATTAAAGGCGTATGGCAACTCTGAAGGCAGCCTGGAAGTTTATAATGCTTTAGGAAAGCTATATAGAAGAGAAGCTAAATATGATCTTGCGCTGAAAAACCATAACCAGGCTTTAGCCATTGCCCAAAAAGCAAATGACAAAACTGGCATTATAAAATCATTTGGAGGATTGGGTGATGTATATAAAGAAAAAGGTGATTATAAGACGGCTATCACTTACTATAAAGAAGCCGAAATTCCAGGTGTAGAAATACAAGCCCTCCATGAACTTAAAGATCTCTACAAGGACATGGCTAAAGCCTACGAAAAATCAAATGATCCCAAAAATGCTTTTAAATACTCAACACTTTATGCCAATGTTAAGGACTCCCTCTATGATATTGACACCGATAAGAAATTAGGCAGTCTTCAGTTCGATTTTGATCTTCAAAAGAAACAAAATGAAATCGTCCTTTTGACTAAAGATAAAGATCTGCAAGCAGTTAGTATTAAAAAACAAAAGTTTGCGAAAAATGCTTTAATGATCGGTTTACTTCTTGCATTCACCATTGCATTATTGATCTTCAGAAGCTACCGGATAAAAGCAAAAACACATAAAATACTTGACCGGCAGAAAAATGAAATAGAGCATTTGCTATTAAATATTTTACCCGGGGAAATAGCGCATGAATTAAAGACAACTGGACGTGCTACACCAAGACAATACGAAAGTGTATCAGTAATGTTTACGGACTTTAAAGGTTTTACAACGATCGCTGATAAGATGCCCCCCGATGATCTTGTAAAGGAATTAGACGATTGTTTCATTGCCTTCGATGGAATTATTGAAAAATATAACCTCGAAAAAATTAAAACCATTGGCGATTCATATATGTGTGCAGGAGGAATTCCCACTCCTGATGAAACCCATGTATTGAAAATGGTAAAAGCTGGTCTTGAAATACAACGATATGTGACTTCCTATAATGAACGAAGAGAGGAAAATGGTTTAGAGCCGTGGCTTGTGCGTATTGGTATACATGTAGGTCCAGTTGTTGCGGGTGTAGTAGGGAAAAAGAAATATGCGTATGACATCTGGGGCAGCACTGTGAACATTGCCAGCCGTATGGAAAGCAATGGGGAGCCTGGTAAAGTAAACATCTCATCAGCCACATATGAGTTGATTAAAGATTATTATGAATGCAGCTACAGGGGTAAGATCAGCGCAAAAAATATAGGGGAGATCGATATGTATTTTATCGAGCATGAACATACAATACCTAAGACCCTACTATTAAACGAAAACCAGGAAGTCAGCTAATAAAATATCCTACATAATTTTTATAAGGAAACTAAAACTCATACCAAAGTTTATTTTGGATCCCCATTACTTATTATTATTTTTTCAGCAAAGCAACCATTAAATCTACGCCAACGATTATCTGATTTTAGATAAAGGTCTGCTCTAGAAGGTCAGCCAAACCTATTCATGACAATTTATATTTTTATTTCAGGGCACACTAACAGGTAATTTGAATACAAAAGAAAGCATATTAAAAGTACTTGTGTATTTTGACATTTTTCGTTATCCCCTCACACGAAAAGAAATCGAGTCATTTCTTGATCAGCCTTTTCCCGAAGAAAAACTGAATGAGTCATTCAAAGAGCTATTGTCTTCCGGACGTATTTTTCAGCTTTGCGAATTTTATTCCCTGCGCAATGACATATCGCTTGTTGAAATAAGAAAAAAAGGCAATGCAAATGCTGACACATTAATAAAGAAGGCAAAGGAAATTGCAAAGCTTCTCTATAAATTTCCTTATGTAAGAGCTATTGGTCTATCCGGCTCTGTTTCAAAAAATTTCGCCGACGAAAACTCCGATATAGACTATTTCCTGATCACTAAAGCCAACCGGCTATGGATTGCGAGAACACTCCTCGTTTTTTTCAGAAAAAACCCCTTTCTTAAAAATCGTCATAAGTACTATTGCATGAATTATTTTGTTGATGAAGCTGATCTTGATATCAAAGAGAAGAATATATATACTGCAACTGAATTATTCACACTGATCCCTTTGGCGGGGAATGGAAGTTTAAAAAAGTTTTTTGAAAAAAATTCATGGTCGCATAGCTATTTTCCTAATCGGGCTCTTCCGATAATCAAAGAAGAAATAAATTTTAAAGATCCCTGGTTTAAGAAATTAATAGAGTTTCTTTTGAATAATAGGTTTGGCAATTGGCTGGACAATTACCTTTTTAAAATTACCACAGCCAGGTGGCAAAAGAAAGAAGAAAGGAAAAAACTAAATGTAAAAGGTGAAAGAATGGGTATAAAAACAGATAAACACTTTTCAAAGCCTAATCCCATTTTTTTTCACAATTCCTTTATTGAAACTTATAAAAAAAGATTAAAAGAAATAGAAGAGAAAAAGATGGTAAGTTATATCCATAATTAGCGTTTTTTCTTTTATTTCTTCCTGAAAGAAATGATATAGTAATCACCAATGCTTTTCCACGGCCATTTACATTTCCATCTATTTTCTTTTTCTTTTAGCCAATTAAATAATGACGGCCTTTTCGTTGGGAAATTTTCAAGATAAGATGGGGGCACCAGGGTACAAAGACCCTCAACAGACAACACCTTATAAGTATCTTTCATGTTTTTTATTACATACGATGGGTTGTAATACCAGCAGGTAAAATATTCATCCTCTATATGTGCTTTCACACCTTTGTTACTAAAGAAACGGCGAAACGCAGTTTTAAAATCTCCTTTAAAAAATAACAGGCTTTCCCACAAACAAAATTTTGGGAGAATTACAAGAGTCACAATGCCATTGGGCTTAAGTAGTGGCGAAAACGATTGCAGGACTTTATCCAATTCTCCTGTACAATTCAATCCGGCAAAATTGGAAAAGATCATATCATAAGGTCCTTTATTCTTCAGGCTTTGTAGTTCAGTAAAGGAACAAAGCTCATTAGTAACTTGTCTTTCTAATTTGTTTTGGCGGACTTTTTCAATGAGTTTTTCCTGCATCCCTTTTGAAATATCAGTAGCATGAACAGTATGATCATGTTGACCCAACCAAACTGCGTCTTCACCAGTACCAGCATTTAATTCAAGAATTTTACTAGTTGGTCTTAAAAATTGTTGCAGGTGATCCCTGACCCTTTGCCGCTTGTATTGAATAATAATATTGCCAGAATATATATCATCAAAAATTTCGGACTGTTTGCTAAATGCTTTCTCAGCCGCTTTTTCATTTACACTATGCGCAGATCCATTCACGGTGTGACAGGTTTTTCAAGAGCATTTAATTTCATTTTTGCGAAAATACTTGCTGGTAGATAATAAAAATAAGAGGCGGCTTTTTTAAGTTTTTTCAAAGATGTTTTTGCAGGCTGCAAAAACAGTTGCCTGATATTTTCCAATGCAAGATGCATGCGATAAGTTCTATGAACGTATCTGTATAATTGTTTATAAAATGCCGGCTGATAGGTATTGCGAAACATTAATGCCAGTTCATCAGAATCTGTCCAGTTTGTTTTTTCTTTCAGATCAGATTTTACTTTTTCATAAAATCCAGTGCCCGGTAACGGATAAGAAACAGATATCCCAATTTCGTATGGCAATAGTTCATTGATCATCCTTATCGTCTTCTTTATATCTTCTTTTGTTTCTCCTATATATCCAAACTGAATAAAGAAGGATGGCTTCATTCCATATTTACGAATGAGTTTTGTTGATGCATGAATTTGCTCAATGGTTGTTCCTTTATCCATCGCATCTAATATCTTTTGAGAACCACTCTCCGCTCCCATCCAAATATTATCGCAACCAGCTCTTGCGAGATCACGAATATAATTTTCCTGCAATAGCAGATCAGCTCTTGCCTGGATCTTAAATTTGAAATGAAGGTTTTCCTTTTCTACAAGATCGGCTAACTCATTTACCCAACCAGGTTTTAATCCAAATATATCATCGCAAAACCAAATATGATCAAATTGAAATTTTTCTTTAAGCATTTTTAATTCCTGTATCACATTTTGTGGTGACCGGGAATTATAGCGGTTACCATAGATCGGTTTTGCACACCAGTTACATTTAAATGGACAACCCCTTGTTGTGCCCATATTCATAGAGAAATAACCAGCATGGTCTAACCATATTTGACGATAAGGTTGTATATCGACCAGGTCCCAGGCTGGCAAAGGCAAACTATCAAGATTCTTTAATACATTTCTTCGTGTTGTTTTTATTACACAATCATTTTTTTTGAAGGCTATACCAGGAATTATAGAAGTATCTTTTTTGTTTTCCTGTAACGCATTAACCAATTCAAGTAAGGTCATTTCCGCTTCACCTATAAGGATAAAGTCGGCGCCTTCCTCAATGTATTTTTCATAGTGATCTGTTGAATCAGAACTTGAAACTATGATTGTGCAGTCTCTCTCCTTTGCCATTTTGATCATTTTAAATGCAGCTTCACGCATATTAGTAAGGCACATCTTAGTGAGATAGTTGAACCCATCATCATATAAGACCAAAATGTCAGGTTGAAATTTTTCGATTGCCGGAATGATATCTTCTGCGCCGTTTGCAAACATCACATCATGAAGTGCCACATCATAGCCCTCCTGCCTCATCAATGAAGCTGCATATAATGTACCTAGCGGAGCATAAGGTAATCCTGTTTCCCATTGCTTGGGATCAAAGCGAAGAAAGTATGAATGTGTGAAAAGAAGTTTACTCATTTACCAAATTCTTATAAGGTTAAATCACCCTAAACACTAAAATAGTTGCCTGTTAAAAATAATTAATCCCGAAGACTCGTAGTGGAATCTTTTAGCATAGGTAATCGTTGACCAAAATATTGGTTAAAGATCAGTCTAAACTGGTTCACATTGCTGATACCGTCATAAAACCGGCCATAATTTCCGTCAGGGAAATAAACGGCATTAAGATTAATAAAATCATAAGCAAGGTCCACTTTTCTTTCTGGATGGCGAAAGCCATGATCACTCAAAACAATAATAAGTGGGGGAGAAACAGAATTCTTTAAAATATTATCAATTAACTCAAGTAATCGTTTATTGCCATATTGGAGGTATTCGATATAATCATTTGCATTTACCTTGTTCAGGCCTCCAAGCTTTTCAATAGGCAGCGAATTACCTTTACTGTCAAAATAATAAGGATAATGTGGCATCATTAGATGCGTATAAACAAATTTAGGCTCATTTATTTTTTCTGCAGCAATTTTAGCGGTAAGGTCCATGATCTGATCGTTGAAATGAAGGTTGTCATAAGCGATTTTCTTTTGAAGGTTTTTTAACCCTAATTTTCCATCCAGTATATCCTGACGAAAATCCTCTGCCAGCCGTGTCGTAAAAGTTTGAGCAGTCACAAGTTTGATCCCGTAAGGTAAGAAAGCTGAGTATTTATGTGCTGGTTGATCATCAAAATCAAAAATTGAGCAGTTATAAAAACGATATCCGTTGCTGGAAAGAAATTTTAGTACCCGACTGTTCCGGATCACTTCATAGCTATAGCCAACAGTATTATAATTCTGCGGCCCTTTTTTTAAGGAAAGTAGATCCATATTTAATGTAGAAGCAACCGAAAAGGGAGTGAAATTATAATTGCTGATGCTTTTTTTAGCAATATAAAATTTCCGGGCTTTTAATTCATTCTCAAAATCAACATTGTCGAAATCAAAAACATCCTTCAATGCAGTATAACCTGCATATTGATCAGGAATAATGAAAAAGATATCCGGCTTATTGCAAGTATCACAAATGGTAAACCCTTCAGCTTTTGGATTAAATATCTTTTTTTCTTTTGCGGCTGGTATTTTAGTGATCAGCCAGCCTGCATCTACAATTATTAAAATAGCTAACAGGATATTCAAATAAAAAGTAAATATGAAAAGGCTTTTTTTTCTTTTCTTTAACCATATGAACAGCAACAGGAAAATAAAAATGATAAATGGGATCATATACCTGTATCGCAAAATGGTTGGGGGAAAATGATCCTTTACAAAATCGAGAAAGTTGCCAAAGAAGAAATGAAAAGCCATGATCATCAGTGTAGCCACGCTTGCTTTTATAATATCCCGATAGAAAAGCCAAAGGATGCCGGCAATTAAAATACTGATCCCAATGTACTGCAATGTCAGCCATAGAGCTTCACCAATTGGCACCGAATCATAATAAACCGTAAAGCCATGAAAAACAAAAAAGATAGAAAAGAGTAAATGAAAAAGAGGTTTGGTTTTAATAAAATGTCCAATCAAGTTTTTTCTTTCCATACAAATAAAGATAAAACAGAATGTCGGTAAACCCTTTCAAGCAGTTATACGTTTT
>Ga0207686_10001481_pt1 | contig 13253 bp, 4 predicted proteins | sample KBSM24metaG_FD_184396 | JGI IMG/M metagenome (GOLD analysis project Ga0207686, IMG submission 184396) | Miscanthus rhizosphere microbial communities from Kellogg Biological Station, Michigan, USA - KBS M2-4 metaG (SPAdes) (version 2) | ecosystem: Host-associated > Plants > Roots > Rhizosphere >...
CGTTCGCCTTCAGGCGCGCGGCCAGCGGGGTCGAATACACGGTCGGCGTGTTCGCCTTGTCGATGCGCGCGTGCGGCAATTGCACGACGCCTTCGGCGACGAAGTGGCCCGACTCATCCTTGAGCGCCAGCCATTTTACGCCACCGCTGATGCCCAGGTTCACCTGGTTGGCGCCGTTGTGGTAGCGGACCTGCACGGCGTAGTCGCCGGCCGCCGGCACGCGCACGTCGCGCACCGCGAAACGGTCAAGCGGCTGTCCCCAGTTCGCCAGGTGCGGTTCGGCGAAGCGCGCGTTCGCGGGCGCGAGTGCAACGCTCGCCTGCACGCGCGGATCTGTCGCGGCGATCGCCACGCCAGCATCCACGCAGCGCGGCACGCTGTGGTGGCTGCGGTTGCCCGACGATGTGTATTGCGCTTCGGCGGCATAGCAGGATGCCGATGTGCCGCCGCTGCGGTCCGTCCATGCGCCGGCCTGCAGGTTGGCCGCGACCAGCCGGCCGTCGCGGTAGACGTTGTACGTGATGCCCGGTTGCCCGTCGGCCGCCGCGATGGTCACCGTGTTGCGCCCCGCCATGCGCGCAATGCTGTCGATGCGCGGTTCGCGCGGGCCGAATACGGCGGGCGCTTCCTCGTACGGGTTGGCGCTCACCCGGCGGATCGCGGTGTCGCCTTCGACCAGCGCGCCCAGCTGGACTTCGATGTCGCTGTGGGCGCCGAGGGCGCTCCACGGGATGTGGCGGCCCGCCGGCTTGCCGTCGACGAGGATGCGCTCGACCGCGTAGTAGCCGCTGGCGCCGGCGGGCGGCACGGGCGGCAGGCGCAGCCTGATGTTGACGGCGTGACCTTGCAGGCGCAGGTTGTGCAGGGTGGCGTCGTCGCCGGCCGCGAGCACGCCGCCGCGCAGCTTCGCCGTCACGAACGGCGCGACCTCGATGCCGTCCGCCGTGGTGGAGACGCCGAACACGCCGCGGATCACCATCCCGAGGTAGGCGCCGACGGACCACAGCTGGCGCTTCGAATTGATCACGGGACCGATCAGGTTAGTGTGCGCTTCGTCGAGCAGCAGCGGCTGGCCGGACAGCCATTCCAGGTTTTCCATGTTCGACAGGTTCAGCGCGGCGCCGCGCATCAGTGTGTAGTAGGCGGCATCGGCCACCGCGACGTTGCGCCCGGCGATGGCCGCGCGCAGGCCGTATGCGGTGACGAACGGCCACATTGCGCGGTTGTGGTAGACGGGCATGTCCTGCTGCTGCGGCCAGATCACGGGAGCGCCCATCGGACCGTGCGGGTAGCTGGCGAGGATGCGCTGTGCGCGCGCGCCGTCGGCAATGCCGGTGACGATGGCGAGCGACTGGCCGAGCCAGTCGAACTTGTGCAGCGGCGCGCCATCGAAATGCGCGGCCGTGAGGCTGCTGTACATGCCCGCGTCGTCCAGCCACAGGCGCGCGTTGATCGCGCGCTTCAGGTCGCGCGCCCAGCCGTCGTAGCGGGTGGCGCGGGTTTTATCGCCCTGTTCGCGCGCCAGTCGTGCGGCAAGGGTAAGCGCCTTGTAGTGGCCGACGTTGGTCGACAGCGCCTTCGCACTCGCCATCGATGCCAGGTCGTCCGGGATCCACTTCGCGTAGCTCTGGTCGCGCCAGTCGAGGAACGATTCCTCGCCGGTGTACAGGCCCGTCGCACGGTCGAACGCGGCCACGCGGTCGTTCTCGATCGTGTTGGACAGCGCATGCAGCGCCTTCCCGGCGAACGCGGTCCGTGCCGCGGGCGGCAGCGTCTTGAGCACTTCCTCGGCCGCGTAGGCCCACGTGACGCGATCCGTGCTCACGGGCCAGCTGCCGCCGCTGCCCGTGTCCTGCACGATCTGCAACCCATCGTCGGTCCCTGGCACGTGCGGCGCGCGCGGCATGCCGGCGCGCCAGCCGGACAGCTTGAACAGCAGCGAGTTGCGCACACGCTCCGGGTCGAGCATGGCGAGGCCGAGGTCGGCCGCATACGACAGGTCGCGCGTCCACACGTAATGCCACTTCTCGCCGGTCTCGAAGCAGTCGCACGGGATGGCGGCGCCGCCGTTGTAGTTACCGTCGCGGATCTCCTTGACGGCATCCAGCTTCATCTCGTGGCCGGCCAGCGCGAACAGGGCGTCGAAGGCGAGGTTGCCGCTGCGGACGGATGGCAGGCTCGCGTCCTCCGCGTAAGTCGTGGATTGCGGGCCGGGATCGCGCAGCTGCAGCGTCGTCGAGTGCGCGTAGGTGCGCACGGGCGCCTGCGGATCGCGCACGGAAAAGCGTGCCGTTTCCTCGTTGCCGTCCCAGGTGGGGAAGGCCAGCGTGGCCGTTGCGGTGGCGCCCGCGTGCGGGTCGGGCGCGGCGGCGGCGGCCGGCGTCTCGACCGGCGTGACCGTCAGCACGGGATGCGCGGGATCGGACACGTCGACGCGGAAGCGGAACGTGGCAGTGCGCTTCGTGAACAGATAGTCTTCCGGCCCCGCTTCCGTCGCGAGCGGGTAGGCGTCACCCGGCTTCACGCTGACGCTGGCGGCCGGATTCGCGACCCATTCGGCGGCCCAATCCTTGCTGCCGACTTTGAAGGCGTGATTGCCGGGGCTGACGAGGATGTCGGCCTGGTAGATTCCCTTGCCCAGGTAGACGAGGACGTTGTCGGTGCCCCAGCCGTTGAAGGCGCCGCGCACGTAGATGTCGTAGCGCAGCGGCGGTGCTTCCGCGGCGACGGCGGCGGTGGAGAGCAGGGCGGCTGCAAAGATGATCGAATTGTTCATGTAGGATGGACCGGGGCGCGCAGCCGGCTGCACCGTGTCGCCTGACCGGAGGCGACCGTTGCGCCGTCCACGCGTCCAGGCAGCACATGCAATCCGCGCTATCAGATTTCAAGAATGACGACCGACTTCGCCGGCAGCCGGATTTCCCTGCCAAGGTCAAAGCGCCGTCCGGTCAGCACGTCGGTGCCTGCCGCGACGCCGTCCAGCATCTCGTGAAAGCGCGCGACGGGCAGCACGGCCTCCTTCGCATTCGCATTGAACGCGACCATGACTTTATGCACACCATCGTAGCGGAAGTAGACCCACGTATTGTCCTCGGGCCCGTAGTGCATCAGCTTTCCATCGTGGACGACGGCCGCGCCCTTGCGCCAGTTGACGAGCTTGCGCACGAAGTCCTGTGCCTCGCGCTGGCGCGGCGCGAGGCCGGCGCCCGTGAATGCGTTCACCCTGTCGCCGGCCCAGCCGCCGGGGAAATCGCGGCGGTAGCTGCTGTCGTCGCGCCGGCCCACGGTGCTCGTCATGAGGATCTCGTCGCCCACGTAGAACTGCGGGATGCGCGGCATCGTCATGATGAAAGCGAGATCCATCTTCCAGCGGTCGAAGTCTTCGCCGACGACGCTGTACAGGCGCGCCAGGTCGTGGTTCGCGTCGAACAGCACGAGGCGCGACGGATCCGGATACAGGTAGTCGAGCGACAGCGTCTCGTACACGTCGTTGAAGATGTCGGTATCGTCGCCGCCCTTGCCGGCGAGGGCGGTGCGCATCGCCTCGGCCAGCGGGAAGTCCATCATGCCCGGCATCGAGGTCGCGGGCCGCTGCCAGTGCGCGACGACGGGCGGCAGCTTGCTCCATTCCTCGCCCACCATGTTCAGGTGCGGATACTCGGCCAGCAGGCGCTGCGTGTACGTGCCGAGGAACGCGCCGTCCGAATAGCCGAACGTGTCGATGCGCAGGCCGGAGAGGCCCGCGTACTCGATCCACCAGATGTTGTTCTGGATGAGGTAGTTGGCGACGAACGGATTGGTCTGGTTCAGGTCCGGCATGCCCGGGCTGAACCAGCCGGTCGTGAAGTTGGCCGCGTCTTCCTTCGATGCGTACGGGTCCTGCACGGCCGTGCGATGGTGCATCGTGGGGACGAATTTGCCTTCATGGTTGATCCAGTCCGGCGTCGGCAGGTCCTTCATCCACCAGTGGTTCAGGCCGATATGCGACAGCACGACGTCCTGGATCAGGCCGATGCCATGTTGTTTCGCTTCGCGCGACAGGCGCACGTAGTCCTCGTTGCTGCCGTAGCGTGGATCGATCCTGTAGTGATCCGTGGCCGCATAGCCATGGTAGGACGCGGCCGGCATGTCGTTCTCGACGAGGGGCGTCGGCCACAGCTGGGTGAAGCCCAGTTTCGCTATGTAGTCCAGGTGGTCGATGATGCCCTGGATGTCGCCGCCGTGGCGGCCATGGCCCAGCGCGCGGTCGAGCTTGTCGGGCATGCCCGCGACGCTGTCGTTGCGTGGGTCGCCGTTGGCGAAGCGGTCGGGCATGACCTGGTAGATCGCGTCGCCGCGGTCGAAGCCATGGCGCTCGGCCGACCCCGACGCACGCGCCAGCAGGCGGTACGTATGCCGCGTGGCGCGTGTTCCGCTGCCGGCCGGTGCGCGGAAGTCGATGGCGAAGCTGCCGGGCTGAGCATTGGGGCCGATGTCCAGGTCGATGAACATGTAGTTGCGGTTGGCCACGCGCGTGACGGCCGCGATACGCACGCCTGGATACGCCAGCGCCGGTTCGAGGTCGGCGATGGCGGGGCCGTGCACCATCAGTTGCAGGCGGCGATCGTGCATGCCGGTCCACCAGAACGGCGGCTCGACGTGGTCGATGGCAGAGGCGGGTGCCGCCGTCGCCGAAGCGCCGGTCAGCAGGGCGCAACTGGCCAGTACCCCGGCGAGCAGGGTCGTGACGGCAGAAACCGGCCGGAGCGGACCGGGGCGGGCAGGGGCGGACATCGATATCTCCAGTGATTGGCGCGTGTCGACGTAGTGCAACTACATCAGGCCACTCGGGTTGTTGCTCATGAGTAATGCGCCTATTACATTATTTGCCCGAGAATACTACATGCGCTTGAGCGTAGCAACGCGGGTGTCATTCGGAATCCCTAGTTTTGCTACACGGGTTCCGTAACCAAAATCAGGCAGGAATGTTGAATATTTCCAACAATCTGTAAAACTACTACGCAAATATGAGCCATAACAGTGCAGATATGGGCATTATTGGTGCAAAGAAAATAATTTGTAGCGTGACTACATCGCGAATACATATATTTTGTAGCTCGAATACAACGAGAAAAGCTGGTTTTTCGGCAAATCAGCGTAAAAGTCCTACATTCCCGTAATCGGCGTCAACTCGCGTTGACACTGAATCTAGTTTTAATACAGAATCCTCGCCAGAACGTATAAAGACACGACGTTGCTTCTGGCTCCCGTATGCGGGCACGCGCCGGCTTCTTCGGGAAAACAATGAGATCTGATAAGTAGAGGGGACAAATGAAGATTTTTAATGGCAAGCACGCGCGTAACATCAATGGTGCACTTGTGTTCAAGCTGAGCCCGGTTGCCACCGGTTGCGCCGTGTTCCTGTCGGCGCTCGGCGCCAATGTGTACGCGCAGGATGCCACCGTGGCGCAGGCGCCCCAGGCGACGGACGCCAACGGCAACGCGATCAGCCAGGTGACCGTGACCGGTATCCGCCGCGGCATCGAAGCGGCCATCTCGATCAAGAAGAATTCCAACTCCATCGTCGAAGCGATTTCGGCGGAAGACATTGGCAAGCTGCCCGATGCGACCGTCGCCGAGTCGATCTCGCGCCTGCCGGGCGTGACCGCCCAGCGCGACAAGTCGTCGGGCCGCGCGTCCGCGATTTCCGTGCGCGGCCTGTCGCCGGACTTCAACGGCACGCTGCTGAACGGCCGCGAGCAGGCGTCGGCGGGCGACAGCCGCGGCGTCAAGTTCGACCTGTACCCGGCCGAAATGCTGGGCACGATCACCATCTACAAATCGCCGGACGCCAGCCTGATGGGCCAGGGCATCGCGTCGACGATCGACCAGCGCACCGTGCTGCCGCTGGACTTCGCCAGGCGCACCGTCGCCGTCGGCTACAAGGCCATGCGCTTCGGTGAGCACAACAACGGCCTGGGCACCGGCACCGGCTACCGCACCACGCTGATCTACATCGACCAGTTTGCCAACCGCACGATCGGCCTCGCACTGGGCGCCGTGAAATTCAACGACACGGGCGCCGAGCAGTTCCAGGCCGACGGCTGGGGCGGCGGTGCGGGTTCGGCCACGTACAACGGCCAGACCGTCAAGGTGCCGAACGGCTTCAAGACGGACGTGCAGCGCGACCCGCAGACGAACAAGGGCGTGATGGGCATCCTGCAGTTCCGCCCGAACAAGGACTTCGTCACGACGGTCGACCTGTTCCATTCGAAAAACACCGACAACACCAAGAAGACCGGCCTCGAAGGTTCGGTCTGCGGCAGCACCGGGCCGTACGATCCGGTGGGCGTCCTGACCAGCGCCACCGTCGTCGACGGCGTGGCCACCTCGGGCACCTGCACGAACTTCAAGGGCGACGTCCGCAACCACATCGAAGCCGTCACCGACACCCTGAACTCGTGGGGCGTCAACAGCCGCCTGCGCCGCGAAGGCTGGACCGTCACCGGCGACGTGGCCGGTTCCAGGGTCAAGCACGATTCGAACCGCTATGAAACGACGGCCGGCCAGCCGGGCGATGCGACCAACCTCTCCACCATCTCCTGGACCGGCTACGGCGGCAACGACAACCTGGCGCCGAAGTACTCGACGTCGCTGAACTATGCCGACCGCAGCCAGGTGGTCCTGACCGACCACGCGGGCTGGGGCGGTGGCCTCACCGGCAACCCGCAGGCCGGCTACGTGGCCGTGGGCGTGACGACCGACGAGATCAAGTCGGGCCGCCTGTCCGCCAAGCATGACCTCGAACTGGGTCCGCTGACGGCCGTCGAATTCGGCATCAACCGCACGAACCGCCGCAAGAATCGCGACCAGAACGAAGGCAACCTGGTCGTCGGTACCGGCCCGTACGGCTCGGCGCCGGTGCCGGGCGCGGACGTCGTCGTGACGCCGCAGTCGGGCATCCCGGTCGTCGCCTGGAATCCGCTCGGTTCGCTCGGCTCGATCTATCAGCTGCTGCCGAAAGTCGACCAGCCGATCCAGACGGACAAGAACTGGGATGTGTCGGAAAAGGTCTCGACCGGCTACCTGATGGGTAACCTGGAAGGCGAGCTGTTCGGCCTGTCCTACCGCGGCAACATCGGCGCGCAGTACATCCACACGAACCAGAGCTCGACCGGTACCGTCGTCGATACGGATCCGAAAAAGTGCGCGGGCGTCGCCGGCCAGCCTTGCCCGGCCTACGTCGTGCAGGGGCACCATTCGTACAATGACTTCCTGCCGAGCCTGAACCTGGGCTTCGAACTGCCGTACGACCAGATGTTCCGCGTCGGTCTGGGCAAGACGCTGTCGCGCACCAAGATGAGCGACCTGCGTCCGGGTGGTGGCGTCAGCCTGAACACATCGTTCCGCGACGGTCCGATCCTGTCGGGCAGCGCCGGCAACCCGAACCTGGAACCGTTCCGTGCGAAGGCGCTGGACCTGTCGTGGGAAAAATACTTTACGGTGAACGGTGCCAAGGGCTACGTGGCCGTCGCCGGTTTCTACAAGAAGCTCGACACTTATGTGCTGACCGTGCCTAAGACCGTCGACTTTGCGACGAGCGGCCTGCTGAGCGCCAAGACCCCGCTGCCGTCGTCCGGTCCGAACGCCGGCTCGACCGTCGGTATCCTGAACACGCCGGTCAACGGCACGGGCGGCAACATCAAGGGTATCGAGCTGACCGCGTCGCTGCCGTTCGCCATGCTGACGAAGTACCTGAGCGGCTTCGGCGTCGAGGTCAACCACTCGAGCACCCTGAGCTCGGTGAACCTGCTGACCACGGGCCTGACCGTGATCGACACGGGCGGCGTCGCCACGATCCCGCTGCCGGGCCTGTCGCGCCAGGTGACCAACCTGCGCCTGTACTACGAAGCGCATGGTTTCCGCGCCTCGATCGCCGCCAAGCACCGCAGCGACTTCCTGGGTGAGGTCAGCGACTTCCAGGACAACAACCAGCTCACCTTCATCCGTGGCAACACGACGGTGGATGGTCAGCTCACCTACGAGTTCGGCCCGGACACGATGCTGAAGGGCCTGTCGCTGACGGCCGCGGTGAACAACTGGACGAATTCGCCGTTCATCCGTTACGCCGCCAAGCCGGAAGACATCGCCGAGAAGATCACGTTCGGCCGTACCTACAGCCTGGGCGCGAGCTACAAGTTCTAGTAGGGTGGACGGCTATACACGTTGATGTCCGAACGCGCGACGTGTGCGCCGTCCACGCGTTCAACTTCCGCGTGAACGGACGGGCAATCGTTTGTTGAACGCGTGGACGGGAAACCCGTCCACCCTACGGTATCCTGTCGACGTCGGCAGTTACACAAGCACCCTTGTCGGCCTTGGTCAGCAGGGGTGTTTTTTCATGATCGCGAGACCGAGCATGCAAGTACCTCATTTGAACACCATCGTCATCGTCGGCGGCGGCACCGCCGGCTGGATGACCGCCACCGCTCTGGCCACCGCATTGCGCGGCCGCTACCGCATCCGTCTCGTCGAGTCCGAGGAGATCGGCATAGTAGGCGTGGGCGAGGCCACGATCCCGATGATCCAGCGGTTCAATACGGTCGCCGGCATCGACGAGGCCGAATTCATGAAGGCGACCAACGGCACCTTCAAGCTCGGCGTCGAGTTCGTCAACTGGGGCCGCCTGGGCGATCGCTACACGCACGGCTTCGGCCGCCTCGGCCAGGACCTGTGGATGGTCGGCTTCGAGCAGTACTGGCACAAGATGCGTGCGCTCGGCAAGGCGCGCGACCTGGCCGAGTATTCGATCACGCGCGCGGCCGCGCGTGCGAACAAGTTCATGCTGCCGCGCCCGGACCTCGGCAATTCGCCGCTGGCCGAGATCACCTATGCCTACCACTTCGATGCCGGCCTGTACGCGCGCCACCTGCGCAAGCTGTCGGAGTCCCGCGGCGTCGAGCGCACGGAAGGCAAGATCGTGCGCGTGACGCAACGCGATCTGGATGGCCACGTGGACGCCGTCGTGATGGAAAACGGCGAGCGCATCGAGGGCGACCTGTTCATCGATTGTTCGGGCTTCCGCGGCCTGTTGATCGAACAGACCCTGCGGGCGGGCTACGAGGACTGGAGCCACTGGCTGCCGTGCGACCGCGCACTCGCGGTGCCGTGCGAATCCGCGCCCGTGCTCACGCCATACACGCGCGCCACGGCGCACAAGGCGGGCTGGCAGTGGCGCATCCCGCTGCAGAACCGCACCGGCAACGGCCACGTGTACTGCAGCCGCTACATCAGCGATGACGAGGCGGCCCACGTGCTGCTGTCCAACCTGGACGGCAAGCCGCTCGCGGATCCGCGCACTATCCGTTTTACCACGGGCATGCGCAAGAAGGCGTGGGACAAGAACGTCGTGGCGATCGGCCTGGCGGGCGGTTTCCTGGAGCCGATCGAATCGACGAGCATCCACATGATCCAGGACGCGATCCAGCGCCTGCTCGATTACTTCCCGGACCAGGGCTTCAGCCAGCCGGACGTGGACGCGTTCAACCGCCTGTCGCGCTTCCACTACGAGCGCACCCGCGACTTCATCATCCTGCACTACCACGCCAACCAGCGCGACGACGCCGCCTTCTGGCAGGCATGCGCACGCATGGACATTCCAGCCACCTTGCGCGAAAAGATCGACCTGTTCCGCACGCACGGCCGCCTGCGCCGTGTCGACAGCGAGCTGTTCACGGAAGTCGGCTGGCTGCAGGTGCTCGTCGGCCAGAATATCCACCCGCAGGCCTACCACCCGCTGGCGGATGTGCAGTCGGAGGAGGGCATCCAGGAATACATGGACAGCGTGGCCGACGTCATCCGGCAGTGCGTCGACTTCATGCCGGACCATGCCGCCTTCATCGCTGACTATTGCAAGGCACCCCGGATGTAACCTGGACTACAGGATGCCGCGGCCAGCGGCATCCGTTCCGCATCTTCCCGCCCCGTTCCCCGCGTTTTTCATCTCATTTTTTGCCTGGCGTACATGGACGCATCGTTGTATGCATCTGCTTGTACTCGAACTACATCCGTAACATCTGTGTATTTACTTAAAATGGGTAAGAATTGCCGTAGGTTTGTGCAGGATGTGGCTGAAAACCACACTTATTTGCGCAAATTTGATGTTGCGTTGACACGTAATCTAGTTTTAATACAGAATCGGTCCCGAACGTTCAATCCATGACCGGCATGCGGTTCGGCAAGAGGCTGACGTTCCTCTGATAAGCACACTGAATCTGTCGAGGGGACACATGAAGATTTCGAAAGGCGGCGAGGCCGTATTCCAGATGAACCCGGTCGCGGTCGGCTGCGCCGTGTTCCTGGCGCTCGCGGGCGCGCAGGCGTCGGCGCAGACGCAGGCCGGCGATGGCGCCCAGGCGGCGCCGGTCAGCACCGTGACGGTCACGGGCATCCGCCGCAGTATCGAAGACGCGATCGCCGTCAAGCGCGACTCGACCAGCATCGTCGAGACCATCTCCGCCGAGGACATCGGCAAGCTGCCGGACATCAGCATCGCCGAATCGCTGGCCCGCCTGCCGGGCCTGTCGGCGCAGCGCGTCAACGGCCAGGCGCAGCAGATCAGCATCCGCGGCACGTCGGGCGACCTGTCGACCGCGCTGCTGAACGGCCGCGAACAGGTCAGCACGAGCGCGAACCGCACGGTCGAGTACGACCAGTATCCGTCCGAGCTGATCAACGCCGTCACCGTCTATAAAACGTCGGACGCCGCCCTCGTCGGCCAGGGCCTGTCGGGCACGGTCGACCTGAAGACCATCAAGCCGCTGTCGCTGCGCGAACGCGTCATCACGCTGAACGTGCGCGGCGAAAAGAACAGCCAGGGCAAGATCAGCGCAGGCGCCAAGGACACGGGCAGCCGCATCAGCGCATCGTACGTCGACCAGTTCCTGAACCGCACGCTGGGCGTGGCAGTGGGCTATGCACGCGCCGACAAGCCGAACGAATCGCGCCAGTTCGAGACCTGGGACTGGGTCGACAATACTTCCTCCGTGCCGGGCAAGACCGTCAAGGTCCCGAAAGGCATCAAGTCGCTGGCGCAGACCGGTAACCAGGTGCGCGACGGCCTGATGGGCGTCGTCGAATGGCATCCGATACGCGAGTTCACGTCCACCGTCGATGCTTACCATTCGCGCTTCAAGCTCGATGAAGACCGCCGCGGCATGGAAGTGCAACTGACGGACGACGGCAACGTCTCGTTCACGCCGGGCACCATCAACGGCAACGGCATCATGACGGCCGGTACCGCCAACAACGTCAACCCGGTGGTGCGCAACAACCACTACCACCAGAACGATACACTGACGGCCTACGGCTGGAACAACAAGTACATCGCCGGCGACTGGACCTTCGTCGCGGACCTGAGCCACTCGCAGGCCGACCACAAGGAAGAGCTCGACGAGATCAACACGGGCCTCGCATCGCGCCAGACGATGACGTTCGACTACGCGAACGGCACCATCCCGAACATCGGCCTGACGGGCGTGTACAACGACCCGGCGCTGCTGGCCATCGGCGGCCAGTATGGCGACGGCTATGTCAATGCGCCGCACCTGAAGGACAAGCTGAACTCGTTCCGCGTCAGCGCCGAATACCGCTTCGACAGCAAGCTGTTCAACGGCGTCGAAGTCGGCTTCAATTCCTCGAAGCGCGACAAGGAAAAGCGCCACCTCGAGACCGGCTTCACCAAGCTGGGTACGGGCGCCATCGCCGCCGGCGCGGTCAACGGCTCGCAATCGCTGTACGCGCTGCCGGACACGCTGAGCTGGGACATCCCGACCGTGCTGTCGCAGAATTTTGCGCCGTACACGCCGGCCGTGCTGGTACCGTGGGGCGCCACCAAGAACTGGAGCATCACCGAGAAGGTCCAGACCGGCTATGCCAAGCTGAACATCGACACCGAACTGATGGCTATGCCGCTGCGCGGCAATATCGGCATCCAGGCCGTGCACACCGACCAGAGCTCGACCGCCCAGACGCTGCGCGCCTGGCCGTTCGCCGACCTGGTGCCGCTCACCGACGGCAAGAAGTACAACGACTACCTGCCGAGCATCAACCTGATCTGGAGCCTGCCGGAACAGCAGATCGTGCGCTTCGGCGCCAACAAGACGCTGGCCCGCCCGCGCCTCGACGAGCTGAACGCCTCGCGCGAAGTCGGCCTGACGCACCAGAGCACCGGTACGCCTTACGGCAACGGCGGCAACGCCCAGCTGGATCCATGGCGTGCGAACGCTGTCGACCTGTCGTGGGAAAAATACTTCGGCAACAAGGGCTACGTGCAGGTGGCGGGCTTCTATAAAGACCTGAAGTCGTACATCTATACCGTCACGGAACCGCGCGATTTCTCCGAATACCAGCTGCAGGGCGCGACCAGCAACATCGGCACGATGACCCAGCCGAAGAACGGCAACGGCGGCAAGCTGGAAGGCCTGGAACTGGCCGCGTCGGTCCCGCTGGACATGTTCACCCCGGTCCTGTCCGGCTTCGGCATCACGGCCAACGCGGCGTTCACGACGAGCGAGATCTCGATCAAGAACCAGAGCTTCGGCGACATGAGCATCCCGCTGCCGGGCCTGTCGAAGCGCGTGTTCAACGTGACGGCCTACTACGAGAACAACGGCTTCTCGGCCCGCATCGCCCAGCGTTACCGCAGCGACTACGTGGCCGAGATCGGCGGCATCGGCGGCGCCACCGAGCTGACGTTCACGAAGCCGGACCGCGTCGTCGACCTGCAGCTCGGCTACGACTTCAAGCAGGTCAAGGGCCTGTCCGTGCTGTTCCAGGTAAACAACCTGACGGATACGGCGTTCCAGACCTACTCGGGTTCGACGGACCGTCCGCGCGGCTACACGAAGTATGGCCGCCAGATGCTGTTCGGCTTTAACTACAAGCTGTAATCAAGTTCGGTTCGCTGAACCTTACCGTAGGGTGGACGGCTAGCCGTCCACGCGTTCAAACGGCGGCTGAACGCGTGGACAGGGGACCTGTCCACCCTACGTGCATTTTGGGCGCATTGCGCCAAATATTTCTGAATCGTCGCGCCTGAAGTAGTAAACTGTAGGATTGCTTACGATTTTTGAAGATTCTCTCCATGCAAGACACACAGCTCCAGACGTTCGCCGATCTCGATATCCCCGCACCCATCCTCAAGGCATTGAAGGAGGTCGGCTACGAGACGCCGTCGCCGATTCAGGCGGCCACCATTCCTCTCCTGATGGAGG
>Ga0207686_10001482_pt1 | contig 13251 bp, 8 predicted proteins | sample KBSM24metaG_FD_184396 | JGI IMG/M metagenome (GOLD analysis project Ga0207686, IMG submission 184396) | Miscanthus rhizosphere microbial communities from Kellogg Biological Station, Michigan, USA - KBS M2-4 metaG (SPAdes) (version 2) | ecosystem: Host-associated > Plants > Roots > Rhizosphere >...
CGGTAGTGCATTGACCTCGGCGTCGAGGTGCACGCGGCAGTTGGCGATCTCCTCGGGTGTCGGCTTGTTGTCGGGCGGTGCGCAGCGCGCGGCGGAGGCGATGAAGACGTCGTGCAGCGCGAGGCCGTCGCCCGGGTCGCGCGAGGTCGGGATGTTCGCGAAGCCGGCACGGTGCAGCGCGGCCATCAGGAAATCGCCCGAGCCGCCGGGACCGTCGCCGGTGAAGGCGCGGCCCGTCCGGTTGGCGCCGTGCGCCGCCGGCGCGAGCGCGACGAGCAGCACGCGGGCGCGGGGATCGCCGAAGCCCGGCACCGGCTTGCCCCAGTAGATCTCGTCGCGGTGCGCTTTCTTCTTCGTGCGCGCGATTTCGGTGCAGTAGGTACGCAGACGCGGACAGCGTTCGCACGAGATGATCTGCTGATGTACCTCTCGTAGGGGCGGAGCTGTGTGTCCGCCCGGGCCGACACGCGGGTCGGCCCCTACCCGAACCGGGATCGTTCGACGTTCGACGTTCTGCGTTCGGCGTTCTGCGTTCGTCGTTTGTCGTTCGTCGTTCGTCGTTTGTGAACGCCGAACCGCGAACCGAGAACGTCGAACGACGGCCTTTGCTACCAAACCCTGCACTGATTCTTGCGGACCATCGGCGCGTCGGCCTTGCACGCGAACGCCTTCTGGAATTCCGGCATGTTCGAGACGACGCCGTTCACGCGATCGTGGCCGGGCGAATGCGGGTTGATCTGCGCCAGCATCCGCGCGCGTTCCGGGCGGACGTTCTCGCACCACACCTGGCCCCAGCCGAGAAACACGCGCTGCTCTGGCGTGAAGCCGTCGAGCGCCGGCGCCGGGGCACTCGAGGAATTGCGCGCGAGGTACGCCATCAGCGCGATGCGCAGGCCGCCGTTGTCCGCGGTGTTCTCGCCCAGCGTCAGCTTGCCGTTCAGCTTCACTTCGTCGACCGCGGTGAAGCCTGCGTACTCGTCGACGAAACACTGCGCGCGATCCTCGAACGACTTCGCGTCGGCCGGTGTCCACCAGTCCTTCAGGTTCCCTCGCGCGTCGAACTGGCGGCCCTGATCGTCGAAGCCGTGCGTCAGCTCGTGGCCGATGACCGCGCCGGCGCCGCCGAAGTTGACCGCCGCATCCGCCTTCGCGCTGTAGAACGGCGGCTGCAGGATGCCGGCGGGGAAGTTGATGTTGTTCTCGAGCGGGTCGTAGTAGGCGTTGACCGTCGGCGGCGTCATCTGCCAGAGGCTCTTGTCGACCGGCTTGCCGATCTTGGCCATCTGCCGGTGGAATTCGAACGCGTTGCTGCGCTGCGAGTTGCCGAGCGCGTCGCCGCGGACGATGGTCAGCGCGCTGTAGTCGCGCCAGTGGTCGGGGTAGCCGATCTTGTCGGCGATGGCGCGCAGCTTGACCAGCGCTTCCTTCTTGGTCGTCGGCGTCATCCAGTCGAGACCCTGGATGTCGGTCTGCAGCGCGGACTCGAGCTCGTGGACCATCTTGAGCGTGTCGGCCTTGGCCTGTGGCCCGAACGCCACCTTGACGAACGCCTGTCCCAACGATTCGCCGAGGTCGTTGTCGGTGTACTGCACGCAGCGCTTCCACCGCGGCCGGAGCTCCTTGGCGCCGGTGAGGGCGGTGCCGAAGAAGCGGAAGTTTTCGTCGACGAACGGCCTGGCGAGCACCGCCGCCGACGCGTGCACCAGCTGCCATCGCAGGTAGGTTTTGATCTGATCGAGCGGCGTCGTCGCCACGATCCGTCCGAACGCCTTGAAGAACTCGGGCTCGGCAACGTTCAGCGCGTAAATCGGCGGTGAGCCGATGCCGCTGAAATAGCGGTTCCACATGAACTGCGGCGTCAGCGCCTGCAGCTCGGCGTTCGACATCTTGTGGTAGACCTTGTTCGGATCGCGGCGCGACACGGCATCGAGCGCGCTCGTGGCCAGCGCCGTCTCGATCGCCATCGCCTGCTGGGCCGACGCCTTCGCCTGATCGCCTGAGGCGCCGAGCAGCGCCGCCAGCTTCGCGATGTGATCGACGTACTGCGCCCGCAGCTCCACCGACTTCGCATCGTCCTTGACGTAGTAGTCGCGGTCGGGCAATCCGAGGCCGCCTTGATCGGCGAGGGCCATTTCCACCGACGCGTCCTTGAAATCGGCCTGCGACCCGAACTGGAAGAACACGTTGACGCCGATGGTGTGGAGCTCGGCGACGAGCGGCGCGAGGTCGTTGACGCTCGAGAGCGCGGCGATCTTCTTGAGCAGCGGATCGAGCGGTCCGGCGCCCTTCGCGTCGATCGCGGTTTCGTCGAGGCAGGACGCGTAGTAGTCGCCGATCTTCTTGAACTCGGGTTCGCGTCCGGCGGCCGCGGCTTCGAGGATGGTGTGCAGCGTGTCGTTGTTGCGCTCCTGCAGCTCGTCGAACCGACCGAAGCCCGATCGATCCGCTGGCACAGGATTTCTCGCGATCCAGCCGCCACAGGCGAACTGATAGAAGTCGGTGCAGGCGTCAGCGCTCTTGTCCATGGCGTCGAGCTGGAGGCCGGACGCGGAGTCGGCAGGCCTGAAGGCCTGCACTACTTCCGACGCGGCTACTTCCGACGCGGTAGTCGTAGTGCGGACCTTTAGGTCCGCCGTCGTTTGCGCGATCGTGAAGACCGTCGCGAGCGGGAACGCGACGAAGCACGCCGCGGCGAACAGACGCGTTTTCATATCAGCTCCTATCACCACACCCGGCAGGCGCTCGTGCGCACCATCGGCGCGTTCGCCTTGCACGAGAACGCTTTCTGAAACTCCGGCATGTTCGACATCGGTCCGTTGACGCGGTACTTGTTCGACGAGTGCGGGTTGGTCGCGGCCTTCAGCCGCTCCGCTTCCGGACGCGCATTCTCGCACCACACCTGCGCCCAGCCGAGGAAGACGCGCTGCTCCGGCGTGAAGCCGTCGATCTTGCTCGTGTTCTTCGCGCCGGGGCCGGCGAGATAGGCCATCAGCGCCAGCCGCAGGCCGCCGTTGTCGGCGGTATTCTCGCCCAGCGTCAGCCGTCCGTTGACGTGGGTGTCGGCGTCGACCGCGTAGCCGGAGTATTGATCCGCCACGCAGGTGGCGCGATCCTCGTACGCCTTGCCGTCGGCCGCCGTCCACCAGTCGCGCAGGTTGCCCTGGCCGTCGTACTTGCGGCCCTGATCGTCGAAGCCGTGCGTCAGCTCGTGGCCGATGACCCCGCCCGCGCCGCCGTAGTTCACCGCCGCGTCGCGTCCCGACCGGTAGAACGGCGGCTGGAGGATGCCGGCGGGGAAGTTGATGTTGTTGCGGTCCGGGCTGTAGTACGCGTTCACCGTCGGCGGCGTCATGCTCCACTCGGCGCGATCGACCGGCTGACCGATCTTCGCCAGGTTCCGTTTGCGGTTGAACGTCAACGCGCGCTGGCGGTTGCCGAGCGCTTCGTCGCGCGTGACGCGGATGGAGGAGTAGTCGCGCCACTCGTCCGGGTAGCCGATGCGGTCGACGACCGCCTCGAGCTTCACCATCGCTGCCTTCTTCGTCTCACCGCTCATCCACGGCGCGGCGTCGATGTCCTGGCGCATCGCGTTCTTGATGTCCTGCACCATCTGCAGGGTGTCGGCCTTGGCCTTCGGGCTGAACGTCTCCTCGACGAATGCCTTCCCGAGCGCTTCGCCGAGGCGCTCGTCGGTCTGCGTGACGCAGCGGCGCCAGCGCGGCTGCTCTTCCTGCTGGCCGGCCAGCGTGCGGCTGAAGAAGTCGAAATCGGCGTCGGCAAACGCCTTGGGCAGCAGGTCGGCCGACTCGTGCACCAGGTGCCAGCGCAGGTAGGCCTTGAGATCGTTCATCGTGCTGACGGACACGAGCCGGTTCAGAGCGCGGAGATAGTCGGGCACCGAGACGTTGATCGTGGGCAGCGGCGGCGCCTCGGCGGCGTAGGCGTACTTGCGCCAGTTGAAGTTCGGCGACAGCGCCTGCAGCTCGTTGATCGTCATCCGGTGCTGCGTGTTCGCAGGATCGCGCCGCTTCACCCGGTCGAGCATGGCAGTGGCGAGTGCGGTTTCAATCGAGAGGACCGCCTTCGCATCGGCAGCGGCCTGTTCCGCCGGCTCGCCGGCGAGCGCGAGCTCTTTCTGGATCAGCGCCACGTACTTGTCGCGCAGCTCAGCCGAGCGCGCGTCACTCTTGAGGTAGTACTCGCGGTCGGGAAGGCCGAGGCCCGCCTGGTCGATGTTCGCGATGGCGTTGGCCGCATCCTGCAGGTCGGTTTGCGCGCCGAACCGGAAGAGGACCGGGACGCCGAAGGCGTGCAGGTGCGCGATGAGGACCGGGAGATCGTCGGGGTTGAGGATCTCCTCGATGGTGGCGAGATCGGGAGCGATCGGCGTCAGGCCGTCGGCCTCGATCTTCGACTCGTCCATGCAGGCGGCGTAGTAGTCGGCGGCCTTCTTGCGATCGCCCTCCGCGCCCGGGGCCTCGAGGATGCGGCGCAGGACCGTGAAGTTCCGATCCAGCACCTCAGCGAAGCGCCCGTACGATCGCCGATCGGCAGGCACGGGGTGTTTCGCGATCCATCCGCCGCAGGCGAACTGGTAGAAGTCGGTGCAGGGATCGATCTTGCGATCGAGAGCGTCGATCTCTATACCGGCCGGCCCCGCCGTCCGGCTCCCCTGCGAGATGTCATCAGATGTCGCGCGGACGATCCGGCCGCCGGCGACGCTGAAGAGCACGGCCAGCGGGAGGGCGACAAAGGTGAAGGCCAGCAGCGGGCGACGCATGGGTTTCACTTCCTTCAAAGCCAAGGTACAATTAGTGGTTGGCCTACAGCCGCTGAGCCGGTCAGCCGACAGTTCGACGAGGGCTCATGCCGTCCCGATCGCGATCGGGGGACGCGATGACCGACGCTGAAAGGATCCCGTTTCCGTGAGATATATCGCCCCAAAAGACGCCGCGGAGCTTGACGCCACCGAGACGCGCGAGTGGCTCGACTCGCTAGATTATGTGCTGCAGACCGGCGGCCCGGCAAAGGTCGCCCGCCTGCTCCGCGAGTTGACGATTCACGCCAGACAGAACGGCGTCAAGCTGCCCTTCACCGCCAACACCCCCTACATCAACACCATCTCAGCCGACGAGCAGGCGCTCATGCCGGGCAGCCCGGACCTCGAGCGCCGCATCAAGAGCCTTGTTCGCTGGAACGCCGCCGCCATGGTCGTGCGCGCCAACAAGGCGGAAGAGGGGATCGGCGGACACATCTCGACCTTCGCGTCGGCGGCAACGCTGTACGAGGTCGGCTTCAACCATTTCTTCCGGGGCCGCAGCGAAGGCGAGTCGGCCAACGACGGCGACGTCATCTTCTTCCAGGGCCACGCCGCGCCCGGGATCTACGCGCGCGCCTACCTCGAAGGGCGGATCGACGAGAAGCACCTCGAGAACTTCCGCCGCGAAACCAAGCCCGAGGGCGGCCTCTCGTCGTACCCGCACCCGTGGCTGATGCCCGACTTCTGGGAATACCCCACGGTGTCGATGGGCCTCGGGCCGCTGATGGCGATCTATCAGGCGCGCTTCATGCGCTACCTCGAGGATCGCAACCTCAAGCCGAAGTCGACCGCCAAGGTCTGGGCGTTCCTCGGCGACGGCGAGACCGACGAGCCCGAAGCGCTCGGCGCGATCACGCTGCCGGCGCGCGAGAAGCTCGACAACCTGATCTTCGTCGTCAACTGCAACCTGCAGCGGCTCGACGGTCCGGTGCGCGGCAACGGCCAGATCATCCAGGAGCTCGAGGCGGCCTTCCGCGGCGCCGGCTGGAACGTCGTCAAGGCGATCTGGGGCCGTGAGTGGGATCCGCTGCTGGCCAAGGATCGCGACGGGCTCCTCGTCAAGCGGATGGGCGAGATCGTCGACGGGCAGTACCAGAAATACGCCGTCGAATCGGGCGCCTACGTCCGCGAACATTTCTGGGGCGCCGACCCGCGGCTGCTCGACATGGTCAAGCACCTGTCCGACGATCAGCTGAAGAAGATGACGCTCGGCGGGCACGATCCGGTCAAGGTCTACAACGCCTACAAGGCCGCCGTCGAGCACAAGGGCGGACCGACCGTCGTTCTTGCCCGAACAATCAAGGGCTACGGCCTCGGCGAAGCGGGTGAAGGCAAGAACATCACGCACCAGCAGAAGAAGATGAACGAAGAGGAGCTGCGCGCGTTCCGCACCCGCTTCGGGATTCCGATTTCCGACGCCGAAGTCGGCAAGACTCCCTTCTATCGCCCCGCCGAAGACAGCATCGAAATCAAATACATGCGCGAGAAGCGCAAGGCGCTCGGCGGCTACCTGCCGACGCGCAAAGTGCGCGCCGAAGCGTTGAAGCCGGTGGCGGCCGACGTCTTCGAAGAGTTCCAGAAGGGCACCGACGGCCGCAAGGCGTCCACGACGATGGTGTTCGTGCGACTGCTGTCGAAGCTGCTGCGCGACAAGGAAGTGGGCCATCTCGTGGTGCCCATCGTCCCCGACGAAGCGCGCACCTTCGGCATGGAGGCGCTGTTCCGCCAGGTCGGGATCTACTCGCACGCCGGCCAGATGTACGAGCCGGTCGACATGGACACGCTCCTTTATTACAAGGAGGCGTCCGACGGGCAGATCCTCGAGGAAGGGATCAACGAGGCCGGGTCGATGTCGTCGTTCATCGCCGCCGGCACCGCCTACGCCACGCACGGCGTGAACACGATTCCGTTCTTCATCTACTACTCGATGTTCGGCTTCCAGCGAATCGGCGATCTGATCTGGGCAGCCGGCGACTCGCGCGCGCGCGGCTTCCTGCTCGGCGGCACGTCAGGCCGTACCACGCTGGCGGGCGAAGGGCTGCAGCACCAGGACGGCAACAGCCAGCTCTTCGCGCTCGCCTATCCCAACTGCGTCAGCTACGACCCGGCGTTCGCGTACGAGATCGCGATCATCATCGAGGACGGCATCAAGCGGATGTACGTCAATCAGGAGAGCATCTTCTACTACCTGACGGTGATGAACGAGCAGTACGCCATGCCGGAGATGCCGGCGGGCAGCAAGGAAGGCATCCTGAAGGGGATGTACCGGTTCCGCGCGGCGTCGAAGCCGAAGGCGGCGCTGCGCGCGCAGCTGCTCGGCAGCGGCGCAATCCTGCCCGAGGTGATCAAGGCGCAGGAGATTCTCGAGTCCAAGTACAACGTCTCCGCCGACGTCTGGAGCGTCACCAGCTACACCGAGCTCTATCGCGACGGCCACGCATCCGAACGCTGGAACATGCTGCACCCCGCCGACGCGCCGCGCGTGCCGTATGTGACCGAATGCCTGAAGGACGCGCCGGGCGTGCTGATTGCCGCCTCGGACTACGTCAAGGCGATGCCCGATGCGATCGACCGCTGGCTGCCGCGTCCCCTGACGGTGCTCGGCACCGACGGCTTCGGGCGCAGCGAGACCCGCGCGTCGCTGCGCGAGTTTTTCGAAGTCGACTACCGCTACGTGATCGTCGCCACTCTGGCGGCGCTGGCGCGAGACGGCAAGCTCGACGCGTCGATCGTCGACCAGGCGATCAAGGCGCACAACATCAATCCCGAGAAGAGCAACCCCGCGATTTCGTAAATGGCTGACTTTACACTTCCCGAGCTCGGCGAACAGATTGAAGCAGGCGACGTCCTGCGCGTGCTGGTCAAAGCGGGCGACACGATCGCCAAGGAACAGCCGGTTCTCGAGCTCGAAACCGACAAGGCGACGATCGAAGTGCCGTCCTCGGTCGCCGGCGTCGTGAAAGAGATCAAGGTCAAGGCCGGCGAGAAGGTCAAGGTCGGCCAGGCGATCCTCAGCTACGAGGAAGCGGCCGGCGCAGCCGCGCCAAAGGCGGCGCCCGCACAAGCGAACGCCCCGGCGGCGAAGGAAGGCGCGAAGCAGACGCAAACGAAAGCCGAGCCGGCGAAGGCGGCCGACGCGGGCGCGAAAGCAGCGGCGCCGGCGAAGGCGGCCACTGAAAAGGTCGACGAGACCGAGGATCTGCAGCCCGACATCGAAGTCGACGATCAATCCACCAGCCCCGACAAGTCCGGAGTCAAGGATCCAACCGTCGGGCCGCAGGCCGCCGCCGGCGGCGACGCGCGCGGCACCAACGTCGTCGACATCTCCCGCGGCGCCCGGCCCGCCGCTGAAGCCGCCGCGCCCGAAACACCGCCGGCGCCTGCCGCGCCCTCGGTGCGGCGGACGGCGCGCGAACTCGGCGTCGAGATCAGCGAAGTCCAGGGCACCGGACCGAACGGGCGCATCTCGGTTGACGATGTGAAGGCGCACGTGAAACGGCTGGTGACGAGCGGCGCCAGCCGCGGCGGCGCAGCGCCCAGCGTCGTGCTGCCCGACTTCAGCCGGTGGGGAAGCGTCGAGCGTCAGCCGATGCGCGCCGTACGCCGCAAGACCGCCGAGCACTTGAGCGCGGCCTGGGCCACGATTCCGCATGTCACGCAGTGCGATCTCGCCGACATCACCGGGCTCGAAGAGCTGCGCAAGAAGTACGCGAAGCAGGTCGAGGCGTCCGGCGGCAACCTGACGGTGACGTCGATCGCGGTCAAGGTGATCGCCGCCGCGCTGCGCAAGTTCCCGCAGTTCAACGCCTCCATCGACATGGCGGCCGGTGAAATCGTGCTGAAGAAGTACGTGAACATCGGCGTCGCGGTGGACACCGATCGCGGCCTGCTCGTGCCGGTGATCCGCGACGCGGATCAGAAGAACATCATCCAGCTGTCGGCGGAGCTGGCGCAGCTGTCCGAGAAGGCGCGCAACCGCAAGATCGCGCTCGAGGAGATGCAGGGCGGCTGCTTCAGCATCTCGAACCTCGGCGGCATCGGCGGCACCTACTTCACGCCGATCGTCAACGCGCCCGAAGTGGCGATCCTGGGCATCTCGCGCGCGCGCATGGAGCCGGTCTACGACAAGGAAACCGGAGAGTTCGCGCCGCGCTTCATGCTGCCGCTGTCGCTGTCCTACGATCACCGCGTGATCGACGGCGCCGACGGCATCCGGTTCCTGCGCTGGGTGGCCGAAGCGCTCGAGCAGCCGTTCCTCCTCGCGCTTCAGGGATGACCGGCCGCAAACTACTAACAACTCTGCTTTGACCACGAAGACACGAAGGGCACGAAGAACTCACGAAGAAGAAGCGTTTTGTACAAAGCGTTGTCTTCGTGCGTCTTCGTGTTCTTCGACCCTTCGTGGTTGATGTGATGACATGACTTCTGTCCAACTCGTTGTCGTCGGCGGCGGCCCTGGCGGGTACGCGGCTGCGTTCCTGGCCGCGGATCTCGGGCTCAGCGTTGCGCTGGTCGATCCGGAAGTGAATCCCGGCGGCGTCTGCGTCTATCGCGGCTGCATCCCGTCCAAGGCGCTGCTCCACGTCGCCAACCTCATCACCGAGTCGCGCCATGCGAAGGCGTGGGGGATTGAGTTCGGCGAGCCGAAGATCGATCTCGATCAGCTGCGCGGCTTCAAGGACAACGTCGTCAAGCGGCTGACGAGCGGCACCGGCCAGCTCGCGAAGCACCGCAAGGTGCAGTACCTCCAGGGGTGGGCGGAGATCGTGGACGCCCACAACCTGACGGTCAAGCTGACGAAGGGCGGAGAAGAGGCGGTGCAGTTCGAGCACGCCCTGCTCGCGACCGGATCGCTGCCGGCGATCCCGCCGATGCTGAAGGTCGACGATCCGCGGGTGATGGATTCGACCGCGGCGCTCGATCTCCCCGACATCCCCAAGTCGCTGCTCGTCGTCGGCGGGGGCTACATCGGCCTCGAGCTCGGCAGCGTCTATGCCGCCCTCGGCAGCGCGGTCACCGTCGTCGAGATGACGCCGGGCCTGCTGCCCGGTGCCGACCGCGACCTCGTCGACGTCCTCGCCAAGCGCATCACGCAGACGATGAAGAGCGTGCTGCTGGAGACCAAGGTGGTCTCGGTCAAGCCGGAGGCGAACGGTATTCGCGTCACTCTCGAAGGGAAGGTCGATCCGAAGGAGCAGCTGTTCGATCGCGTGCTGGTGTCCGTCGGGCGGCGGCCGAACTCGAAGATTCCCGGGCTGGAGCGCACGCACGTGCAGGTCGATCAGCGCGGCTTCATCATGGTCGACGAGCAGCGCCGTACCCACGAGCCGTCGATCTTCGCGATCGGCGACGTGGTCGGGGAACCGATGCTGGCGCACAAGGCGTCGCACGAAGGGCGCGTCGCGGTCGAGGTGATGGCTGGGGAGAACGTCGCATTCGCGCCGAAGGCGATTCCGGCGGTCGTGTTCACCGACCCGGAAATCGCCTGGTGCGGGCTCACCGAGGCGCAGGCCGTCAACGAGGGACGGCAGGTGACGGTGGCGAAGTTCCCCTGGGGCGCGTCGGGCCGGGCGATCACGCTGGATCGCACCGACGGCCTGACCAAGCTGATTCTCGACCCGAAGACGGAGCGGCTTCTCGGCGTCGGCCTGGTCGGTCCCGGCGCCGGCGAGCTGATCGCCGAAGGGGTGCTCGCGATCGAGATGGGCGCCAACGCCACCGACCTCAAGCTCACGATCCATCCGCACCCGACGCTCACCGAAACGATGATGGAGTCGGCGGAAGTGTTCTTCGGCCAGGCCACTCACGTGTACCGGCCGAAGCGAGGGTAGCTTGCTAACTTCCGGTGCGGGTCACCGCGCCGGTGTCCGTCCAGCGCAGGTAGTCGGCCGCCACCAGCACGTCGATCACCTGCCGGCAGGCGTCGTGCTCCAGACCCCATAGCCGCGTCGCTTGCGCCGGCGTCAGCCGGAGCCCCGGCATCTCCCGGAATTCCTCGCGGATGCGGTAGACCACTCGTTCAAGTTCCATTGCCGTGCCTCATGCTGGTGAGAAGCTGGCGGCGCGCGAGCAGTCCTGCCGCGGCCGCGTCCTCTGTTTCGAACGTCTGCAATCCTCCGCTGTCGCCGGTCTTGATCCCGATGCGCGAGTAGAACGCCGCCAGCGTGTCGACGTTGACGACCGACGGCTCCCCGGCGATCTCGATCGCGTGAAACAACTCGTGCCCGAGCGTCGCCATCTGGGTCAGTTCGGAGCGTCCGCAGGCGAGTTCGATGACCAGGTACCGATGGAGCCCGGCCGTCGAGAGCAGCGCGATCCGTCCGTCGAGATCGATCTGGGTGAACGCCTTCATGCGGACGTACACCGTGACGTCCAGTTCCTGCAGCCGGCCGATCGAATCCCGAATCGCCGGCGATCGCTGCGCCGCTTCGTCCACCAGGCGCCGCACCTCGCGATCGGCGCGCACGTGAGGCGGCGGCTCGATGATTTCCTGCGCGCTGGCCGATGTTGCGAGTACCAGACCCACCAGACTCGCCAGACATCGCCGCATGGCGATCTGGTGAGCAATATGCAGTCCACGGGGGCATGCGATTCAGATGCGAGAAATCAGGCCGGTTTTTATCTGCGGCGGCGGCGCTCCAAAACGAACCCAGACAATCGCGTAGGTCCCATGTAAACTCCAGACAAAAATGTAGGATGGGCCATTCGACGCGGGGCGAGGCCGCAACCGCATGTCATACACAAATGTTCGATCTATCAACGAAAGAGACAGGATTGTAGGATGGAGACCATGACCAGCATTTCCAGCATGACCACTCGCGCGGCGCGGCCGCTCGTGCCCCCGCCCGACGTGGATGCGCCGACCCGCGAAGCCCGCCGTCTGTCGAGCCTCCTCGAGGTGAGCCAGGCGCTGTCGGGTACGCTGAACCTCAAGGCGTCGCTCCATCGCGTCCTCGAGATTCTGTCGCGCCATCACGGCGCCGTCCGGGGGATCGTCTCGATCCTCGAGGAAAACGGCGACCTTCGCGTCGAGGCGGCCGACGGCATCGGCGACGCGTCGCGCCTCGTCCGCTATCGCGTGGGCGAGGGGATCACCGGCAAGGTGGTCCAGAGCGGCAAGCCGATCGTGGTCCCGCACGTCAGCCGCGAGCCCGCGTTCCTGCACCGGGCCGCCCGGCGTCCGGAGCTGGCGCACCAGGAGCTCAGCTTCATCTGCGTGCCGATCAGCCTGAACCGCCGCGCGATCGGGGCGCTGGCCATCGATCTCAAGTACAAGGCCGAGCGCAATTTCGATCGCAGCACCAAGTTCCTGGGGATCGTCGCGTCGTTGATCGCCCAGGCGGTGAAGATCCACCGGCTGATCGAAGAGGACAAGCGCACCCTCGTCGACGAGAACACCCACCTGCGGCAGGAGCTGCGCGAGCGCTACGACTTCTCGAACCTCGTCGGCAGCAGCGGGCCGATGCGGCAGATCTTCGAGCAGGTGACGCAGGTCTCCGGGACCAACACCACGGCGCTGATCCGCGGTGAGTCGGGCACCGGCAAGGAGCTGATCGCGCACGCGATCCACTACAGCTCGCTGCGCGCCAAGAAACCGTTCGTCAAGGTGAGCTGCGCGGCGCTGCCCGACAGCCTGATCGAGTCGGAGCTGTTCGGCTACGAGAAGGGCGCGTTCACCGGCGCGGAGACCCGGAAGAAGGGGCGCTTCGAGCTCGCCGAAGGCGGCACGCTGTTCCTCGACGAGATCGGCGACATCAACCTCGCCACCCAGGTGAAGCTGCTGCGCGTGCTGCAGGAGCGCGAGTTCGAGCGGGTCGGCGGCACCGAGACGATCAAGGCGAACGTGCGCCTGATCGCCGCGACCAACAAGGATCTGGAGAAGGCGATTGCCGCCGGCACCTTCCGGGAAGACCTCTACTACCGGCTCAACGTCTTCACCCTCTTCGTCCCGCCGCTGCGCGAGCGGAAGCCGGACATGCTGCTGCTGGTCGACCACTTCCTCGAGAAGTTCGCGCGCGAGCACAAGCGCAACATCAAACGGATCTCGACGCCGGCGATCGACATGCTGGCGAGCTATCACTGGCCCGGCAACGTCCGCGAGCTCGAGAATACGCTGGAGCGCGCCGTCCTGATGTGCGACGGCGAAGTGGTGCACGGCCACCATCTGCCGCCGTCGCTGCAGACCGCGGAAGCGTCGGGCACCATCACCCGCGTCTCGCTGCGCGACGCGGTCGGCGCCTACGAGAAGGATCTGCTGCAGGACGCGCTGAAGACGACGAGAGGCAACCGCGCCAAGGCGGCGCGGCTGCTCGACACGACCGAGCGGATCATCAACTACAAAGTCCGTCAGTACGGCATCGACGCCAAGCGGTTCAAGAGCTAAACCCGGGCAGGACGGGCGGGAGGGGCAGGAAGGGCAGGAAGGGCGGTAG
>Ga0207686_10001486_pt1 | contig 13236 bp, 11 predicted proteins | sample KBSM24metaG_FD_184396 | JGI IMG/M metagenome (GOLD analysis project Ga0207686, IMG submission 184396) | Miscanthus rhizosphere microbial communities from Kellogg Biological Station, Michigan, USA - KBS M2-4 metaG (SPAdes) (version 2) | ecosystem: Host-associated > Plants > Roots > Rhizosphere >...
ACCTGGTCGACCGGCTGCACCCGCAATCCGGGCGTCCGTTGCTGGCCTGCTATCCGGGCGAACTGCTCGACCGGGTCGCCGATTTCGCCGGCTTCGCCGGGACCGAACCGCGCCTCACCATCGCGGCGGTCGAGCAGGCCTGGCGCAGCATGTTCATCGCCGCCACGACGGAGGCCGCAAAATGAAGAACAAGCGTGCCGTCCTCGTCATGGCCGTCGCGGTCCTGTTCGGATTCGCGGCCGTCGTGTTCGCATCGAGCTGGTTGCTGAAGCAGCCGGGCAGCAGCAGCGGCCGCATCCTCGTGGCCGCCGCCGACATCAGCCTCGGCCAACGCCTGGCGCCCGAGATGTTCAAGCTGGCCGACTGGCCGGCCGACAACCTGCCGAAGGGCGCCTTCACGGATCCGCAGAAAATCGGCGGCCGCGTGCTGAAGACCAATCTGCTGACGGGCGAACCGGTCAGCGAAGCGAAGCTGGCCCCGGCCGGCACGCTCGGCGGGCTGTCGGCGCTGATCACGGAAGGCAAGCGCGCGATCACGGTACGCGTGAACGACGTGATCGGCGTGGCGGGTTTCGCGCTGCCCGGCAACTACGTCGACATCATCGTCAGCACCCAGAAGGACGTGCCGCCCGGTGCCGACGCCCGCCAGCAGAACATCTCGAAGATCGTGCTGGAGCGGATCCTCGTGCTGGCCGTCGCGCAGGAAGTCAACCGCGACGAGACCAAGCCGAAGGTCGTGAACGCGGTCACGCTGGAAGTCACGCCGGAGCAGGCCGAGAAGCTCGACCTGGCACGCAGCGTCGGCACGCTGTCGCTGGCGCTGCGCAACCAGGTCGATCCGCAGTCGGCCAGCACGGAAGGCGCGACCAAGCTGACCTTGCTGCCCGAAGTGCCGCCGCCGGCGCCACGCAAGAGCGCACCGAAGCCGGCACCGGCGGTGCACCCCGCGCCGATGGTGGTCAAGGTGGCGGCGCCGGTGCGGCGCGATTGCGTCACCGTGCTCAACGGCCTGCGCATGTCGCAGGAGTGCTTCTGAACTTCAGCCAGGGTATAGCCATGAACGGATGCTCGACGCCATCACCGCTGTTTCGCTGCCTGTTCGCCGCCGGCCTGGCGCTGGCGACTGCCGGACCCGCGGGCGCGGCCGCGAAATCAAGGGCCCAGGCGGCGGACGCGCCGCTTGACGCCGCACCGGCACGTGCCGAGGGCGGTCCCAACTGCAGGGGCGAGGCCGCGCGGCCGGCCCAGTTGTCCCTGCAGGTCGGCAAGTCCAGCCTGATGCGCCTGCCCGAGCCGGTGCAGCACCGCAGCGTCGGCAACCCGCTCGTCGTGCAGGCGCTGATGGTGGCGCCCGATACGCTGTATATCGCCGGCATCGATGTCGGTACGACCAATATGATCATCCAGGGCCGGAGCGGCCTGTGCAGCGTACTCGACATCACGGTCGCGATGGACCCGTCGGCCCTGCAGGCGACGCTGGCCGCCGCCCTGCCGGACGAGAATGACATCAAGGTACTGGCCGCCGCCGATGCCCTCGTGCTGACCGGCACCGTGAGCGACGCCACCGCGGCGGCGCGCGCCGTCGAACTGGCCGGCGCCTACGTGCGGCGCCCGCTGCGCGCGCTGACGGTCCCCGACAAGGAAGATGCCGCCAGCCAGAACCAGCGCGAAGGCCAGAACCAGGGCAGCGCGACGGCGGCCGCGGCGCGGGTCGTGAACATGCTGGCCGTGCGCGCCCCCCAGCAGGTCCAGCTGGAAGTCAAGATCGCCGAGGTGTCGAAGACCCTGCTCGACCGCCTCGAAGCCGGCGTCACCTGGCGCTTCGGCTCCGGCAGCTGGGGCGCCACCTTGCTGTCGAACTTCATCAGCGGCACGGCCAATGCCTCGCTCCAGGCGAGCAAGGGCGTCGGCCGTACGCTGACCGGCGCGGCCGAGAAGCAGGATGGACTGGTGCGCGTGCTCGCCGAGCCGAACGTGATGGCGATCAGCGGCCAGGAAGGCACCTTCCTCGTGGGCGGCAAGTTCTATATTCCGGTCGCCCAGGACAACAACCGCGTCACCCTGGAAGAGAAGGAATTCGGCGTCGGCCTGCGCTTCACGCCGACCGTGCTGGGCGGCGGCCGCATCAACCTGCGCGTGGCGCCCGAAGTGTCGGAACTGGCGCGCGAAGGCATCGGCATCTCGGCCACCGGGTTTTCCGGCACCGCCATCATGCCGGTCGTGACGACACGCCGCGCCACCACCACGGTGCAGCTGTACGACGGCCAGAGTTTCGCGATCGGCGGCCTGATCAAGAGCAACCTGGTCGCCAACCTGAAAGGCATCCCCTTGCTGGGCGAATTGCCCGTGCTGGGCGCCCTGTTCCGCAGCACGGATTACCAGCAGGACCGCACGGAACTGGTGTTCGTGATCACCGCCCATCTGGTCAAGCCGTTGTCCGGCAATGGCTACACGCTCCCGACCGACAAGGTGGGCGAGCCGTCGCGCACCGGATTGATGCTGGGCGGACGCCTGGAAGGTCCGCCGCCCAAGGTGACGACCGCGGCCGCCTCGGCGCCCGCGCTGGCGGCACCCCCGTCGCAGAGCGCGGGCGGCTTCGAACTGAAATAGGAGAGAGCAATGATCATCGGATCCAGGTGTGTGGCGTGCACGGCGCTGGCGGGCATGCTGCTGTGCGGATGCAGTACGACGCCGCGCTTCAATAAAAATTTCGGCACCTCGGTACGCGCCAACGTGGCTGCGCAGGTACTCGATCCGGCTGCCGCCGCGAATACGAATACCGCCGCCGGCATGGAGGGCGGCGCCGCCGCCATCGCCCATGGCCGCTACCAGGAATCGTTCAAGGAACCGGAAAAACCCATCAAGGCACTGGTCCGAGACCAAGGAACCCGATGAAAGCCCTGCTGATCAGCCGCGACACCCAGCTTTACGCGGAGATCGCCTCCCAAGGCGCGGCGCGCGTGCCGCCGGTAAACGTCGCCGCCAGCCGCGCCAGCCTGCGCGATGCGCTCGACCGTCCACTGTCCGATGCGCCAAGCCTGGTCATCGTCGACATCACCGACACCGATGCCGCCGACGGCGATTTGCTGGAGCGCCTGACCCGCCACTACGCGGCGGCGCATTTCATGCTGCTGACCGATAACCATCATCCCGAGGTCCTGATCCGTGCCATGCGCGCCGGCGTGCGCGAAGTGCTGCAACTGCCGCTGGTGCACCGCGCGCTGCACGAGGCGATCGACCGCATCGCGGCCAGCGCCGGCGCGACCGGCATGCGCGACGGGAAGATACTCGCGTTCATCGCCTGCAAGGGCGGCAGCGGCGCCACGTTCATCTCCACCAATTTCGGCTACGCGCTGGCCACCTTGGCGGACAAGAAGGTGCTGCTGATCGACCTGCATCGCCAGTTCGGCGACGCCACGCTGTACGTGTCGGACCAGAAGCCGGCCATGACGCTGTCCGACGTGTGCCGGCAGATCGCCCGCATCGACGGCCCGTTCCTGGAATCCTGCCTCGTGCACGTGGCGCCGGGCTTCGGCGTGCTGGCGGCGGCCGAGGACCCTGGCCAGACCGACGAAGCCAAGCCGGAACACATCGACACGATCCTGCGCGTCGCGCGCCAGCACTACGACTACATCCTGCTCGACGTCGGGCGCCAGATCGACGCGGTATCGCTGCGTGCGCTCGACAGCACGGATGCGATCTATCCCGTGCTGCAGCTGGCGCTGCCGGACATCCGCGACGCCCGCCGCCTGCTCGACATCTTCCGTTCGCTCGGCTACGTGACCGACCACATCCGCCTGATCGTCAATCGCTACGAAAAGGGCGGCAAGCTGCGCTTGTCGGACCTGCACGCGGCGCTCGGCGCGGAAGTGATCCACACCGTTCCCAACGATTACATCGCCGTCACCGACTCCGTCAACCAGGGCATTCCGGTGCTGCAGCTGTCGCGCGGCAGCGCCGCCGCGCGCAGCCTGGCCGACCTGGTCGAGCTGATGACCGCGCGCCGCATCCCCGAGGCCAAGGGCCTGTTCGACCGCCTGTTCGGGCGCGGCGAAGACGATTGATCTTTCAAGGAGCCATCCCATGTCCCTGCGCGAACGCCTGTCCGTGACGGATGAGGAGCGCCAATACCAGCCGGTACCGGCCGTGGCGCAACACGCCTACCAGGAGCTCAAGAAGTCGATGCACCAGATGATCCTCGACCGGATCGACCTGGAGCGCCTGAAGCGCCTGACGAGCGAACAGTTCAAGCACGAGCTGGCGCTGCTGGTCCAGCGCATCATCGAGGAAGAGCGCATCGTGCTGAACCAGCAGGAGCGCCATCACCTGGTGCTCGACATCCAGCACGAGATGCTCGGCTTCGGCCCGCTCGAGCCGCTGCTGAACGACCCGGGCATCTCGGACATCCTCGTCAACACCTACAACAAGGTGTACGTCGAGCGGCGCGGCCGGCTGGAACTCACCGACGTTTCGTTCCACGACAACGCCCACCTCATGAAGATCATCGAGAAGATCGTCTCGCGCGTGGGCCGCCGCGTGGACGAGTCGAGCCCGATGGTCGACGCGCGCCTGCCGGACGGCTCGCGCGTCAACGCGATCATCCCGCCGCTCGCGGTCGACGGCCCGCTCGTGTCGATCCGCCGCTTCGGCGCGACGCCGCTCACGGTGCAGAACCTGCTCGACTACAAGAGCGTCACCCCGCCGATGATCAAGGTGCTCGAGAGCCTGGGCCTGGCCAAGGTGAACATCCTGATCTCGGGCGGCACCGGCAGCGGCAAGACGACGATGCTGAACCTGATCTCCGGCTTCATCCCCGGCAACGAACGGATCGTGACGATCGAGGACGCGGCCGAGCTCCAGCTGCGCCAGCCGCACGTCGTGCGCCTCGAGACGCGCCCGCCGAACATCGAAGGAAAAGGCGAGGTGACGCAGCGCGCGCTCGTGCGCAACTCGCTGCGCATGCGCCCCGACCGCATCATCCTGGGCGAGGTGCGCGGGCCGGAAGCGCTGGACATGCTGCAGGCGATGAACACGGGCCACGAAGGTTCGCTCGCGACGATCCACGCGAACACGCCGCGCGACGCGCTCGCGCGCCTGGAGAACATGGTCGGCATGGCCGGCGTGAGCCTGACCCCGCGCGCCATCCGCCAGCAGATCGCGTCGGCCATCACGGTGGTCCTGCAGGCCTCGCGCCTGGCCGACGGCACGCGCAAGGTCGTCAGCATGCAGGAGATCACGGGCATGGAAGGCGAGGTCATTTCGATGCAGGAGATCTTCCGCTTCGAGCAGACGGGCATCGACGCGGACGGCAAGGTGCAGGGCCATTTCTGCGCCACCGGCGTGCGGCCGCGCTTCGCCGACCGCCTGCGCATGTTCGGCGCCGCCGTGCCCGAGGACACCTTCGATCCCGACCGCGTGTTCACCTGAACCGCATACCGCGCGAGCTTCGCATGGACATCCTCTTCTACGGTTTCATCGTCTTCCTGTTCGCCGCCGTCATCCTCGGCATCGAGGGCGTTTATCTGTGGTGGATCAGTACGCACGGTGCCGGGGCCCAGCGCATCGCGCGCCGGCTGCACCTGATGTCGGGGAACCAGGGCCGCGGCGCCGAACGCATCTCGATCCTGAAACTGCGCCGCTTCGGCCGGTACGACGCGGTCGACCGGCTGCTGCAACGCCTGCGCTTCGCGCACCGCATCGACCGGCTACTGCTGCAGGCCGGCATCGCGTGGTCGGTCGAGCGCTTCCTGCTGTGCTCCGCCGCAATGGCGGTGGCGGCGATCTACCTGGTGCTGCAGTGGCCGCTGCCGCTGCCGGTCGGCGTCGCGATCGTCCTGCTGTTCGCCTGCCTGCCCCTGCTGCTGGTGCGCCGTGCCCGCGTGCGCCGCCTCGCGCGCCTCGAGGAGCAGTTGCCCGACGCCGCCGACTTCATTGCGCGTGCGTTGCGCGCCGGGCATTCGTTCTCGAACGTGCTGCAAATCGTCGGCAACGAATTGCCGGAGCCGCTCAGCGGCGAATTCCGCATCGCCCGCGAAGAGATCAATTACGGCGTGCCGCTGGGCGAAGCGCTGCACAACATGGCGTCGCGAATTCCGCTGACCGATCTGCGCTACCTCGTCATCGCCATCCTGATCCAACGCGAGACCGGCGGCAACCTGGCCGAAATCCTCAGCAACATCAGCCACATCATCCGCGGCCGTCTGCGGCTGGCGGCGCAGGTGCGCGTGCTGTCGGCCGAGGGACGCATGTCGGCGTGGATCCTCGGGCTGCTGCCGTTCGCCGTGGGCGGGATGCTGGTGCTGGTCAATCCCGGTTATGTGTCGGCCCTGTGGACCGATCCGCTGGGCGTCAAGCTGCTCCGGACCTCGCTGGTGATGATCGTCATCGGCGTGATCTGGCTGAAGAAGGTGATCCGCATCCACATCTGAGGAGACATCGATGACTCGCGCACAGCTGCTGTTCCTGTTGGTCATCTTCGTCGTGGTCTGCTGCCTCGCGTGGCTCGCGGCGGTGCTGTTCGCGCCCGCCGCGCTGCGTGCCCGGCTGGCGAGCTTCATGGGACACAGGGACGATGGCCAGGCGCAGCGCAGCGGCTGGGTCGAACGCGTGGCGCACGCGGCCAGGCCGCTGACCCGGTTGTCGGTGCCGGAGGAGGGCTGGGAAAAGTCGGCGCTGCGTACGCGTTTCATGAACGCCGGCTGGCGCAACCCGGCCGCGCCGGCCCTGTATTTCGCATCCAAGACCGTCCTCGCACTGAGCCTGCCGGCACTCGTCGGCCTCGTGCTGGCCTTCGTGCCCGCCACGCTCGCCGGCTCCAGTACGATGTTCCTGCTGCTGTTCGCGGCAACGTGCGGTTATTACCTGCCGAACGCGATCCTCGGCCGCGTCGTCAAGCGCCGCAAGCGCGACATCTTCGAGAATGTTCCCGACGCGCTCGACCTGCTCACGGTATGCGTGGAGGCCGGCCTGAGCCTCGAGCGCGCGTTTTCCAAGGTCGCCGCCGAGATCCACATCAAGAGCGTGATCCTGGCCCAGGAGCTGCAACTGGTGCTGATGGAAACGCGCGCCGGCTTCAGCAAGGAAAAGGCCTTGCGCAACTTCGCGCTGCGCGTCGGGCTGGACGACGTCGACTCGCTCGTCGCCATGCTGATCCAGTCCGAGCGCTTCGGCACCAGCATCGGCGACGCCCTGCGCGTGTATTCGGAATCGCTGCGCGGCAAGCGCCGCATCGTGGCGGAAGAGGCCGCCGCCAAGATCGGCCTGAAACTGTTGTTCCCCCTCATCTTTTGCATCTTCCCGACCTTGTTGATGGTGCTGCTCGGCCCGGCCGGCATCCAGATCACCAAGCTCTTCGGTACCGCCCTGAGCGGTTCCAACTGAAATCGATCCACGGAGATTCTCATGCGCCCCCGTATTCCGCTTCATCTCGTGCCCCTGTTGTGCAGCAGCGCGCTGCTGCTGGCCTGCAGCAGTGCGCCGTGGCGGCACGACGCCGCCGCGCCCGCGTTGGCGGCGGCGGACGACAGTTATCTGCGCGGCCGTAACCTGTATCTCGCGCGCCGCTATGATGACGCGATCGCCGCCTACGAGGACGCGCTGCGCGTCGACGCCGGGCACGTCAACGCCCGCAACGGCCTGGCGATCGCCTATGCCGAACGGCGCGATTTCGCGCGCGCGATCCCGATCTGGCGCGACCTGACGCGCGACGCCTCGATGGCGTCCGGCACGGCATCCGGGTTCCTGTTTGCCAACCTGGGCTATGCCTACCTGCTCAGCGGCGATGCCGACAGCGCCGAGGTCGCGCTCGAAAAAGCCTGCCTGCTCGATCCGCTCAACCAGCGCGCCTGGCAATACCTGGGCGAGACGCTGCTCAAGCTGGGCCAGGAAGAGCGGGGCCGGCAGATGCTGCGCCAGGCCGAGGCCTTGCGCGCGCACGATTTTCGCGCCGATTACGCGACGGCGAACGGCGGCTCGCGCTTGCCTGCCATCGAGCAGGCAATGCGGGCCGACCGGCGGGCGGACCAGCGCGCCGACGAGGCGTGGGGCAGCGTCGAGGTGGTGCGCCGGGACAATGGCATGCTCGAGCTACGGCGCCTGCCGCCGGCCAGTGGCGCGGTACGCGTCGAGCCCGTGACACTTGCGGCACCCGCCGAACCCGCGGCCGGCCAGCCGCCCACCACGGCCACGATCGCCCGGCTCGAGATCAGCAACGGCGACGGCCGCCCGGGGCTCGCGCGCATGGTGTCGCGCCAGTTGCGCGATCCCGCGCTGAAGGTGGTGCGCCTGACCAACGAGAAGGGCTTCGGCGTACGCCAGACGCGCGTCGAATACCTCCCGGCCTTCCGCGACACGGCAGAGCGCCTGGCCCGGCATGTCGGTAGCGGCGAACCGGTCGAAGTCGCCATGGATGGCCATGCCGACGTGCGCCTCGTCATCGGCCACGACCTGCCGTTCCAGCGCATTGCTGCTCGATAATGTCAGTTTCACCACAGTAGCGGGCGCCAGACTCTACCGAATTTCGGAATAATAAAATTCTTGATAACTCGGGAGATTGCCATGAAGCTCACTCGTTTCCAGTCCGCTATTGCTCAGTCCGTGCTCGCGACGTCGCTGCTGGTCTCGCTCGCAGCCTGCGCCCCGACGCCGACCCGTGAAGGCACGGGCGAATACATCGACGATTCCGTGATCACGGGTAAAGTGAAAGCCGCTTTTGCCGCCGACCCGACGGTCAAGGCAACCCAGGTGCAGGTGGAAACGTTCAAGGGAACGGTACAGCTGAGCGGCTTCGTCGATTCGCGCGAATCCGCGCAGAGGGCGGTCGAAATCGCACGCAGCGTGAAAGGCGTGCAAGCGGTCAAGAACGATACGGTGATCCGCTGAAAACGACGCTGCGCGTTGCATTGCAGGTTACGCCAGGCCTATCTCGGTAGGGTGGGCACCCCGTGCCCACCCTACCAGTGTGCGCCTATCGAAAATAGTTTCTTATTGCCAGCTGACCTTGCCAAAGCCATTCGTCGTCGCATTGCGCGTGGCCGGCTTGCCATAGACGGTGGCCGAGCCCATGCCGCTCAGGTTGACGTTGGCCGCGGTCTTCGCGTACACGCTGGCGCCGCCGAGGCCGGTCATATCCAGGTCGACCGTTTCTGCGCGCAATTGTTGAGCGTCCAGACCGCCGACGCCGCCCAGTTGCGCGCGCAACAGTTTCGTCTGGCCGGCCACGGTGATATGGCCGGCGCCGCCCAGGTGCAGCTCGATGCGTTCGGCCTGTCCCGGGTTCAGCGTGAGGCCGCCGACGCCGCCCAGGCGCGCGTCGACGTCGCGATATTGTCCCGTGAAGCGCACGGCGCCGGCGCCGTCCAGGGCCAGCTTCAGCTTGTCGCCGCTGAAACCGGAGACCTCAGTCGAACCGACGCCCTGCGACACGAATTCCTGCAGGTTCGGCACGGTGAGATCGGCGCGCAGCTCGTTCTTGCCGTTGCCGTCGATACGGCTATTGTTTTCCATGTCGATGACGAGCGTGTCGCCGCGCTGCGTCGTCGTCACTTTGGCCACATACCGGCGGTCGCCGGACACGACGAGCGACGGCGTCGGCCCCTGATGCAGGTTCAGGCGGATCACGCCGCCCAGGCGCACCTTGACCACGTTGGCATCCACAGTGCGGTTTTCGCGGACGAGGTCGTCGGCCACGGCCACATGCGCGCCGACGGCCAGGGTGGTGGCGAGCAGGGCGCTTTTGATCAGTTTGTTCATGTCTGTCTCCGATGATGATCTGGATGATCTGTTGGAAGAACTATAGACATCGATCATCGACCGAGCCCGGCGATTGCGACGGAATGCAGCATTGACGGTACAGGCCGTGAAAATACCGCACCGTCCCGGGTTTGGCCAATGTCAGGCTTGCACGTCGTCCCAGGACAGATCGAAGCGGGCCAGGTATTTCTTGAGGCGGTCGGCATCGTTGGGCTGGCGCTTGGCCAGGCGCGACACGGCGAACAGCTTGCGGCCGGCATCCGACAGCGATTTCGAGGCGCGGCAGACCCGCACTACGGCCTCCAGTTGCAGCGCGTCGAACGGGTCGAGCTGCGCCGCCGCGTCCGTGCCCAGCAGACTGTCCAGGTCGGCCGGCGCCGACGCCGGATCGGCAGACGCCGCGTGCACGGGCCGCCAGAGCTGCCGCAGGCGCGCAACCTCGCCGTCGACGATGGCATCGTTGATGCGCCCCGATTCGGCCAGGGTGGCCATGCGTGTGACCGAGGCGGACAGGTCGCGGAAGTTCCCCGTCCAGCGCGCCTCGTGCGACATCGCAAAGCGCATGTAGCGGTCGCGCGCTTCCTTGTTGAAGCGCACCATCTGCCCGTGTTCCGCGCCGAACTCGCGCAGCAGGTAATCGATGTTCGGCTCGATGTCCTCGCTGCGTTCGACGAGGCCCGGCAGCTCATATGTCCACAGGTTGATCCTGGCGAACAGGTCTTCGCGGAAGCGCCCGGCGGCCACCTCGCGCGCCAGGTCGCGGTTGGTGCCGGCGATCAGCTGGAAATCGCTATGCACCTCGTGGTCGCCGCCGACGGGCAGGAAGCGCTTTTCTTCCACCGCCTTGAGCAGCATGGCCTGCTCGTCCAGGCCCAGTTCTCCGATCTCGTCGAGGAACAGCAGGCCCTGGTCGGCGCTGCGCAGCAGGCCGGCGCGCGGGGAGACGGCGCCTGTGAACGCGCCCTTGATGTGACCGAACAGGGTGGAGCCGGCCCCGTCGCCATGCAAGGTCGCGCAATTGATCTCGACGAAGCGGCCATCGACCTGGCGGCGTGCCTTCTTGAGTTCGTACAGCCGGCGCGCAAGAAACGATTTACCAGCGCCAGTCGGTCCCATCAGCAGGATCGGTGCGCGGGATTTGACGGCGACGCGTTCGATCTCGTCGATCATGCCGTTGAAGCGGGCATTGCGGGTGGCGATGCCGGATTTCAGGAAGACGACGGCCTCCTGCTGCTCGCGCGAAAAACGCTGGGCGATCTGGTCGTACTTGGACAGGTCGAGGTCGATCAGCGCGAGCGTGCCGGGTTCGCCGGACGTATGGCGGCGCGGCGGCGACGTCTGCAGCAGCCGGCCGGGGAAATACAGGGCCTCCGTCATCAGGAACATGCAGATTTGCACTACGTGCGTGCCCGTCGTGATGTGGATCCAGTATTCCTCGTGGTCAGGGTCGAATGGGTAGGCGCGGGCGAAATCGAACAGCGCGCCGTACACCTGTTCAAAGTCCCACGGGTCGGCGATGTCCAGCCGGCGCGGCGTGACCCGCGTCTCCGGCGACACGGCCGCGATGTCGGCCACGACCTGGTCGACGATGCCGTCATGGCTGCCGTTGAACAGCAGTTCGAAGCGGTCGATGACGACGTCCTCGTGCTGTGTCAATGCCACGCTGGGACGCCATTTTTCCCAGCGCCCGGCGCCCTTGCCGCCGTCGAGCTGGGTACCGACGAAGCCGATCACGACCGTGTTCTTCTTTTTCATTCTTATAAGATTTTATAAATATGGATAAATCCGGTGGGTTTTCATTCTGGCATGCCAACGGCCGTCTGGATAGCCATCGCAAAAAAATCGCGAAGAATCAAACACTTGTCGAATGCTCAATATGGTATGGCAGGCCTGGCACGCCGATTGCAAAAGAAGAGCTACACCAACAACGATAACAAGGATGCGATCATGGCCAACCCGAACCTGTTCCAGACCCTGACGGGCAAGCTGCCGCCGCTGGCGGACGCACGCAATGCCGAGGGTGCACCGGCTTACCTGCTGTCGCCGCGACACCGGCTGGCGCAGTACGCGGCGACGGGCTGCCTGAACGACACGTATTACGCCGATGCCGGCGACCAGCTGGCGACCGTGCTGGAACTCGGCCGCGACGTCGATGCGCGCTTCATCGCGCAAGCCGCCATCTACGCCCGCGAACGCGGCTACATGAAGGATATGCCGGCCCTGCTGGCGGCCGTCCTTGCGGCGCGTGGCGCGCCGGAGTTGACGCCGGTGTTCGAACGCGTGATCGACAACGGCCGCATGGTGCGCAACTTCGTGCAGATCGTGCGGTCCGGCGTCACCGGTCGAAAGTCGCTCGGCACGCGGCCGAAGAAACTGGTGCAACGCTGGCTGAACACGGCCGACGAGAAGACCCTGCTGGCCGCGGCCGTCGGCACTGCGCCCTCGCTGGCGGACATCGTCAGGATGGTCCATCCGCGGCCGGCGGAAGCATGGCGTACCGCGTTCTTTGCCTGGCTCATCGGCAAGCCGTACGACGCCGCGGCACTGCCGCAGGCCGTGCGCGATTTCGAGACGTACAAGCGCGACCGCGGCGCCGCGCTGCCGGAGGTGCCGTTCCAGATGCTGACGGCCCTCGACCTGGCAGATGCGGACTGGGCGGCGCTCGCGCTGCGCGGCGGTTGGCACATGCTGCGCATGAACCTGAATACGTTCGCGCGCCATGGCGTGTTCGACCTGCCCGGCATGACGGACGCGATCGCGGCACGGCTGCGCGATCCGCAGGCGATCGCCAGGGCGCGGGTATTGCCTTACCAGCTGATGGCGGCCTGCCGTGCCGGCGTGGACCTGCCGGCGCCGGTGCGCGCGGCGCTGGCGGATGCGCTCGAGATTGCGCTGGCCAATGTGCCGCGGCTGGCGGGGCGGGTCGTCGTATGTCCGGACGTGTCGGGCTCGATGTCGGGCCCGGTGACCGGCTGGCGCCGCGGCGCGACCAGCCAGGTGCGCTGCATCGACGTGGCGGCGCTCGTGGCGGCGGCGCTGGCGCGCAGGAATCCGGGCACCGTCGTGCTGCCGTTCGAGCAGGACGTGGTCGGGGTCGCGCTCGACGAGAACGACACGATCATGCGCAACGCCGAACGACTGGCGGCGATCGGCGGCGGCGGGACCAATTGCAGCGCGCCGCTGGCCTGGCTGAACCGCCAGCAGGTACGGGCCGATGTCGTCGTGTTCGTGTCCGATAACGAATCGTGGATCGATGCCCGCCGCGGCGGCCGCGCGACCGCGACGCTGAACGAATGGCGGCGCTTCAAGCAACGCAACCCGGCCGCGAAGCTGGCGTGTATCGACATCACGCCGCACGGGACGGTGCAGGCGGCGGAAGACGCCGACGTGCTGAACGTGGGCGGTTTTTCGGATGCGGTATTCGACATCCTGGCCGCGTTCGCGGCGGGACAGCTGGCCGCCGGTCACTGGGTCGGCGAGATCGAA
>Ga0207686_10001487_pt1 | contig 13222 bp, 8 predicted proteins | sample KBSM24metaG_FD_184396 | JGI IMG/M metagenome (GOLD analysis project Ga0207686, IMG submission 184396) | Miscanthus rhizosphere microbial communities from Kellogg Biological Station, Michigan, USA - KBS M2-4 metaG (SPAdes) (version 2) | ecosystem: Host-associated > Plants > Roots > Rhizosphere >...
CCAAAGACCCCGTCGATCTTGCCCTGGTAGAACCCAGCGTCAGCCAGCTTTTGCTGGATGTGCTTGACCGTATCGGCAGTCGCCACAATGGCATTCTTGCCGGCCTGCATCACGGTCTGCAGGGCGCCGGCCAATCCTGGCTTGTGCGTGGCTCGTGCCACCGCAGGGTCATACATCGTGTCGGGATAAAGCGACGACGCATCCCCATGCTCCTGCAGCACCATAGCCTTCAGAAAGCTCTTCAGATTCTCCGGCTTGTTGAGTTGCAGATCGTCATTGGGCGAGACGCCCATCGTCGCTGCCAGGTTCTTGGCAGCATGCGGATTGTTCGGTGACCAGACCTTCATAATCGAGGACAGGGTGGTCGCCCCGCCATTGTATTTGTTGTAGGCGAGCTTCGCCGCAGCGTTCATGCCGGCCTGCGGCGACGAGAACGCGACCTGCGGATCACCTTCGTCAGTGTTCTTGGATGGCCCAGTGGATCCCACCCAATTCACACCCTCTTTGTATTTAAGATTGCCGGGATTGTTGTTGCGCATGCCGGCGGGCAGGCTCGCAATATCCGTATTGCCAAAGTAGGCCTGTGGCGCCATCTCGGGCGGCGCCGGATCGTCCTCCAGCGGTCTGTTACTGAGCAGATCCATTGCAGCCCCCCTATTGCGCCTCGAGCTGCTGACCGTAGCGTTTCAGAACGCTTTCGCGGATGTCATCCATGCGCTTCTCGATGGCGTCCACGCGCCGCGCCTTCTCGGAAGACGACAGGCTCGCATTGTGGTCGACCTTCTTGCGCCGCTCGCGCTCGTCACGCAGCCGCTTCTCGGCGCTGTCGAAGGAGCTCCACAGCGAATACTCGAGCGGATGCCGCGATCGCGCCTGCTCTGCAGACACCTCATTGTCTTTGATGCTCGTGTGCAGGCGGCTCACGTCCTCAAAGATCTTGTAGTACATATTGTTGCGGGAGGAGCGGCTGTCGGTCGCGCCGAAAAGCTCCCGCACAACCGGCAGATCTTTCGGATACTCGATCTCCGACATGCGCCCAGTCGCCAGCTTGAAGGCGTTGTTGCCAATTTGGTCGACAAGCATGGCGCCGCCGCCACCCACGTAGGTGGAAAACAGGTGCTGCATGCTCTCCGGTGACCAGTCGGCGAACGCCGGCTTGCGGCTGTCGTAGCGGGTGAGGCTCTCGATCTCCTGCGCCAGGCCGACCCAGAACGGATTGGTCTTGCGGAAGTAGAGGTCCGAATCCTTCTCCTTTGGGTCATACTTGGTCGGATAAATCGGGATGCCCTGGTAATTCAGGTTCTCGCCCATCTCGTAGAACGGCGCCAACAGCGTCGGGACCACGCCAGCCCAGCCGGCGCGCACCATGTCGAGCGGCGACGTGGCGTTCGTCGCTGAGTGAATGATGTTACCGATCGCTGTCAGCGGCTCCGTCCCCTTGCCGCCATAGCCACCGATATTGGCCATCATCGCTTCCGTCTCGGCGCCGATATTGAAGAAGAAGTTGTAGCCGTAGGTCATCGGGATTTTGAGATAACCGCCGCCGAACGGGTTCAAGAGGATGAAGTTCTTCTCCTTCTCGTACTGCGGAATGTTGTCCCACTTGTTCAAACCGTCATCATCGTCGCCACCGGCAAGGCGGTTGAACAACGACGTGAGCATCCCCAGCGCCGGGATAATGCCATAGGCTGCAAGGCGCAGCTTGTGGGCGCGCGGATCACGCAGCGCGCGGGCAACATTGAAAGTTCCCTGCACACGCGCATTGAAGAAGATGTAGGCGCTGTTGATTGCCTGGCTCCACTCGCCCTTCCTGTTGAAGTTGGTGGTCACCTCCTTGCCGGCGATCGCCGCCTTCTGCCGGGCGTAGCCATGGTTCTCTCGCAGCTCGGTATAGAGGGCCAGCCGTATGGCGTTCTCGACCGAGCTGTTCATTGTCTCGATCCAGTCGTTCACGCCGCGGGCAATACGCATGGCTTCGTTGCCCTCGATAATGCTCTGCAGGCGCTTTTTCTGCTGCTCAATGGTCTTCGTATCCATCCACCCGACCATGCCGCCGTCCATGGCGTAGTCGTGCGCGAATTGCAGTGCGGTGGTGGCGGGGCCAGGCGGGCGCGGCTTGCCACTCAAATACTGATGCATCCCCTTGCTCGAGGTGAGCATCCGCTTGAACACCGCCCAACGCAGACCCGGAATATTCTCCTTCCCCATGCTGATCATGGCGGTCTGCAGGTCGCGGATGAAGTTGCGGTAAAAGACGAAGATCGGGTTGTAGGTCGTGAGCGTCTTGCCCATCAGGCGCATCGACGCGCTCATCCAGCGCAGCAGCAGCATCTGCTCCTTGGTGTTGGTGCCGCGAAACGCTTTTAGCAGTGGAACGTCATGGATGGTGATGTAGTGCGGAACACCCCTTTCCTTGACGACGATGGTGTTTTCCAGACCCTGCTTGGTCCTGGCCAGCGTCTGCGGCGGCACCCAGCGTTCGCGGATCTCGCGTGTTCCTGTCGCCGGATCCTCGTACCAATACCTCTCCTTGACCGCCCGGTTGACCTCCCAGAACGCCTTGTTGCGGAACTGCAGCACACGCCGGTGCAGCACCTGCAGCAAGCGGTTCTTCTCAGCCCGCGCGGTGGCGGCATTGGCATTCAGCAGCGCATAGGCAAGCGGTGAATCCGCCATGGACATGCGTCCAGTGGCAGCGTGGAATTCAGGGCCGCGCACGTCGAAGCCGGCGCCGGTGGGGATCATCTCGTCCCCTTCCGCCACTTCCCAGCCCTGCAGCGGCACGTAATACTGATAGCGGTTGGCGAGCTGGTCGTAGACCTCCTGGCTGATCAGCCCGGAGTCCAATTGCAGCTTCAGCGTCTCACGCGTCAGCTTCCAGACATCCTGCGCGATGTGCTGGAACTCAGGATGGGCGCCGGCGACAATGGCGCGCGCGTCAGCGTCCGATATGCCGGACGGGTCAGGGACAGTGGAGCCGCGGCTGCGCAGGAACGGATTGCGCGCCAGCGCGTGCTTGGCAATCAGGTATTTGTCGAAGTCTTTGAACGTGCTGCCGGTGCGGCCTATTGCCTTCTGGACCCTGCGTAGGCGCGCCATGATCGGCTTGGCGAATTGCTTCTCGACATAGTCACCGCGCGCCGTGGCCCGTCCGGAATGGGCGAGCATGGTTTCTTCAATGCCAGGACCTGTCGCCGCACCGGTCGCAGCCAGCGCCTTATCCAGGCGCCGCGTGGCCTCTCCGGTGTAGGCGATGCCGCGCTCAAAGGCGCTCCAGTTGATACCCGGCCTGCCAATCTTGCCCATAAGCCTGGACAGGATGATCTTCTCCTCCGGGCGGGCGAAGGTGGCGAGCGGGTCGGGAGGGATCGGTGGCCGGCGGCTTAGGCCGATGCCAGCTTCCAGCGTGTTCGTCTCGGCGCCATAACGCTCTCTGAACTCGGCGGCCAGCTCCTTATTGACCACCATCGGGATCTGCTTGACGCCCCGATCACGCAAATAGGCAAACCTGTGGCGCCCGTTACCGAATGATGGGCGCCCACGATAGTCGAGCCCAACTATCGGCATCTCGATCTGGGCATCCGGATTCTCTTTTAACCAAGTGCCAAAATCCGGATAGCGTGTTTTGATCTGGCCCTTGCCACCAGGGCCAACATACATATCCTTGTCCTGCGACCAGGCGGTATCGACCTTGCCTACGTCTGCAAGCACCTCTTCATATTCAGCATTCGGCCCCTCTACCGTGCCGCTTGGCGCCTTAAACCGCTCCTCGGCATTTATGCTGCTGGTGGTGGCTGATTTTCCGGGCTTGGCCGATTTTTGTCCGCCAGCATTTCCCGGGCTTGCCTTATCAGCGAGGTTCGTAGTTCCACGTTGCTTGGAAGCTCCAGCAGCGACTTTAAATGTTGTTCCCAGATCGCCCTTGTGGCGAAGGGGGGTGGGGGATCGATTAGCATAGTTATCTTTTCTCGGTTTGACATTTAACCCCGCCTGTTTCGTCCGGATGATGGTGTCCATATAGGACCCAAGGCCTGTTTTGGCCAGAAACGCCTTCGCATCGATGCCAGACTCATAATTGATAAGCCCGATATCGTGCAGGGTCATATTTACCACATGGGCGTAATAAAGATTGCCCTCGTCGATGGTGGTCGACCCGCGTGAGATTGCGGCCATGAAAGCGTGGTGGAAATCCTTCTCGAGCTGCCGCACATAATTGTGCAGCTTGAGCTTCCACGCCAAGGGAAGGGCTGGCCCCAACAGCTTCTTGAGATTCGGACCGGCGCTGGCGCGCGAGGAATTACCGTCAGGGCCATGCGCCCAGATGGAATGCACGCCCGGCGCCGCCACCTGGGCTATGTCCGGCGCCGACAGCGACAGCGGCCACGGGTGATTGTGATGCAGGGCAATGCTGTTAGCCGGGTCGTCCATGGCATCGGTCAGCGATTTGGGTAGGGAAACCCTGTCCTTGATGCCATGCCCGTGCGCCAGCACATTGCCCTTCGCATCGAAGGCAAGGAAGACCTCGACGCGCTTAGCCTTGCCCTGCTCGAGCAAATAGGCCTTGGCCTGCCCGCCTAATGCGCGTTTGAGAAAGTGCTTCCAGCGGCCAAGGTGGGTGTAATTCGGCTTATTCGGGCCGGGCGGTAGTGGCTCGTTGGAGAGCTCCTCCTTCTCTTCCGGCGCCGGCTTTGGTGCCGGCTTCGGCTTCGCTACTTTTTCCGGCTTGGCGGCTTGCGCGACGGCTCCCGGTCGCTGCTTCCCGTCACTGGGTGCTCCTTGTGCTTGCTGTTGTATATTGCTGCCGCGTGGCTCTGCGCCTGGTCGTAGCTCATCTTTTTGCTGAGCTTGTCCCGTATCGCCTCGTACTGCTTCGGCATCGCTTTTCTCCACTGGCTTGGTCATAGACGTAAAAAAATCAGGCTGGTCGGGCGCCGGTTGCACGACTGGCGCCTGGGTAACCCCTTCTACGGGCTTCGTTTCCGGGCCGCCCGGTTCGCTAGTTGGGCGAATCTCTTCTGCGCCCGCTGCAGGTCCGCCTTCCGGTCCCACGCCGCGTGCTTCGCCTGGCGCGCCAGGTTGCGCGCGATCGCCCGGTAGGTTTTCACCCCCAGGGCCGGCTTGGTCAGCGACGGCTGCGTCAGGGCTGGTGTCAGCAGATCTGTCTGCTGTGGGAAGGACTCCGGGGATTTCGTCTTCGATATTCGCCTTCTCTTCATCGGTCAGTTTCTCCGTTGCCTTGGAGATCTCCGCCTTCGCCTTCTCGGAAGCAGCAGTCGCCGCGGCCTCCTTGCGCTGCTTCTCCTCGGTGACACGGCGCTCCGCCGTCTTGGCCTGGATCAGGCGCCGGGCATCTGCTGTCGCCTTGCGATCGAAGGGACGAGCGGTGCGCTTCGACGCCAGCCACTTCTTGAAGTCGGGGGTCGAGATCTGCGTGATCGAACCCATGCGCTCGGCGCCGCGCCCATCCGTATAGGACGACTGGTAGGCCGCCTTGGCGTCCTCCAGCGTAGCGAAGTCGAGCATCACCTTCGGCTCGTCGAAGCTGCCGCTGTTCGGATCGACCTGGTCGATGACGAAGACATGCGGGGAGCCGGTATGCGGGCCGATGTAGGTCTTGATCTCGGTGCGGCGGGTGCGCGTGCCCTTGATGCGCCCGTAGGCCACGCCCTCGGGGAGCTTTGCCGACCACTGCTCGACCCCCGGCAGCGCCATGCTGCGGCGCTCGCCGGCGGCAGCTACCTCGATGCCGACGTTGACGCCGGGCTGCCAGCGGTAGTGACCGATCTTGGCGTTGCGCGCCTCACGCTGCGCGTCGCTGGCCTTCTCGTTGACCTGTGCGCCCGCGAACTGTGGCGCCTGTGGGTGGCTGCGCGTACCAATCGGCTTGGTGTAGGGGGTGATATCATGCGCATCAGGCGCGACCGCGGGCTGCGTTAGCGGCGCCTTCCCCTCCCACTCCGGACGGTCATGCAGCCAGGCATCAGGCCGCGGAGCGACCTCTGGTGCCCCTCCAGCTTTCCCCAGGCCATGGGCACGTTTGACCATGTCCTCCAGGGTGGCCGGCGGCGGCGACAGGTAAGGAAACTCACCCTGTGCCGGCTCAGTCGGAGGAGTTGCGCCAAGCGGTAGCTCGCCTTGGGTTTCTGGCGGTGTTGGCGGCGTGCGAGGGACAGGAGCTGGAGCCACACCAGGCGCCGGCGCGGCTGCTGCGGGCGCTCCTGCGGGAGCTGCGGGCGGTATTACTGCGCCAGTAGGTGGTGGGCCGGGTGGCGGCGTCTCTGGGGGAGGAGCCTCCTCATCCGGAAGCGGCGCCAGCGGATCGTAATCCATGCCGGTGGTGGGACCGGTAGTGGAAGGGGCAGCAGGAGCAGCTCCCGGCGCCGGTGGCGTCAGCGGTCCCGCGGGGGTTCCCCCGGGAGGGGGAGGTGTTCCCCCCGGGGGAGGCGTACCAGGCGTGCCACCAGGTGGAGGTGTCGTGCCTGGTGCCGCCGTATGGTCGCCGCCACCGAGCTCAACGGCGCCGGCAAAGCCGCCGCCAACAATACCGCCGACCGCGAAAGCCTGTGCCAGCCCTTCAGTTAAATCCTGATTAGGGTTGTAGACGTAACGCTCGGAGAAATTCTGGATGGCGGTCTGGAGAGCTTCCTGACCGCCCTCTGCTGCTATCTTTTCTAGTATCCGCCCGGCAATACCCAACGCTCCCTTGGCCAAGCCCGGCAAGGGAATGCGGTTAAAAATCATCTCGATGGGAATTGGCTCGGTGTAGCCGCCGATGCTGCCCAGGCGCGACGCTTGCTTGATCTGCTCCTCGGTGGCGCCGTTGCGGATAGCCTCCTGCACTTGTTCATCGAGCGCCGCGTAGGAGCTGAGAATGGCAGTGCCACCCATCGCCAGCGCGCCACCTCCCGTCACCACTGATGCAGCGGCAAGCGGCAGGGTGGATCCAAGCGCCCGGCTTATCGTCGCGGTCCAACTGTTTTCCCAGCCGGGATAGGGCGCGAGCGCGCCGGAGGCCGCAGCCTCCTTGGCCCCCTGGCCTGCTTTGTATAGCCAGTCGATGGGCTGGTCCGGCTTTGGCATGTACTGGCCCACGCCAGGAATGAGCCCCACCGTCGTGCCCAGCGGATCTTCGGCAATGCCCTGCATGACACTGCCACCAAGGTCCAATAAGCCACTGGCGGCCTGGCCAGCGGCAGTGCCGGCCCACTGCGACAGGGCACCCTGATCCTGCGGCCCGCTGTAGCGTTGCTGGGCCGGCTCAGCGGAAATCACCCGCTTGGCCGGTGACTTCAACGGTCTGGTGAAGCCCGAGATATCTAGTGCGTTGGGATCGCCTTCCGCCTTTGCCGCCTCTTCTTCCGCGTTGATCTTCGCGTCCAGGCTATCCGGCTCTGACAGGTCCGGCTCTGAAACTCGCGGGGTCAGCGGCGTGGTGAAGGACGAGATGTCCAGCCCCGGCCCCTGCTCCGGCGCCGAGCGTGGAAACCCATACTTGGCAGCGAGCGGATTGCCCTTCAGCAGCTCGTTGACGCGGGAGTAGGTGTCGGTATTCGCCACCGCGGTGCGCCCCTACCGCGACCGCTTGCTCTCGTAGAGCCGGATCTCTGAAGGGTTCTTCGGGTTTCTGACGTAGACCGGGTTGCCGTTGTTGGCCGCGACCGCGGCCTCCAGGATGGCTTCCATTTCCCCCTGGCTCGCCGGCGCCTGGCCCTGCGGCCAACTGAGCGCGGTCGCCGCCGTCACGCCTGGCTTGCTGGGATCGACGTCGGAAGGCTTTGCCGTCCCGGGTGGGTTCTCATGCGAGGAATTATCGACCGCATACTTGGCGTATTCCCTCGCCCTGACATCCTCCTTGATCTGCAGGTAGCGTGCAGCCTTCTCCTTCATCTGCTCGTCAGAGTCCGCCGGGTCGAGAGCAAAGGCCTTGCCCAGCGTTTCCATGGCAGCATCGACCGCCTTATCCGCCGCCTCCTTCTCCACAGCCCCCATGCCATAGAGATCTGCCTTGGCGTCGGCACGGGACTTGTCGAGCGCCATCTGCGCAGTGTCGAGCTTCAGGCCGGCCTCGATATTGTTCAGTTCAGCAGTCTTGCCTGCCCGCTGGTCGGCCCGCTCCAGGAGGGCGTCGCGGCGCGCATTGCGCGTGTCCTCGACCGTGTCGCGACCGTGCTGATACTTCAGCTCGCCGGCCTTGATCGCCCGATCCTCGTCCTGCAGCATCTCGGCCCGCTTGCCCTTGCGGCGGTCCTCGCGCGCGGACATGGCGCCGCTCATGCCGGCAGCGAAGCCGGCCAGCGGTGACTGGTTGCGATCGATGGTGTTCATGCCGCCCGCAAAGCCGGCAGCCATGTCGCCCCACTTGCCGCCGCGCGTGCCCCCCATATCTGGCGCCGCCGGCGTAACCATGTTCTGCGCCCCTTCCAGGGTGTTACCGGTGCCGGCGCCCTTCACCACGTCGCCGACCCAGCCGGCATCTGCCGGCGCCTGGTTCGCCGCAGCGTCGCTGCCAATGCCCCCGCCCATATCAGGAGGAGCAGGCGTGGCTGGCGCCGCTGTGTCCGTTCCCGGCGCAATGGCACTCTGCGTGAGAGGTCCCTCAAGCAGGATGTCGTAGCCGCCCTGATCGTTGACCTGGTATCGCTGACCAGTGGCGGCGTCATATTGCATCGGGCCGGGCATCGGTTACTTCCCATCTCCTGTGGCGGATTTCGGCTTACCCCAGACGATGGGGTTGCCCTGCTCCCACCACTTCTTCTGCGTGCCGGTAGTCCAGTGCAGGCCCTTCTCGTCGTAAGTGGCGTTGCTGACGGTGTTGGGCTGCTTGATGCCGTATTGAGCGACATCCCCGGCAGAGTAGAGATGCCTGAACATCGGCGTGATGATCGGATTAATGCCCTGCGCGTCGGCCATGCCCTGCGGTGACGGCCCCATCTGTGGCGGCGGTGCTACGGGTGCTGGCGTCACCGGCGCAGGGGTCGTTGGCTTCGGCTTTGGAGCAGGAGCAGCGGCCTTCGACGGAAGATAATTCGGGTCCTGGGCCGCCACGAATAGCTGGTTCAGGTTGGAGCCATCGCTCGCCAATGCGTCCCAGGATTTCTGATCAATGCCGAACTTCTTCATTACCGCCTGCTGCTCGGCAGCAGTGCGCGGTATGGGGACGCCGCCTGAAGAGGTCCAGGAGCCGATGAAATTCGGCCCCGCACCGGTGGCTGGCTTAGCGGCCACCTTGGCGGCTGCCGGAGCAACCGCCGGAGCAACCGCTGGCGCCATGGCAGGCGGCGGGGGAAGTCCGCCGCTAGCGAGCTGTGCTGCGAGTTCTTCCGGGGTCATCGACTATCCCATGCGATTGTTGACCGTCGGCATGATGCCACCCAGGCGAACGGCACCGCCGCCCATGCCGCCCATACCACCGCCAGGCCGCGTTGCAGCACCAGGCGCCTGGCCATTGCCAAACGGCATTCCGGTCGGCGCGATCGGCGGACGCGTCGGACCGCCCATGGTGTGCAGCATGCCGCCACCCGGCGGACCGCCGGGAGGCATGATGCCGGGCAGTGGCTTGATGCCACCGATGCCGTTACTGATGGGCTGACCACGCCATGGCATCGGCTGTGTTCGCAGCATGCCGTTGGCGCCGGGATCCGGCGGACGCCCCTGGCCCCCAGGCTGCATCATTCCGGCCATCCTGTTATCAAACGAACCCTGCCCATTTGGATTGGAAGGGTTCTGCTGGTTGCCCTGCATCATCCCCGACATACCCTGCTGCTGCGGGCCGCCGTAGGAGGAGTAGAGCTGCGCAAGCATCTGCATCAATCGTGGGTCCATGGTTCCTCGCTATCCTCCGCCCAGATATGCGCCGAGTGCACTGCCAAGAATGTTCCAGACACCGCTGTTGCCACCAGTCGTCTGCTGCTGCGTCTGGCCGGCATTAGGCTGCCCAGTGAGCAGCGATTTCAGCGTGTCGAATTGCCGGAACGGCCACTCCACGCCCTGCTGATAATTCATGTAGTCGTAGTCCCTGAGCTTCTGCCCCTGCTGCTGCTGCATGTTGCCGACGTTCATCTTGGCGTTCAGCCGCTGCAGATAATCGGCGTTGTTGGCGAGGCCGAAGTCCATCGAAGACTGGCCGCTCTGCAATTGCCGCTGCAGCGCCTGCTCACGCAGCGCCTGGTTCTGGGTATCAGCCTGGAACATGCGGCCCACGTCGCCAGTGCGCGCTGCCATGGCCTGATTGTAGGCGTCGCTGTAGCCGCGCCCGGTGACGTCGGCGATTGAGTTCATCTGCTCGCGGTTGGTGAGGCTGTCGGCCACTCCATGCCGGGCATCGCCAAAGGCGCCGCCGGCGGTGGCTGCCTCGCCCGACTGGATGCGCTGCCGCGCCGCGGCCTCGTTGAGGTTGCGGATCTGCGGCTGAACCACCTGGTTGACGTAGGGGTTCATGTAGTCGGAGATTTTTCCGAGCGGGCCGCTCTCATCGACCACCCGACCGGTGTTGACCTGCCCCGCCGGCGCCGCGCCGTAGGCCTGTGCCTGTTGATTGGCGTATTGATAATAGCCGGGATTGCCGCCCTGGTCGGCGAAGGCATTCACCTGGCCAAAGGTGGACCGCTGGTCGTCGCTGAACGGCTCCAGCCGCTTGCTGCCCGAGTAGCCCGGATAGGACTGGTTGGCGATCTGCGTCGCATACGGGATCATGTATTCCCGAATGCGCTGCGTCAGCGCGTCAGGCGTAGTTTTCGTGGTGTTTTTCGGATCACCGCCGCCAAAGAGACAAATGGTCAGAACCCTCCCTGCGGTCAGGCAACTTTGAGCACGTAACCAAAGGGAAGGAAGCCAACCAAAGAACTGACACGACGGCGTTTCGCCTCCCGACCGGGATTGAACACCGTCAGAATGCCAATTTGCCCGCCGGCATTGGCTAGCTCAGTAAAGGCGAGGCGCAGGTCACGACCAACCGAGTCCCCGCGCCAGGCCACCTTAACGTAAAAGAACTCGTCACACAGCAGGCTTTTGTCCGCATACGGCAGGGGCACCTCGCGGATGCCTATGGCGCCGGCGATCTCCCCGTCGCGCATCTCCACGATCAGCCGCTCCTCGCTGACCATCCTGGTCACCCAGGCGATGGTCTTTTCGTGGTTGAGCGGCGCCAGTCCGTTCTCGGCATGGAAGGGCAGCATCAGCTCTTGCATGATGACCGGGATGTCGGCGGGAATGGCGAGGCTGATCACGGTGGGTTCTCGAGTGCAGTCAGCCGTGCCTCAATGGCAGCCAACCGCGTGTCGATCGCGTCCAACTGCTGAACGACAGCATCGAGCTCCGGATCACGCTCCCCCGACGCCAGCTCGATCTCATGCATGCAGTGCAGCAGCCAACGATGCCGTGACTCAAACTCACCCGGGTTCGGCGGCTTGCCGAGAAAGAGCTTTCTCATCGCCGCAGACCGGCCCCCTCGACCTGCAGCCAATGCGTCCCGTCGCGGAAGTCGCCGTCGAGGATCTCGGATTGCGATAGCCGGTAGCTGAAGAAGCGGCCCGCCACACGCAAATCGGTCAGCTCGGTGTTCAGGGCCAGCGTAGCTGTCTCGCGATCATAGGACAGCGACTGCGGGCGATCGCGCGCCTGCACCTCGAGCGCGATCTCACCGATCTGCTGTTCGAAGTCAGGAGCGAACCCGAAGATGTCGACGCTCTGCTTCTTGTCCGACGGGATGCGCCACAGGCCCACCTGGTAGTGCCAGTTCAGCGGCGCGCCATCAGCATTGCGGTTGTTCTCCTGGTCGTGCTCGTAGAGCCAGCCATCCTTCGAAGAGAGGATCGGCAGGCGGCTGCGCTGTGACTGCTGGGCGCCACCGACGCGCGCTAATGTGCCGTGGATCCACTCGAAATTCTCCAGGTTGACCGCAACGTAGAGATCCGGCTCCGGGCTGTTGTGGGAGGCGAAGGTCCACCACACCTCACGGAACGGCGGATTAAACCAGCACGTCGTCTTCACCCGGTTGGCCGAATCCGCGTGCTCCAGTATCCACGCCAGGACATTGTCCTGGTTCGGGATGGGTGAGATCTGCCCGCTGTACATGTGAAAGCTGGAACAGCCGAACCAGTAGCAGGTGCCCGTCTCGTGCGCGAAGGCGCCGGGACCAACGAGGCCGCAATTGGTACCGAGCAGGTCGGTCGCGTAGATCGAATTGCCGCCGATGTAATGTGCGCTGTAGACGGATGTGTCGGAGAAGATCAGCGACACACCGCTCAGCCGGCACCCGGCAACCAGGTGCGAGCCAGTGCCCAGCGTCCGTATGTTGGCAGTGTTCTCGAGGGTCGGGATCCAATCGTAGGGATTGTCACGATCCGGCCAGACCAGGCGCATCCCTTCGCACAGGACGAAGATGAACCGCTCCGGAGTGACGAAGGCGTAGATCGTGTCGAAGGGAGAACCCGGCATGACCTCCGGGCGGTCCATGGTGTTCTCGTTCCACATGTAGACCTGGCTGCCCTGGTAGGCGAACAGCCCGTTGGTCCCATAATTGTCGAGTGACCAATGGCGCGGCGGCTTGATCTTGGCCGTGCCGACCGGCGAGCGCGCCACGCCATAATGGAACGCCCCGTAGGGGCCGGTGCCGTAGCCGACACCTTCCTGCGGGTTGATGTTACCGTTGGTGATGTAATAGCCGATCGTGGACACGAAGGCTAAAGTGGCATCGCCCGCCGCCGCCTGGTTATCGACGATGGTGTAGTGATCGACGTCCACTACGGTGAAAACCGCGTACTCGCCGCCGATCGTAAGACCGCCAACCACGACATCCGGAGTGATAAAAATCCGGTCCCCGACCTGCGCGCCGTGCGCCGGATCGGTAATCGTAACGGTCTGTGATCCAGCCGCGGTAGAGATAAACATCCCCGGCGTATCCGCTGCCACAGTCGCCCGGTAGGGCGTGATGTCGGTGACTTCGTTGCTGGAATCGAGGGCGTAGAGCCGCTGCTCTGTGCCGGCGATCTTCACCTCCAGCCGCGAGCTCTGCACATAGCAATAGAGGCTGCGCGGGATGCCCAGCGTGAACCTGGCCGTGCGCGCAGCCAGCCGCGGGTACGAGTCAGTCACGCGCCCGATACAACCATGCGACTAGCGTTTGTCTGGTGAACGACCATGTTGTGGCCGGCCAGCGCCTGATGCTCGTCCACGCCCACCCCGACGACGAGACGATCTTCACCGGCGCGACCATGGCGCGTTA
>Ga0207686_10001489_pt1 | contig 13210 bp, 9 predicted proteins | sample KBSM24metaG_FD_184396 | JGI IMG/M metagenome (GOLD analysis project Ga0207686, IMG submission 184396) | Miscanthus rhizosphere microbial communities from Kellogg Biological Station, Michigan, USA - KBS M2-4 metaG (SPAdes) (version 2) | ecosystem: Host-associated > Plants > Roots > Rhizosphere >...
GCGCACCGAGCGCTCTACAACTTCCGGGGAAAACTTCGGGGACTTCCTCATAGCTCCATTCTCAAACGAAGCAGCCTCCTCTAAACCCGGGGCGATTCAGTTATTTCTGAGCGGTACCGCTTGGGATTGCGTCCTTGATGGAGCCGTTGATTTGAGGATCGGTGTCTCGTGTGGCGGCATCTGCAGCTAGCACGGCAGCATTCGCAATTTGCTTCTCCGGAGGCGAAGGCATGTCTTGAGCGATTTGATCGGTCGCTTGATCTTGTCGATCTGGAGCTACGGGCTGCCCGTGCGCGTCCAATGCGCATAAGCAAAGGGACGTTGCCAGCAAGGATGCAACTCGACAAAAAACAAATGCCATACCGCCACCTCCCGAATGCTGTGAATAAAAGATGTTTTTGCATCACGTATTCGAGAGTATGGCGTTATGTGATGCAAAAGCCGTAGATGCATCTGCATCAAATCGGAAGCATCGCCGGGGTGGCTGCTCCTCTAAAAATTCCTGACCCTCAAGCTCCGTGTGGAACGCTGCGAGAAGTTCTGGCGTTCAACATACGTATGTACCGCGTGAACAAGCCAATGTCGCAAGAGCAGCTTGGTTTGGCTGCTGAGCTTGATCGGACGTTCATCAGTCAAGTCGAACGCGCTCGAATCAACGTGTCCATAGACAACATTGAGAAATTGGCGATCACGCTTGGCGTAGACGCGTCGCTACTGTTTGTGCGTCCGAAGTAGCAGCAGGTAGTTCACTTGCATGTTCATGCTCCGACGTGCGCTGAAGGCAGCTCGGACGCTTATTGCCCCGTGTGGCACATCCTCCCTACGTGCTCGTCATCACATCCGCCGACAATGAGCCGACGCAGCAAGAGAGGTTCGATATGGCCCACGGTTCGACGATGGACAGTCCGGCAGGTGAGGGCCAGTCTCCACCTGTTCCGGCGATGAATGCGCAAGGTAGGTCGGAGCAGGTGCGCATGCGAGTCCTCATGGCCGAGCCCGTCGTGCCGTTGAATGTCGAATTGCACCAACGGCTGTCGCGTTCGGGTAGCGTGAAGGCGTCGACCTTGAAGTCGGCCATGGCTTCATTGGAAAGGATGCGGAAGGCGCGCGCCGCTCCATGACGGCAGGAATGCCGCAGGCGCATCGATTGATCGGAGTGGAGTCCCGCGCAGGCCGTATAGAGCCCCTTGGTAGGCAACGATAGACGGCTTGCCAACGTAGCGATGTCGTCGAATTTCGTTGCACCCTCAACAACCTCATCGGCACAACACTGTGTGGCCGCCCACGACCATGAGCCCGCCAGTGATTTGCCAACCCAGACCATGACCATCTTCCAGGCTGGGGACAAAAGCAAAGCCTTTTGCATTGATTGCGCCGACGTCGTGGGCACCACCTTTCTTCATCGAGACGTGCCCTTCAGCGAGGGACATGGTGTTGCCACAGCCATCCTGGTGGGCGTGTGTGATCGCTGCCAGAGAACGGTTGCGATCCCTGCGCAATCGACGCAGTCCATCGCCAGCACCCGGAAGGCATAGGCCTGTTGGACGGAGCGCAGCACTGGACTGGGTGCTGGCCCGCTATGCCACTCGACACGCGGATCTGTCGGCATGTCGGACCAGAAAGTGGGCCGATCATCCCGGAATCTGGGCCGCTTTCTAGGCGCGCAGAGTCAGTCGTCTTCATAGATCGGTTTGTCGTCGAGCTGCTGACTGCTTAAATTTTCAGCAAACTTTGCACCCCCTTTGACGCGTCCCCCAGCCCTCAAACTGCTTTCGGTTCGATAGGATTCCTGCATGTGTTGACCCCAGCGTCGATGCGGCTGCGAACAGTCCGCGCCGGTGCCTGGGGTGTCAGTCAGCACTGTTTCTCGCCGCAGCACTGACAGCTGCGGCTCCCGGTCTATCCGGGGGCCGCTGCATGGTTTCGAGGCCCCCTTGACCGTTCTCTCAACGCTTCAAGGAGTGGCCCATGGCCTCATCACTGCATCCCGACACCACCGTGCCTTCGTCCGTTGCCGTTGCAACGCCACCCATCCCCGACGTCCCTGCGGATATCTTGCCGGTTTCAGCGCTGCCGCTGGATCGGGGTGTCGACATCGACATTGATCTGGACCTTTTGGAGGGCTGTGCGTCGGCAGCAGTCGCTGCACCGGTGACCCCTGTGCTGCCCGCACTTGCCTCACCTCCACCTTCCGCACCGCCGGCCCTGGATCTCGCCAACCCGTCCGTCGTCCTCCTTGATCCGCACCTGCTGCGGTTCAGCAGCGACTACAACCGCGATGAGGCCAGCTTCGAGACCGCCAGCTTCAAGGAGCTGTGCCGCAGCATCGCCGCGCATGGCGGCAATCTCCAGCCCATCGGCGTCATCGAACGTGTCGATGACAAGGGACAGAGCTACCACCAGGTCGTCTTCGGCGAACTTCGCGTGCGCGCCTGCCGTCATACCCAGGTGCCAGTCCGGGCCATGGTTCTGCACTCCGCCTGCAGCCTCCACAGCGCCTTGCTGCGCCTGGGCGAGAACCGGGGTCGCCAGGACTTGGCCCCGCTGGAGTTCGGCCGCCAGGTCAAACGTGTACTGGACGATCCAGGCAGTGGCTTGAATCGGGCCCAACTCGCCAAGATCCTCGGCTGTCATCCCGGCCATGTGGGCCGTGGCTACGAACTAGCGAGCCTCCCGGAACCTATTCTGGACGCCTTCGAATCACCTCTCGAACTGCAGTTCGCCCACATGCTGCCGCTCAAGAACGGATATGCCGCTCAGCCTGCGGCCATGCTGCAGGAGGCGGCGCTGATCCGGGACGCACTCGAGCCGCTGTCGACGAAAGACGTAATGGAGCGCCTGCTGCAGGCGGTGCAGCAGGCCGAGGCGAAAGCCAAAGCGAGAGCTCTTGCCTTGGGCGAGGAGGGTGGTTCGGTGCAGGAGGGGCTTGCACCACGCAAGTCCGCCGTGCCGCTCCCGCAGCCCCGACCGATCCGTACCCAGGGCCGGGAGATCGGACGCTGGGAGGTGCTGCCCACTGGGGCCATCGCGCTGGTGATCGAGGCATCGATGTCGGACCATCAGCGCGAGGAACTGGTCGACGCGCTGGTGCGGCAACTCGAACATAAAGTGTTCAGGACGGCGGCGCCGAAAAAGACCGCCGGCAAGGCGAAGACTGCAGAAGACCAGAGCGGTGCCGCTGCAGGGAAACTGTCATGAGCGCCGAAGGCACGACACCGCAGCACAGTGGCATCTCGGGCATCGGCGCACTTGCACCATGCAAGTCCGTGGGCGATGCTGGCGCCCTGAGGGCGCACCACAACGCAGACGAAGCGGGTGTTCCGCATGCGCAGGACAACGGTCACGAAGACAACGTCGCGGCTGACTCCACATTACCGGTCGGCTCTGGGATACACGCAGTGTTCCGAGAGAGTCTCACAGTAACTCGACCGGTAATGTGGGCGGGCCCCGGGTCACCGGGGTCGCGTAGCGAACGCCCCCCAGCGCAGGCGGGGACGGCAGGCGGCGTGCCATGGGAGGCCCCTGCACAGCAGGGGGCCGAGCGTGGCGCGACGGTTGCCGGGCCCGACCAGGCCAAGCAGGCGCAGCCTGCGTGGGGTAACGGCACCGAAGCCCACGCGGCCGATGGCATCGGGCGCGAGGGGTTCGCCCACGAGGAGTTCGTCAACGAAGGTTGCGATGCCGAGGAAGACGCGAAGCGGGCTTCGGCATCGAAGGGGAGGGTGTCCGATGCTGCCAAAGCCGCGTGCTTCGGCACGATCCGGGCGGTACGCCAGCAGATGAAGGAGCGGCTGGCACGGCGCAAGGAGCGCAAGGACACGGATCCCGGAGAGTCCTCGCGCACGAAGTACAACCGGCAGGCCCAGCTGTTGCTGCGGCGCACGGTGGAGGCTCCGCTGGTGCCTGGGCTGTCATCGCTGTGTGTGGCGATCGCGGAGTACGCAGGAAGTGCGAGCAGCTTCAACACGATGCGCAGTGCGGCCAAGTGGTGGATGCATGGCAAGGTGGAAGAACTGCTGCGTCAGCAGGATCGGCTGCAGCGTCAGGGCGGCGCCACCGAGGCGTGGGTGCAATGCGTGGATCGCCTGGGCACCGCAGCCCAGATCCTGCGGAGTCTCAACGACCTGGATCTGGACACGGCGCGAACGCTGTTGGCGCTGGACGCGGTCGCTCCTCAGTCGAAGAGCGATGTCGTCAGAAAGGCGCAGGAAGGGTGGCGGGAGGCGGTCTTGCAGGTCACCGCTTCTTCAGAGAAGTACCGCCATGCCGTGGTTCTCCAGTCGCTGTGCGGCATGCGCCCCGCAGAACTGGAACTGGGCGTTCGGGTGTGGCGGCGTGGTCCTGTCGTCGGGGTCGAGATCGAGGGGGCCAAGCAGCGGGAGACGGCGGGGCAGCCATGGAGAAAGCTGTTCGTGCAGGCCGATCGCTTCCCGAACTGGTTCCTGCAGGAATTGAGCCGCCAGCCGAGAACCTACTCGGCTCCCGCGAATGCGATGCGCTTTTACCTGAAACGGCAATCGAGGAAGGTATTTCCGTGCGCGGCGGGGGAGCAGCAGCTGATTCTTTCGAGCTACGTTCTGCGCCACGCCGTTGCCACCGATCTGCGGCAAGCCGGGTGGGGGAGGGTGGAGATTGCGGAGGTGCTGGGAGAGAGGCGAGCCGAGACGACCCGCTGGTATGGGCTGCGCTGGCGGGGATCGCGGTTAAAGCGGGAGCCGGAGGTTTCGATCGAGCGGGGGATGGCCGAGGTGGCGCTGCCGGTGGTGGAGAAAGAGACGGGCTTCTGGTTGGAGAAGAAGGCGGCCACGAGGAAGCCGAAAGATCGGCCGGGTCGTTGATCAAGGAGGGGTACGAGGGGGTGCGAAGCAGGGCTGAAGATCACGCGGTTCGCGCTGCAGGCTCTTCGGTCAATTCCAGGTTAAATTGAGGCCAACTGGCGGCCCGCGGTATCGCCAGTTGTGCCGACGGCCGAGCTTGGGAGAACGACGGCTTCAGGCTGGTCAGAGTCACTCACGGCAGTGAGTCCGAGCGACCGCTGCGATCGGAACCGGTCATTCGACTGGCCGCAGCTCGTATGTCGGCTGTATCACCGGGACCAAGCAAGCGACCAGCATCGCCGCGGATCCGGTCTTGAGCGACCGGTCGAGCTCGCAGCGAACGGGCATTGCCGACCCGTTGCGGACGTGCATATCGCCGATCTTGATGCCTGAAACTGGACGCTCGTACGGCCCCCACAAAGGGCAGTTCAGTTTGAAGCTCGAAGATAGATGTCGACAGGACCCGGGGCGATTCATATAGCCTTTTTTTACTGCTTCAAAGTACCTATCTATAAAGCTTTATAAATAGCGCGAAAGTGAATTGTTTCTTGCCTACTTGCGCGCATCTCTTGCCCTGTCGAGCTCTGAGACTCTGCTGCCCGGAGCGAATTGACGGCGATTTCACCCCATGTCTGAAAAAATCAAGCCCACTGCGATAACTGCCGCAGGATACGTTTACCAGAATCGGCAGGGGTTGCGCCTCCTGTGCGAATGGCTCGACGCACCGACGCGCTACACCCGGATGAAGTTCGAGTGCGACGACGAGGCCGATGCGCCGAAGGGGTTGGACGACATCGTGGCGGAGCGCTCTGGCGGCCTCGTTGACCTTGAGCAAGTCAAGTACACACCGAACCCGGCCGTTCACGCGTTGAGCTGGGATTGGATGCTCGAGAATTCCGGCAAGACGGCGAAGTCTAGGTCGATGCTGCGGAAGTGGTTTGATGCCTTCGCCGTGTTGGATCCGGCTCGGGTTGGCGTGATTTCGCTGAAGACGAATCGTCGGCCAGATGCGGAAATTGAGGCGTGCCTCTCCGGCGGGAAAATCGACTTCGCCAAAGTGCCCGAGCCTCGGCGCTCAGCGTTGATCGCCGAACTGGGTGACGAGAAGAAGTGCGAAGCCTTCTTCAGTCAGCTGCAGGTTCTTCACAGCGACAAGGGGTTCGAATCGCTCGAGCACGAGGTCGATGCTCAACTACACCGGCACGGCACACCTGAGGGCATCGCGAACCTCAAGAATGTCGCCTTGAACTGGGCGATCCGGAAGAATTTCCCGCCGCCGGACGGGTGGATCTCCCTGGACCAAGTGCGCACCATCCTGCGGGCAGCGCCGCCGGCGCCCTTGCCTGAAGACTTTTTTGTGCCTCTCGGATATGAGGTGCCGGACGAGACGTTCCACAGGGACTTCGTGCGCGACACCGCCGCTGGTGCCGGGCAGGCATTCGTGCTCACGGGGCCGCCTGGCCGCGGGAAGAGCACGTATTTGAGCGCGCTGTGCGACAAGCTTGCTAGCTTGGACATTCCCACGGTCCGTCACCACTACTTCCTGTCGACGACCGAGCGGGGGCGCGACCGCGTGCACAGCTACGTGGTTGAGCAGTCCATCGCGGCACAGGTCAAGCAGTTTCATCCAGGCGTTCAGACGCTCGGCGGTGACTTGCGAGGGTTACTCGAAGCTTGCGCGACCTACTACCAGGAGGAGGGCAAGCCGTTCGTGCTGGTTCTGGACGGCTTGGACCATGTCTGGCGCATCAATGCAGCCGACAAGCGCCCGCTGGACGACTTGTTCTCCCAGGTCCTGCCGTGCCCGGACAACATGGTCCTGTTGGTGGGCACGCAGCCGGTCGACGATGCCCAGCTGCCCAAGGACCTCTTGGCCGCCGCACCAAAGGCCAGCTGGCGAGAGTTGCCGGCGATGTCCGAGAACGCGGTGTTGTCGTACCTGCGCAAGGCCGTTGAAGAGGGTAGGCTGTCTACCCGATTCGACCATGAAGAGCAATCGGAGCGCCAGTTGCAGGAGGCGGCGACCGCGCTTCGCAAGAAGACCAACGGCCACCCGCTGCACGTCATCTATGCCACCGCGGAGCTTGAGCACGCCGGGGGAAGCCTGGACAGCTGGGATATCGGGCGGCTTCAAGGGGACATGACCAAGGAGGTGAAGTTCTACTACGCCTCCCTGTGGGAAGAGCTGCCGCCTAGTCTGAAGGACACGCTGCGCTTAGTGTGCGCGTTCCCCTTTTTCTGGCCGAGGGCTGCGTTCTTGGATATTGCGGCGAAGCTCGGCATTGCTCAGCCCGATGTCGCGAAGGTGGAGCACCTGTTGCATTCTTCGGTCGCAGGCTTGAAGGTCTTCCACGAGAGCCTGGCCGTCTTTGTGCGCTCGACTCCGGGATACGACGAGCGCATTAAGGAGCTGATGCCGGCGGTGGCGAGCTGGCTGGAAACATCGGCGCCGCCTTCTTTGCGCGTCAACTGGCTCTGGTCGGTTCAGGCCAAGATCGGTGACCCCAAGAACCTCATTGCCGGGTTGACCCGCGACTGGATTATGCTCCGTCTGGAGGAGGGCTATCCAGAGTCGCTGTTCAATACCTTGTTGTCGGAGGCCATGGTCGCGGCGCTGGATACCAATGCGTTTGCCGATGCCTATCGCCTTGACCATCTCAAGGCACGGATGGTTCGTGGCAGCGAGTTTCAGATGCAGGACGACGACATGGCTCGGCTTGTGTCGTTTACGCTGAGGCTGACAGCCGACGATGGCGTCGTCCGAGAGGCTGTGGCTTCGCGGCACGAGACGAACATCCTGCGTGTGGCGGCCCTTGGCTTGGCCTTGCAGGCGCGAGGACAGGCGGTACTGGCCAAGACCTGTGGTGCCGAGGCACTGCGGCGTTTTAGAGGTCTCAGCCGCTTTTCCACGCGGTACTCGTCCAACGCAGGGACTGCTGATTTCAAGTTCTTGGTCGAGGCGTTCGCGCGCCTGGGTTTCCTCGGTGCGACCTCGGAGGCGTTTGCCAAGCTGGTTCGTGAAAACGGCCCCATCGTGTGGATGCCGAGAGCCCGGATGCTGGTTGATGAGGGAGTGCTGGACGACCTGATGGACGCGACCACCCCGCTGCCGCCCGACGACCCAGATAAGAGTGTTCTCAGCGACTTCTGCGCCCGTGCGGCTGCAACGGCCGGGGTGAGCATCTTTGACCGCGACGACTTCAGCAAGCTGGAGCGAACCCCGTTCGTTGTCGCATTGGAGGCCGCCCGCTCACGGGTCTCGAAGCCGCTGAACGAGCCCATCCCCATTGAGTGGCTCAAGGGTGACTACTACGAGCGAAAGGACGACCTGAGTGCGCTCGTCCACCATTGGTTCTTCAGCAGCGTGCACCTGAGCCTTTGCATGCAAGCGGAAGGACAAACCGGCTTCGAGTTCGTGCGGGCGCCCACCTACGAGGACAGGAGGAACATCAGCCACTTCCTGAATTCGCTCTCAGCTATTGCAGCCCAGGTTGCCGAGCGCTGGTGGCGCGGGGAGTTCGTGGACTTTCATGAGCTGTTCGAGCTGCTCAAACCTGTTCAGTTCAGGCGCTTCAGGCAGGGGTACGACGCCAGCTCAGCTGCGGAGGACTTCCGAGCTGGACTGCATCGCATTGCCTGCGATATCCGGCTGGGCAGCTGCCTGCTCGCCGGTCGCGACGATGTTGACGTCACTGAGGCGACCATGGTCGCCGCAGGTACCAGCGAGTGGTTTGACCCTGCCTCCTTCCGCACCCAGTACGCGGCAGGACTGCTGGCCAGGATGAGCGATGAAGCCGCAGCGGCCTTCATCCAATCCCAACGCGTCCTGCTCGATGCTGAGATCCGTCAGGAGACAAGCGTTCATCTTCAGACGCCTCTGCAACTCTGCGGCATCGCCCTCAGCCACGGCTTGAACACCAGCGCCCGGGAGCTCTGCACTCAGACTTGGGAGCTGGTGACCGGCTACGGGCACCGCAAGGACCCCACCTTGAACAACACCGTCGACGCCATTGACTACCTGGTGGAGATCGTGCCAGACGATGCTCGACGGCTGCTCAGCTTGATTTCTCCCCTGATCCACCACGTGCTGGATTTCACGGACGGAAAGGGCACGAGGCACGTGCTCTCAGCCGCGGACCAGTTGCTGGCGAAGCTCTGCCCGCCAGCTCTGGTAGTGAAGTATGAGGAGCACACGGACGCGGGCGATTGGTCGCATGCGGAGGACAGCCTGCGAGCGTACGTCGAGCAGGGCGTGCGGGACGGTTGGCCCCTGGATGCGCTTGTGCGCACGGGTGTTCACCCAGAGGTCCAGGACGCGTTGATGCAGCTTGAACGCAATGGTCAGGATGGCGCTGCCGAGCGGCTGCGTGTTCTCAGGGAGCACGCCGGCTGGGACGTCGGCGTGCTTCGGCGCAAAGACTTGTCTAGCGGCGACATTGACAGCAAGCCATACACAGGCGACGTCACCACGTTTGCACCGGAGCAGGTCGACGAGCTGCTGGCAAGCCTGTCGACCAGCTACGACGAGAAGAAGAGGCTGCTTCGAACCTGGTACGAGCACTGGGATAAGGCCGGGCAGGGCAAGCGCCTTCTCGCGGCGTTGGACAGCTTTCTTCGGTCAGACGAGGGGCGCATGAACGGCATCCTTGAACTGTATGACCTCGCCTTTGAGACGAGGCGCAAGCTGAGTGGCTCGAAGGCTGCGTGGAAATACCTCGTCCAGGCGCAGATCCGGAAGGGTGCATGGCTTGGCTTCGCGGAGAGCGAAGAAAAGACGCGTAAGCGGCTGGATATGGTCGTTCAGCACTACCCGAGTCGTTGCGACGAGTTCGTCGGGGCGACGACGTACGCCATGTTCGGAGAGCCCGAGCCGCCGCGTGTAGCGCCGACGGATCTGATGGTCTATTTCTATGCACGACAGAAGCGCGTTGCCGACGCCGTGAAGTTCGCCGAGATGATGGTGAACTGCGTTCTTGAAGACACCCGAACTCTTCCGCTGGAACGGCCGCGCTGGGCAGAAGAGCTCGACGCTGCGAGGGCGAAGGGCACATGATGGATGACCTTCGCATCCTCGTCACCAGGCTGGGCTGGCCGTCGACCGCTGCACGGTGGTGGACCATGCAGGAGCTCGCCGATCGACTGGGCGCGCCGGCGTCCAAAGCGGCCACGGAGGCCGCGCTCCTTGAATTCCTCAGCACCAGGAAGCTCGAGGCCGAGGTGGTGGAGGCGCTCTTCATCTTCTGGATGGCCGCGCAGGCACATGGATACGAGGCCAGCCCGAAACTGGCCGAGAGCATTGCTAGGACGTCCGGCCTCTCGGAGTTGTTGCTGGGGAGCCTCGGTCTATGGGCGGAAACCCCGTACGAAGGCCTGGAAGAAGTGCCTGAAGACTTCGAGATTCCACAGGATTTCAACGGAGTGCAAGGTGCGGATCTTCCGCGGATGTTCCGTACCTCCATGACGGAACTTGAGACCGCTACGCGGCTGCCGTTCGTCCGCCAGATGGCTTTCGAGTGGTCGATGAACAAGGAGGCCTATCCGGATGCTCCTTTTCAGGGCGACCCTTGGCATTTCTCGCGCCCCTTGGGCGACGGGTTCAGCGGTCAAATCTCATCTCGGACTGCCTTGCGGATGATCTCCGCCTACCACCGCACGTTGGCGGTTGCTGAGGATTTCTGGGGCATGCCACCCGATACGGCGGAAGACCGGGCTCTGTTGGCTTTGCCTGTTCACCCGACACTTGCGTTGCTCAGGCCTAGACGTCCGGCTTGGTTTCCAGGCCGAACGGAGTTCGACGGCGATGACGAGGCTATCGGTGGGGCTGTCCGCAGCCTCGTTGAACGGGTTCAGCTAGACCGTCCTGGCGACGAACTGATGGCCTTCTCGTCGCCCGTTGTGATGTCGATGGACCGCTGTGTGGAGGTCTCGGTCGTCCGGTGGGCGCAGGCGGCAGGTGGCAGCGTCGCTGATGAAGGTTTGGCGGAACACTTGAAGGACCTGTGGAGAACCGGAGTGCTACTCGCAAGCGACTTCCAGGAGCCACTGGGCACGACTACGGTCGTGGAGTCGCCAGCTCCTCACGCGATAGCCGATGAGGAGAGCAGGGCCTGGCCGCTGGCCAAGCCGCTCGACTTCAACCGCCTAGGCTACCTGCAGCACGACCTTTATCCGGGGCGGCTCTTCTTGCCGACAATGCCAGGGCGTGGACAGCTGGAGGTCACGCCTTGTGCCGGGGGGCTGGAGGTCAAATCCGGTAGTGAGGTCGTCGCTGACCTTTGCTACTGGAATGCAGGCTGGGGGCCGGTTCGCCCGATCCAAATCAGCGGAAACTGTGGCACAGCCCTTGTCTCCAGAGGTACGGCCTTTCGCACATCTCCGGATGGAGCGGCCCCAGATGTTCGGTCGTTCTACTTGTGGTGCGTTCGAACGCTTCACAGGACGGGCGGCTTCGACAGCTTCGAGGAAAAGCTGACCTCTGGCGCCACGTTCGTGTGACGCAACTAGGCTACGACTCGTCTTCCACGTTTGCTTCGCCCCCTTCGCTGGACTTACCGTCCTCAGCCATCTGGCCGAACATCTTGCCCATGTCGGTGGCAATCATCTGGTGGCTCATGTTCGCGGTCAGGCGCACCATTTCGTTCACGCTGAGCATGTCGATCCGACCGTTAGGCAGAAGTCGAACCTCAAGCAATCCTTCTAGGCCATTGGGGTGCAGCTTGCCGGTGTTGATCTGCTCAAAGGTGAGATTAATGCGTTCTTCGAACTCACCCCGAGTCATCGGCTGCTGCATTGCCGTCATTCTTGGAAACATGATTAGTGCGCCCTATTCAGCTTTGCTCGGATATTTCCGTTGACTCTCAGTATCCATTGCATGCGCCAGCCTGGAGGTAACGTCAACGCTTCGCGTTGGATGGCAAGCATCGAGACTTCGTGTGGGCGGCTCGCCCCGGCTGTGCGGACAGTGCTCCCATCCCTCCAATGATATCTGACCATTGCGGAGGCGGGGGCCTGCAGGAGCTCGTGGAACTGCGGGTTGGCGATGGAGGGCGTGAGAGATCCGAAGTGCGCTAGCCCCGGTTTGACACGACTGCAAACCGCAACTTGATCGCGTGGGACCGGTCGAGGTAGCTCGGTCGGTCTGAAGGTGCCCAGCTCTATGGGGTAGGGATCCCGCTGCCCCGGCAATAGCAGGTGCGACGTAAGGTCCACTTTGATTATCTGCCACTTGTGTTCAAGGTAGCCTTGGACGTCTAGGAATACTAAGTCGCCGCTCGACGGGAGGAAGCCCGTGGCATTTCCTGATCCGAGGGCTTCGATCAGGCTTGCGATGAGCTGCCGGCCGTTAGGTGGCTCGACGAGGGACTCCGGGTTGTGGATGCGTAGCGCGGCCTCAATCTTGACCAGATTCTCAATCGATGCAGGTCCGAAAAGCGCGACGTTGAGTGCAAATCTAAACCTTGCAGCCCAACGATCTGGAATGACATTGGCGTTAGCCTTGAATCTCGTCGCTGCCAAGGAGTCCAAGTGCCGAACGTCATCGAATGAGTGTTGTCCACACAGTTCCCTGAGAATCGCGGCCACTCGCATCCGAGCGGCATCGTCTATCGCCCCAAGGCTCAGCAGTTCCTTCCAAGCAGCCGTCAGGCTTGGAGGCACATAATCTGAACGCAGGGTGTCCCCTGGCTGGACGGCCGGGCTCTCGCTTGTGAGTGCCTTGGCCCGAAGAGTCCCGACAGCATCAGCGGCCGAGGCAATGCCGTTGGATCTGGCGCGGTCAGCTATCCGCAGGAGCGTTGCATATCTGCTTGCGTGAGTGCACGCCTTCGCGACTTCGCTAACGTCGACGCAGCGGGCGACACGCTCCCACAGGGCTGCTGCGCTCTCACGCGAAAGTACGTCCAGAGCTGCAGCCGCAATGTCAGCGCGGTTGCCGCTCTCCATGGAGAAGGCGAGGGGAGCCAATTTCTCCATCCACACATCATCGCTTCGCAGGAGCCAAAGCACCATTGCCGCGGCCGAATCTCGTCGCTCCCAGCTCGGGTGATCCAGAGCCCACAGGAGGAGCTCCAAAAGGGCATCTGTTGCCGTCGCGGACGCTGTCGCACCGATGTAGGTGAACGCGTCGGCCGGCGCGGCGCCCACCATCTCGCGGACATGGTCGGTCGCCACCGATAGCAGTTGTGTCCGCTGGTCGGCGTTGAGGTTGGGTCCGATAAGCTGCATGAGCTGGTAGGCAACCGACCAACTCTGTGTGTGCTGCTCACGCAGGGCTAATGGCACATAGAGCCGTGCCAACTCATCTGCCGACCTGACGTTGTCTTGGATGAGGAGGTCCGCCATCCTGGCGGGGTGGCCCTTCGACCAAATCGACCAGCCGCCGTCTTGCACCGCTC
>Ga0207686_10001493_pt1 | contig 13195 bp, 14 predicted proteins | sample KBSM24metaG_FD_184396 | JGI IMG/M metagenome (GOLD analysis project Ga0207686, IMG submission 184396) | Miscanthus rhizosphere microbial communities from Kellogg Biological Station, Michigan, USA - KBS M2-4 metaG (SPAdes) (version 2) | ecosystem: Host-associated > Plants > Roots > Rhizosphere >...
AATAAAATCGATCATGCTTTTATGAGCATTATTAGTGATCTGCTGAAGATTTTCAAGAACACCCTGGTGAATTTGCATCTCTCTCACCATCGCATCATAGTCAATAATACTGTCAGCAATTTCCTTGTCTTCTATCAGGCGTAAGCCACCGGCATTTTTTAATTGCTGTATAGTTCTGTCTGTGTAAATAAAATCTTTAAACCCACGGGAATAAATAATGATCTCTTTTAAACAATCCGTTTTCTGTATGTTTCCTTTAAGTGTATTGAAGCAGGGTACCAGGTTTTGAAGTACCCTCATTGTCTCAGTCAGTTCAGAGATACTAAGATCACACTGTGCGATATCCTTTTTCAGATCTTCGGCGAATGAAAGGATGTATTGTTCTCCTTTTTTCTTTTCCACGTTATGCTCCCTGATATTCTCTGCAAGAAATCCACAAAAGACGGCAAGGAACAACATCAAAAATTCCCAGAGATAATGCTTAAATTTTTTTCTTTCGGAATGAGTGTGGGTATGTACTTCCATAAAAAATTAATTCAAGTGGTATTCTTTTTTTACATAGGCAATAAGGTTCTCGGCCGACCTTATTGTACTTTCAATGAATCTATTTGTACTACGGTAAGCCGTTTTAAGTGTAACAACCTGTACAACAAAATCGTTGATCACCGTCTGATTATCTGTGATCAGATCAGGATTGTCTTGGGGCCGCATTATAACATTCTTTTCATTTAACATTTTATTCCATACATATGCGTTGAATATTTTTCCAATATGATTGGCGAATATTTCGTTTCTGAGCTGTGTTTCAATTTCCTGCTGGTATAACATATGCTTTATCATTTCATTATCATAAATGGTGATACTATCGGCTGCTTTTTTATTTCTGACAAGCCTAAGGCCGCCCGAACTTTTCAATTGAACAATTGTCCTATCGTGGTAACTGAATGGTGCCATTCTGAATAAAAATCTCGCATAAAAATAAATGTCATTCATGCTTTTTTTGTTTCTCTGGTCCAGTAATAACACCAATGAATCATAATAATTGATCAATTCTTTCCGGCTGGCGGACGATTGTTTCAAGGACTCAATATCCAACACCACATCCCTTACCAGGGAGGCCATATATTGTTTTTCCCGCTGATGCTCGACCATGTGTTCCCTCTGATTTTCTGCTAAAAAGCCGCAAAACACTGCGAGGAATAACATTAGAAATTCCCAGAGATAATGTGTCCATTTTTTTCTTGCAGTATGAGTGTGTGCATGTACTTCCATAAATATTTATTTCAGGTGGTATTCTTTTTTTATCAGGCCTATTAATTCAAATGCCATTTTTTTAAGTTGTTCCAAAAGTTGCAGGAGTCGTTGCGAGCCGGCCGCCCAGTAATTAAGCCTGTTTGCCAATTCATTTAGTGCAATTGGTGAGCTATCTTTTAATTGAGGATTATCCGTCGGTCTTTCAAAAAACCCACTTAATAATATGGTGCTGTCTTTTAATTTAAGGTTCTCTCCTGGTTTCTCATTTGTAAGTCCTCTTGTCATTTTGCTGAAAACAGCAGCATCAAATATTTTGGCGGCTATACCACGGTATTCGTTCAACTGTACCTCCTCCAGATCTTGTTGAAGCATGATGTTCCTGTATAGAACATCATACCCAATTATTTTATCTGAAATAGTTTGGTTGCTTATTAGCCGAAGCCCTCCTGAATTTTTTAATTGCTGCATGGTTCCGTCAGCAGAAAAGAAAAAAGCTCTGCGGGAAATATTTCTTCCCCAATAATAAAAGGCGCCGCCATTCTCTGAATATTTTTTTTCAATAATAAAACTGCTTAACGAGTCATACATCTGGAGCCGGCCGTAACGTTGTTTATTAAGTATTGAGATTGCACTGGTATCTGCTTTCAGGTCTTCGATCATTGATGACATAAATTGTTTCTCCCTGTTCTTTTCTATTTTATGCTCCAGTTGATACTCTGCTAAGAATCCACAGAACACTGCAAGGAACAACATGAGAAATTCCCAGAAATAATGGGTCCATTTTTTCCTTTCCGTGTGTGAGTGTGCATGTACTTCCATAAATAATTTATTTCAGTTGATATTCTTTTCGCAACAACTCTATTATTTCAACCGCTTCACTTATTGCTTTTGGGTAAAGTTTGGTAACCAAATTTTTTCGAACGCCTTTTGTAGATAAAATGGCATTGGCATAACTATTCAACAATCCCGGATCATTATTTTGTAAAGGGATATCTGTAACTCTTAATGAGTCAATTAATGGTGATCTAATACCATTATACAATGAATTCATATTTGCCTCTAAAAATATAGATGAATATTTAGCTTGTAATATTTGATCCCTGTAAGCAACTGCTTTATCCCGGTGTGTCAGGATCCCCTCCTGTAGAACTGAAATAGCAGCAGTCGTTGTATTGTATAAACTGATCTTTGTTACCAATTCCGGATTCGTAAAATATCGAAGGTTCCCGGAATTGATCAGTTGGTTGAGTGTTGCCCTGCTCCAGTCTATTGTATAGATCGAACTCGCCATACGGGTATAATAATAGTATTCTCCGCCTTTTTTTGAGGGAGACTTGTCGCTGACAAGTGTTACCAGGCTATCGATCATCAAGCTAGTCAGACTATCGTAACCGGCGGCCACTTTTACATCGGCCGTATCATTTTGCAGATCCAATAAGAGGCCTTTCGCATATTCTTTGGCTCGTTTATGTTCAACAATATGCTCCCGCTGGTTTTCTGCTAAAAAACCACAGAACACAGCAATGAACAACATTAAAAATTCCCAGAGATAGTGTGTCCATTTTTTTCTTTCGGTGTGTGAGTGGTGGTGTACTTCCATGATTACTTATTTCAGGTGATATTCCTTATTAATATCAGTAATTAATTGTTTTGCCTGTACTAATAATTCTTCTGATTTGATCAGCTGGGCCTGGTGAATTCGTTTAACATATTGAATCTGCCCGATAAATTCATTTATTAATCCTGCATCATTGGAAAATAATTGGGGGTTGTTTGCCGGGCGATTGATCGTATCTGTAGCGATCATTTCAAAAAAAATATTTGTATTAAATAATTTTCTTGCCAGTTGCCTGTATTCTGCCCTGACTTCTATTTCATCTCCCATTTCAAATAACACATTTCTCATTTTCTGGTCGTAAGCCATGATGTTGTTGGTAATATGACTATTTCGAATAAGTCGCAGATTGCCCGAACTTTTTAATTGCTGTATAGTTCCGTCATTCGGAAAAATATTAACCGGAGGAGAGGTGCTTCGTGCAAAAAAATAAATATCATTTCCGTATTTATCCCGATGTGGTGAGTTGAGCAATTCAACCAACGAGTCGGTCATCGTTAAACGGCTCTTTCTTAAAACAACATTTTTTTCAAGCATCAGGATGTCTGCCTTCAGGTCTTCTATCATGGATCTCATATATTGCTCTTCCCGCTGGTGTTCGATGGTATGTTCAAGCTTATACTCTGCTAAAAATCCGCAGAACACAGCGAGGAACAACATGAGAAACTCCCAGAAATAATGTGTCCATTTTTTTCTTTCGGTGTGTGAGTGGGCATGTACTTCCATAAAATTTTATTTCAGGTGATATTCCCTTTGAAGATAATCTATCATTATTTCACCTTTCTGTTTTAGTTCTCTTACCTGTTGAATAATACCTCTTCCGGAACCATTCATATAAACTGCAAATAGTGATAACTGCTTTATAAAACCGGGATCATAAGATTGCAGTGCTGGGTTTTGATCTGTACGGGTTATTTCGCCATTTTTCATTTCCATGTTAGTGAACACAGCGGGATCAAAGATCCGGGAGGCAATAGTTTTATAATGGTCAAATTCTCCAAAGTAAAGTCCTTCGATCTGTTGTATCAACGGAATGCTTTCATAGTAAGCCATGATCCGGTTAGATGTTTCAATTTTTCTTATCAAACGAAAATTCCCGGAGTTTTTCAGTTGTTCAAACGTGCGGTTATTGACCGTAAGGGTTTGCAAACGCGGTGACACTCTTGCGAAATAATATAAAAGACCTTCACTACCACGTATACTTTCCGGGTGATTAAGCAAATTGATCATACTATCCATCCTCTCGATCCTGGTTTCCTGTAAAATCAATACATGGCTGAACATTTTATCGTTTTCTTTCAGGTCTTCATACAGCGACTTTATATATTGCACCTCCCTGTCTTTTTCTATTTTATGCTCCAACTGGTATTCTGCTAAAAAACCACAGAACACAGCAAGGAACAACATGAGGAATTCCCATAGATAATGTGTCCATTTTTTTCTTTCAGTATGTGTGTGGGCATGTACTTCCATAAAATATTTATTTTATCTGATACTTTTCTTTTAATGTGTACATAAGATTTGTTGCCTGTTGTAATAATTTTCTTGCTTCTCTTCTGTATCCCTTGTTCACATTTTTCAGCGAGACCATTCTGTAGTTAAACTCATTTAATGAAACTTTATAATTGGGCATCAGGGCAGGACTCTCATCGATCCTCACTGGAATATTATTCTCATCCGAAAATTTTCCCAATTCAATTCCAATAAGAATCTTTGGAGCTATTTCCCTTTGAATATTAACGATGACCTGTTCCTGGTCATCTAATCTCAATAATGTTCTGATCGCCGCATCATAGTTAATTATATTATCGGTGAGAGTATAGTTCCTTATCAACCGTAAACCACCTGAATTCTTTAGCTGCTGCATGGTCCCGTCGTTAGGAGTAAACTGAAAAAGGGTGATCCGCGGAATAGTGGTTGCCAGGTAATAAATATCCCTTGTGTATTGGCTTGCATTTTCGCTATTCAATAATAACATTAGCGAATCCAATTTCGTTTCACGTATATTCCTGCTTTCAATAAGACTGTTTAGCCTCGCGGTATCCACTTTTATATCATTGATCAAAGAATTGATGTACTGTTTTTCACGTTGATGTTCAACAAAATGTTCTCTTTGATTTTCTGCCAGAAATCCGGCGAATACTGCAAAGAATAACATGAGAAACTCCCAGAGATAATGTGTCCATTTTTTTCGTGAAGAGTGTGAGTGGTGGTGTACTTCCATTCTATTTCAGGTTATAATTTTTACGTAGCTCACTTAACAGCCTGCTGTTGGTTTTAATATAATCACTCATTTGCAGTGACCGGCTTGAGGACATCATTGTTTTATAAAACATGATCATATTCGCAGCCTCACCCTTATCAAAAGAAGGCAGGTTCAATATTTTTGCTTTTATAACAGTATCGCCTTTTCTGTATTCACGGATAAGATCTAAATAATAAGCGTTTTGATCTCTCTTTCTCAATTCATCGGGCCATTTAAAATCATAATGCTTCAGCATGAATGGTTTTATAGGGTTGGCAAAGAATTGGTATTCCTGCTCGTTCCTGTAGCGGACATTATTAATGCAGACGCTCATATCACCAAATAATTTTTGCAGGGCTGTGCTTTTAAAATACCTGAGTGAGCCTGAACTTTTCAGCTGACTAAGTACTCCGTCTTTTGGTTCAAAGGAATAGCTGTTGATAAGATAAAACACGGTTGTATACGCCGGATAAAATTCTTTGGGAAGATCAGTTAATGAGCTGTCCTTTATATAAGCCCACAAATAATCACAATCCTTTTCTTTTTCTAACCGTGCATTTAGTTTATTATAAAAAGAAACAGAGTCCGCTAACAGCTCTTCATATAAAGCATTGGCATATTCTTTTTCCCGCTGGTGTTCTATTACATGTTCCAGTTTGTACTCAGCAAGGAATCCGCAGAACACTGCAAGGAACAACATTAAAAACTCCCATAGATAATGTGTCCATTTTTTTCTTTCGGTGTGGGTATGGCTATGTACTTCCATAATAAATATTTAATGCGGGCCTAATTGCTTTTCTATTAAATTTTCCATTTCTGCACAAGCTTCTTTTGCATCTGTGAATGCATCCAGGCTTCTTCTTAATCTTTCCAGGCGCAGTGTAAGGGCAGCTCCCATATCATGACGAAAAACAGCCGCGTCATTTCCGGTTAACACATCATGATGATTAGCCAGCTTTTCTATTTTAACAGGGTCAGCGTGATTGCTTGTGTCAAGATTTAGCTGGCAGGCAAGATCAAAACTTTTATAAAGAGCGGGAATGAAAAGCTCTGTATAATATTTTTTTTCAAACTCCTGGTTGCGGTACTGTGCAAAGTTGGTGATCCGTTCATAGTCCATCATTTTTTTAAGGAACTCTATATTTCCTATATACCTTAATGAACCGGATGATCTCATTTGCTCATACGTTTCCTTACGAACCAAAAAATTTCTAATCCATACGGCGCCCATGCTTCGGGCAAAAGCAGCCCTGTTTATTGTGGCGCTATCCTGCAACAACCAATTCACTAACGCATCATGATTAGCAATGATGATGCGGTCTTGTTTTAAAAGAGAATCAAGATTGCTGATATTAGTTCGTACATCCAGTAACATGCTTTGTAAAAATTTCTCAGCCCTTTCTTTTTCGATCTTATGCTCCAGTTGATACTCAGCGAGGAAACCGGCGAAGACGGCGAAGAACATCATGATAAACTCCCAGAAATATGCTTTCCAGTTTTTCTTTCCATGAGAATGTGAATGTGCATGTACTTCCATAAAATATTTATTTCAAATGATATTCTTTTTTGATCAACTCCATTAGTCTTATTGCTCTTTCTTTAATTTCAAAATACCTGTCTATTTCCTGCCTTGCATAAGCTTTTTCCAGCATCATAAAATTTAATACCTCGTTCAGGTCCATTGTATTGATTCTTATGGTAAGAGAATCCCGAATATTGGCTATGATCGCCCCATTTTTATTGGCGATGTATAAAGGCAACAGGTCTGCAGCATTAAATAGTTTTTCAAACTGCCGGTTACCAACCAGTGAATTTTCGATATAGAAATCATTATATAAAATTGTTACTTCACAACGCTGGTCATAGGAGGAAATTGAATCCGCAATTTGTTTGTTACGAACTAACCGCATTCCTCCTGCATTTTTCAGTTGGTTAATGGTAATGACATTGCGAATGAACCTGGCATCAAAATTTGTTCTCCTTATTGTCCTGAAAAGTTGTCCTGAAATTGTTTTTGCACCAGGATGTTCGTTAAAAAATATGAATACCGAATCAATTGCGCCGATCCTTCTGAGTTTTAGCGGAATGCCAGAGCTAAGTGTGGCTGTATCCGCAGACAGATCACTTAACAATGATGCCATATATTGTTTTTCCCGCTGATGCTCTACCATATGCTCCCGCTGGTTTTCTGCAAGGAAACCACAGAACACAGCTAGAAACAACATTAAGAACTCCCAGAAATAATGAGCCCATTTTTTTCTGGCAGTATGTGTGTGAGCATGTACTTCCATAAATTATTATTTCAGGTGGTATTCTTTTTTGATGAATTCGATCAGGTGTAAAGCCATCATTTTTGTTTCCCTCAGGTTAATAAGATAGTTATAAAGTATCCCAAGACGAGGGGTTATCCGGTTGACGAATTGTGCGATTAGTTTTGGATTATCATCAAGAAGCTTTGCATCATCGCGGACCGCCATCGTCTTCGCTAAAGGATTATTCGGGTCCCGTTTGCCATAATACTTCATGCTGAAGACCTGTGAGGCAATATCACCGGCCTTCCCTTGCACTTCAAACATTAATGATGCAATATCTTCATCCACAGCGACCCTTGCCCAATAGCTACTGATCGAATCGGAGAGATCGGCATTTCTCACCAATCTTAAACTTCCGGAACTTTTAAGTTGCGAGGATGTTCTGTCCGTGAAATCTGCCTGAACGATCCTGCCAACAATTGGAAATTTTTCATATAGCTTTTTTACATTTTTAACAGGATCTTCTTCATTTAATATGTAGATCACACTGTCTAAGGCTACGGCAACTTGCTGACCGAGTAAAAGATTTGAATCGATTTCTTTTATGTCTGCTTTCAGATCCTGGAGCATTGAATACATATATTGTTTTTCACGATGATGTTCTACTTGCCCCTCCCTGAAGTTTTCTGCTAAAAATCCACAGAACACAGCAAGGAATAACATTAAAAACTCCCAGAGGTAATGTGTCCATTTTTTTCTTGCCGTATGAGCATGTGCATGTACTTCCATAAAATAATATTTGGTTGCATAAATAAAAAAGGGAGTTTTCGGGGTGGATGATGACTTCTTAGAAAAGGTGGTGATAATAATTTCAAAAGATAATTATTTTTCCGCCTATAGTTGTAACTTATTTTCATTTTAAATGACTTTGAATAATTCATTTGATGTAATAGTAATTGGTGTTGGTTCTATGGGATCGGCAACCTGTTATTATTTATCAAAGAGGGGCTATAACGTTTTAGGTCTCGAGCAATTTGATATCTCTCATGAGTTTGGTTCGCATGCAGGCCAGAGTCGTATTATCCGTAAAGCATATTTTGAGCATCCTGATTATGTACCGCTACTGGAAAGTGCCTATAAAAACTGGAACCGTCTTGAACAAGAAACCGGCGAGGAACTTTATTTCAAAACCGGTCTTTTATATGCCGGCACTTCAAATAATGAAATGATCACAGGAGTAAAACAGTCCGCAGCACTTTATAATATTGACCTGGAACAATTGAACAATGCTGATGCTGCCAAACGCTTTCCACAATTTTTATTTCCTAAAAGTTTTGAAATATTATTTGAACCCGAAGCAGGGTTTCTGCCTCCGGAAAAATCGATCAGGCTTTATGCAACGCAGGCTATGAAAAATAAAGCACTTATTCATTCAAATGAAAAAGTAATCGAATGGAAAAAAGAAGGAGATGGTTTAATCGTTAAAACAGATAGAAGTAGTTATCGGTGTAATAAACTTATCATCACAGCCGGTGCATGGGCCGGCAAAATGATCCCAGGCTTTACTGATAAAATAAAAGTGACAAGACAATTTGTTGCCTGGATAAAAACAAAAGATGACATGCAGTTTGCGCTAAATAATTTTCCCTGCTGGATGGTTGGTGATGATGAAAAACATGGCTGCTATTATGGTTTCCCTTTACTTGACACCAAAAAGTTTGGCGAACCAGATGGGTTAAAATTGGCACATCATTTTCCAAAAGAAGTTACCGATCCTGATAAGGTAGATCGCAAGACAACAGAAAATGACATTCAAAACTTGACATATTGTTTAAATAAGTACTTGCCAGGTGTATTTGATTCCGTTTTGCATACCAAAATTTGTTTGTACGGAAATTCACCCGATGAAAATTTTATCATTGATAAGTTACCGGGTTACGAAGAAAATGTTTCAATTGCCTGTGGCTTTAGCGGTCACGGTTTTAAATTTGCCTCAGTGGTCGGAGAAATATTGACTGATCTTGCAATAGACGGCAAAACAGATCAGCCAATTGAGTTTTTAAATACAAACCGTTTTGTTTGATCTATTCTAAAGAATGTAGGGAATAATTGCTTTTCGGTTTTGCGGGTAACCAGGAAACTTTTCCTTATACCATTTATGATGTGCCAATGCGCGGGGAATAAGATTGGCGGCTGTCCAGATAAAAAAAGTGAAAGCAGGAAGATTCCAGCAAAGGACGGCGAAGCCAAACCACTCAACTAATTCACCAAACAAATTTGCACAGCTTACCTTATTAAATAACCAACCGGTGGGAACCTTATAACTTGTTTCAGTTGGTTTGCGCAGGTTGATCAAACCATTGTCGGCTTCCCAGTTTATAATTAGTCCAATAAAAAATAGAACGATCCCAATTATAAATCTTGGATCACTAAGCCATGCGTTAGTATAATTCGCAAAATGAACAAAGTAATAGCCAAAAGAAAAACCATTCATTATATTGAAGAAAATCGCTGACAACATAATAGCTACCGGCATCTTCTTGCCTTTTGTATGCAACCGGAATGGGAAAACAAAAACCCTATTGATATAATGAAGACTAAATAATCCTATCATTATTAAATATGGAAAAGAAAATAGAATGATACCCGGAAAGATCATTGCGTATAAAACAATAAGAACCGGTAATTCCATTATCACCCAACCCCATTTATTAGATATAAGAGGACCCCATTTAGGAGTAGTATGACGACCATAAGGAGCGGTGATCTTTAATAAAATCAGAAATACAACTACAGCCAATATTATCCAGCTGTACAAAATTGTTTGATATGAAGACCAGGAAATAAACGACATTATTCGGCTCTGAGAAGAACAAGATAATATTTAAAATTATATGGTAACTTCATCCAACACTTTTCAAACTTTTTTTATGAATGATCGTCGACGTTTTCTACAAACATCTGCAACGCTTTTTGCCGGTGGCACATTATTATCTTCTTTCGACAAACAACCATTCAGCATTTTTAAGAATAAAATAATGCCGGGTGATCAATTGAACATCGGCGCCATTGGTATCAATGGGATGGGATGGAGTGATCTTAGTGCTGCAATAAAAATTCCCGGAGTAAATGTTGTTGCGCTTTGTGATATTGATAAAAATGTGTTGGATAAACGAATGGCTGATCTTGCAAAAATGAATGTAGATACAACAAAAGTGAAAACCTATGGTGATTACCGGAAATTATTAGAGCAAAAAGATATTGATGCGGTCATCATCGGCACTCCAGATCATTGGCATGCGTTGATAATGATGCAGGCAGTTGAAGCAGGTAAACATGTGTATGTAGAAAAACCCGTTGGAAATTCAATTGAAGAATGCAGGGCAATGGTTGCCGCTCAAAAAAGATATAATAAAATTGTACAGGCCGGTCAATGGCAGAGAAGCCAGCAACATTTCAGAGATGCGGTTGATTTTATAAGAACAGGGCAATTGGGAAATATCAGAACTGTAAAAGTCTGGTGCTACCAGGGATGGATGAAGCCTGCTGAAAAAGTTCCGGATTCAAATCCACCAGCAGGTGTTGATTATACAATGTGGCTTGGTCCGGCACAAAAAAGGAAATTTAATGCAAGTCGCTTTCATTTCAATTTCCGTTGGTTTTGGGATTATGCCGGCGGATTGATGACTGACTGGGGAGTTCACTTAATGGATTATGCAATATTTGGAATGAATGCTGATGTTCCAAAAACCGTTTCTGCATTGGGCGGAGATTTTGCTTATCCCGATCTCTACCAGGAAACACCAGATACAATGGGTGCACTATATGAGTTTGATAAATTCAATTTGATCTGGGATCATGCAATGGGAATTGATAATGGCCTGTTTGGAAAAGATCATGGTATTGCATTTATCGGTAATAATGGAACACTGGAATTGGATCGTGGTGGATGGGAAGTGATAGAAGAAAACAGAAGCAAGGATAAGGTTAGGGTCGAGAGAAAAAAACCAACTGATAATGGTTTGCAAAAACATTGGGAAAATTTTGTTGCTGCGATCAAATCGGGAAAGCAAGATGATCTGAATTGTCCTGTAAGTACCGGTGCACATATTGCCACGGTTTGCCAATTAGGAAATATTGCATTCCGATGTAAAGAAAAAATTGAATGGGATAAAACAAAAGAGCAATTGACAAATGAAAAATTGAATCAGCAATATTTATATGCACAATATCATAATGGATACAAGCTTCAAAAAGTTTAATCCTGTTAAAAAAATCTCCTACGAAATAATTTAACATACAGATCTAAAAAATAGAGTTATCCCCATCTATTAAACTCTCTTTATTATTTCTCGTCTGTTATAAACAGCTCATCAACCTGTATGCACTCCACTTAAGAATAAATTGATTTTCAAATCATAGAATGTTATTATCAAGTCACCCTGCTTATTGGCACAATTTTTTATAATTATTGACCAGTGACTGCGTCCCTGGTTAACATCTATAAAACCTAAAGCGAATGTTTCTGTATTCAGTAAAGACAGAAACAAAACAAATGATTCAAATAATTAAATCCATATTTTGAATTTCTCTCGTTATCCTTCATCCAAATATTCTGTCCCGCAAATGCGGGACAGAATATTCTTAAAAAAATTTTCTTACATGATGATAGTGAAAAATATTTTGCAACGTTCGGTGCAAGAATGATTTTCTAGTCTAGCAATAGCCGGACAGCTCTATGAGAGCACGGAGCTGCATTATTGCAGCTCCTCTTTTATTGCTGCTATTGTCTTCTTTTCACTGCCAACAAAAATTTTATTATCCATGATAATGACAGGACGTTTCAGAAAAGTGTACTCATCCAGGATGTATTGACGATAATCCTTTTCAGTTAGTTTTTTATCTTTCAGTTTCCATTCTTTATATTTAATTGCACGGCGGCTAAATAAAGCCTCGTAAGTTCCAGCCAATTTCTTCATTTCATCTAGTTGGGCAGGAGTTATTTTTTCAAATTTGATATTCTGAAGTGTAAACTTTTTACCGATCAGCTTATCAAGTCCCGTTTCTTCAAACAAGGCCAGGCTGGTGGTACAGTGGCCAATTGTATAGATCTTTTTCATTATCGTTCGTTTTTTCCCGCTGCGATCGCCGCGAAATGTTGAATTCAGCAAATATAACATACAGGTGCGCCTTGGCCGCTGCGTGAACTAAGCCGAATAGAATTACCAAACGATGAACGGATTGCGACCCTTCCGCTTCGGCAAGCTCAGCGTCTGGGTAAACTGCGACGCCATTGTTGAATGAAGAACAGGACGATGAACGGAGCGTCGCAACCGATGACCAATCAAGGCTCAAAAGCCCGTACCAAAATCTCTTTTCTTCATTCGTAAACAGGCCCGTGCTTTGCTGGTTATATTTGCATAATAAATTGTGAGTTATGATAAAAACAGGTAACCCAATCATCAGCATTTATACGGAAATGACCCCTAACCCGGAGACGATGAAGTTTGTGGCAAATAAACTTTTATATCCCGGTAAAAGCATTGATTTTCCTGATGTGGAAACTGCAAAACCTTCTCCACTGGCAATTGAATTGTTTGGCTATCCTTTTATTAAGGCCGTTTTTATTGCCAGCAATTTTGTAACGCTGACAAAAACTCCTGACACGGATTGGAGTGACGTGATCCCAAGTGTTCGCCAGTTTTTGAAAGAATATTTGGAAGAAGGAAAGCCCGTAATAAATGAAGAAGAAATAGTAACGACCAAAAAAGAAAGCAGCAACGAGATCAGCGCTGATGATGATGATGTGGTAAAACGTATTAAAGAATT
>Ga0207686_10001502_pt1 | contig 13134 bp, 11 predicted proteins | sample KBSM24metaG_FD_184396 | JGI IMG/M metagenome (GOLD analysis project Ga0207686, IMG submission 184396) | Miscanthus rhizosphere microbial communities from Kellogg Biological Station, Michigan, USA - KBS M2-4 metaG (SPAdes) (version 2) | ecosystem: Host-associated > Plants > Roots > Rhizosphere >...
CCGCCAGGGTGTCGGCGGTTTCACCGGACTGGGAGATGGTCACGAACAGGCTGTCGGGCTGCACCACCACCTTACGGTAGCGGAACTCGCTGGCGACTTCGACCTGGCAAGGGATGCCGGCCAGTTCTTCCAACCAGTAACGCGCAACCATACCGGCGTGGTAGCTGGTGCCGCAGGCGACGATCTGGACATTGCGTACTTTGGCGAACAGCTCGGCGGCCTGCGGGCCAAAGGCGTTGACCAGCACTTGCTTGTCGCCAAGGCGACCTTCCAGGGTGCGTTGCACCACGGCGGGCTGCTCGTGGATTTCCTTGAGCATGAAGTGGCGGAACTCGCCTTTGTCGGCGGCTTCGGCACCGTCGCGGTATTGCACGGCTTCGCGCTCGACGGATTGACCGTTGACGTCCCAGATCTGCACGCTTTCACGGCGGATGTCGGCAATATCGCCTTCTTCCAGGTACATGAAACGGTCGGTGACCTGGCGCAGGGCCAGTTGGTCGGAGGCGAGGAAGTTCTCGCCCAGGCCCAGGCCGATCACCAGCGGGCTACCGCTGCGGGCGGCGACCAGGCGGTCGGGCTGGCTGGCACTGATCACAGCCAGGCCGTAGGCGCCGTGCAGCTCCTTGACGGTGGCCTTGAGGGCGACAGTCAGGTCACCGAGGTCCTTGAGCTTGTGGTTCAGCAGGTGGGCAATGACTTCGGTGTCGGTGTCCGAGGTGAACACGTAGCCCAGGCCCTTGAGTTGTTCGCGCAGCACTTCGTGGTTTTCGATGATGCCGTTATGCACCACCGCCAGGTCACCGGAGAAATGCGGGTGGGCGTTGCGTTCGCACGGCGCACCGTGGGTAGCCCAACGGGTGTGGGCAATGCCCAGGCGGCCGACCAGCGGCTCACCGAGCAACGCCTGCTCCAGCTCGCTGACCTTGCCTGGGCGACGCATGCGTTCGAGCTTGCCGGCGTTGGTGAAAACAGCTACACCGGCGCTGTCATAGCCACGGTATTCCAGGCGCTTGAGGCCTTCGAGCAAGATGGCGGTGACGTTGCGTTCAGCGACTGCGCCTACAATTCCACACATGGTGTTTCTCCTAGATGATTGCCGCGCATATCAGCGTAATGCCGCGGGCTTGGATCTGGTCGCGGGCCTCGAGCGGCAGGCGATCATCGGTAATAAGGGTATGGACGCTGCTCCAGGGCAGTTCCAGGTTGGGAATCTTGCGGCCGATCTTGTCGGATTCGACCATCACCACCACTTCCCGGGCGACTTCGGCCATCACGCGGCTCAGGCCCAGCAATTCGTTAAAGGTGGTGGTACCGCGCTGCAGATCGATGCCGTCGGCACCGATGAACAGTTGATCAAAGTCGTAGGACCGCAACACCTGCTCGGCGACTTGCCCCTGGAACGAGTCCGAATGGGGGTCCCAGGTGCCGCCGGTCATCAACAGCACCGGCTCGTGTTCCAGTTCGCTCAAGGCGCTGGCCACGTGCAGGGAGTTGGTCATCACCACCAGGCCGGGCTGATGGCCCAGTTCGGGGATCATGGCGGCGGTGGTGCTGCCGCTGTCGATGATGATGCGGGCGTGTTCGCGCAGACGCATCACGGCGGCACGGGCGATAGCGCGCTTGTAGGCCGAGATGGGCTGGGCCGGATCACCGACCAGTTCCTGGGGCATGGTGATTGCGCCGCCGTAGCGACGCAGCAACAGGCCGTTGCTTTCGAGGGCGGCCAGGTCCTTGCGGATGGTCACTTCCGAGGTTTCGAAACGCTTGGCCAGTTCGTCCACGCTGACTTCGCCCTGTTCATTGAGCAACGTCAGGATGTTGTGGCGTCGTTGGGGTGTATTTCGTTTCGACATGGTAATGATAAGTTTCGTTTCGAAAGATAACGAAGGCAATCAAAACCTATTGGCAAGATATCGTCAAGCGTCGGGAACAGATTTTTCGAACAACACACGACAAATGTGGGAGGGGGCTTGCCCCCCGATTGCGGTAGATCAGTCGATCTAAAATATTGACTGAAAATTTGAAGTGCGCCCCAAAAGCTGGACAGCTGTTGGTTAGGCTACAGCGGACCGGGTCCTGTACGCTACAGGGCTCAGTCCGCCAAGCTTCACTTTGATTCGCTTATGGTTGTAGTAATGGATGTACTCATCCAGCCCCGCTTGCAACTGCTCCACGCTTTCAAAGCTTTCCCGATAGTAGAACTCTGACTTCAGCGTGCCGAAGAAACTCTCCATTGTGGCGTTGTCATGGCAGTTTCCTTTGCGTGACATGCTTTGCTCCAGCCCTGCTTTTTCTAGCCTCTCCCGGTACTTTGGATATCGATAGTGCCAGCCTTGATCTGAATGCAGCATTGGCTTGCCGCCCTCAGGTAAGCCTTCAATAGCTTTTTCCAGCATCTCGCCCACCAAGGCATATTGGGGACGTATTGCCGTCTGATAGGCCACGATTTCTCCGTTGTACAAGTCCAAAACTGGGGACAAGTACAGCTTTTTGCCGGCCACTTTGAACTCGGTGACATCCGTCACCCATTTCTGATTCGGTTGCTCAGCCTCGAACTGACGAGCCAAGGTGTTGGGCGACACTTCGCCCATCGGCCCTTTATACGACCTGTATTTCTTAGGCCGCACCGTGCATTTCAGACCCAGCTCCCCCATCAGTCGTCGTACCGTTTTACCGTTGATCAGCGATCTTTCTTTACGTAGTTCTAGCGTCATCCGACGGTAACCAAAGCGGCCCTTATGCTCGTTTTGGATGGTCTGGATAGAAGCTTTGATCGAGGAAAATCGGTCCGCAACGCCCATCGCCTTGAGTTGGTAGTAGTACGTACTTCGCGCAAGGCTCACTAGCTTGAGCAAGTCACGCAAGGGAAAGTGTTGCTTAAGCTCACTGACTAATCGGGCTTTTTCTTCTGTTCTTTCTCCCGCCTCATCACCGCCTCGCCTAACTCCCCAAGCTTTTTTAGATAAGCGTTCTCCATCCGTAGGTATTGGAGCTCATCAAGTAACGTCTTGTGCTCAGGCTCAGGGCTGGTGAGTGGGGCAGCGGTTTTGCGTGGTTTAGCAGGTGGTTTAGGCATAGCGGTGCTCAGTCCTCTTTTCCCTGACTCCAGGGCTTCAATACCGCCACTGTAATACTGCTGTTGCCATCTGCCCACCTGAGTGGAATCCCCCAAGTTGAAAAGCGCCGCTGCGCGGCGCAAGGAAAGGGAGTCATCCCACATGCGCCGTAGAACAGAGAACTTGAACAAGGCACTGTAACGCTGGCCGGTACTGCTCAAGCTGGCCTCACCGTGTAATCGATAAGCCTCGACCCAACGACGAAGCAAGGTGGGGTCCATTTGAAATTGAGCGGCGACCCGGCGAAACCCTCGGCCTCGCTCAAGGAAAGCGGTGATGGCAGATAGCTTGAACTGCGTGGTGTACTTGCTCATGAAAACGCCCCAGAAATTGGATGGGTGTCCAACTTCTGGGGCGCACTTCACCACAGCTATCGGGGGCAAGCCCCCTCCCACATTTTTTTGTGCCTTTCAGGCGGCGAGTTTGCCGCTGGCGATGGCGGCTGAAGCGGCCACCATCGCGCGCAACAGCACTGCACAGCCTGCCGCCAGGTCATCCGGTGCCGCATTCTCGATTTCGTTATGGCTGATGCCGCCTTCGCACGGCACGAAGATCATCCCCGCCGGGCCCAGTTCGGCGACGAAAATCGCGTCGTGCCCTGCCCCGCTGACGATGTCCATGTTCGACAGGCCCAGGCCATTCGCCGCATCGCGCACAGCGTCCACGCAACCTTTATCGAAGTACAGCGGCGGGAAGTCGGCGGTGGGTTCCATCTCAAAGCTCAGGCCGTGTTTGGCGCTGGTGTCCTCAATCACCTTGCGCACCTGGGCAATCATCGAATCCAACCGCGCCGGTTCCAGATGACGGAAGTCCAGGGTCATGCGCACTTCACCGGGAATGACGTTGCGTGAGCCAGGATAGGCCTGCAGGCAACCGACGGTCCCGCAAGCATGCGGCTGATGCCCCAGCGCCGCCGCATTGACCGCCGCCACCACCGCCGCCGCGCCTACCAGAGCGTCCTTGCGCAGGTGCATCGGCGTCGGCCCCGCATGCGCTTCAACGCCGCGCAGTTTCAGGTCGAACCACTTCTGCCCGAGGGCGCCGAGCACCACGCCGATGGTTTTCTTCTCATCCTCAAGAATCGGCCCCTGTTCGATATGGGCTTCGAAATACGCACCGACCTTGTGCCCGCTGACGGGACGCGTACCTGCGTAGCCAATCGCATTCAGCGCATCGCCCACGCTGACGCCGTCCACATCGACCTTGGCCAAGGTATCGGCCAGGGTGAATTTTTCGGCAAACACCCCAGACCCCATCATGCACGGCGGGAAGCGCGAGCCTTCCTCGTTGGTCCACACCACCACTTCCAAGGGCGCTTCGGTTTCGAGCTTGAGGTCATTGAGCGTGCGCAGCACCTCCACCCCCGCCAGCACGCCAAAGCAGCCATCGAACTTGCCGCCTGTAGGCTGGGTGTCGATATGGCTGCCGGTCATCACCGGCGGCAAGTTGGGATTGCGCCCAGGGCGGCGCGCGAAAATATTGCCGATGCCATCAATGGTCACGGTACAGCCGGCGTCTTCGCACCATTGCACGAACAGATCGCGGGCCTTGCGATCGAGGTCGGTGAGGGCCAGGCGGCACACGCCGCCCTTGGGCGTGGCGCCGAGTTTGGCCAGGTCCATCAGCGACTGCCACAAACGGTCGCGGTTGATGTGCTGATGGGTCGATTGCAGAACGTCGAGGGCAGCGTTCATGGGGATCTCCTCAGGCTGTATTTCTTATGAATTGACTTTGACGACTACCGGGCTGATTCCGCGCTTGGCATTCAAGCCGTAATACAACAACCCGCCCAACGCCGAACCGGTAAACCAGCCGTAGCTGTAGAACCAGCTGAACGCATCGCTGCCCAACGACAGCAAGGTCAACACCACCGGCACGCCAAAGGCGACAAAGCCACTCCAGTTCCACGCCGGGTACACGTCGTCGCGGTACAAACCGGCCAGGTCCAGTTGCTGTTTGCGAGTGATGAAGTAGTCCACCACCATGATCCCGGCGATTGGCCCCAGCAAGCTCGAATAGCCCAGCAACCAGTTGGAATACACCGTCTCCAGGCTCACGTCCGAGACGATCAGCCCGAGCTTTTTCAGCAGCTCATGGGCCATCAACGCCAGCCCGACCAGGCCGGTGAGGATCACCGCCGTGGTGCGGTTGATCAGCTTGGGCGCGATGTTCTGGAAGTCGTTGGTGGGCGAGACGATATTCGCCGCCGTGTTGGTGGACAAGGTGGCGACGATGATCAACGCCATGGCCACGGCGACCCACACCGGGCTCTGGATATGGCCGATCAAGGTGACGGGGTCGGACACGCTGACGCCCACTAATTTCACCGAGGCGGCGGTCATGATCACGCCCAGGGCCGCGAACAGGAACATGGTCAGCGGCAGGCCGAAAATCTGCCCGAGGATCTGGTCCTTCTGGCTTTTGGCATAACGACTGAAGTCAGGAATGTTCAACGACAAAGTGGCCCAGAAGCCCACCATCGCGGTAAGGCCGGCCATGAAGTAACCGGTGAGGCTGGCACCTTCGGGGCGTTTCGGTGGAATGGCCATGAGCTCGCTAAGGGAGACATTGGGCATCGCCCACACCAGCAAACCAATGCCCACCGCCACCAGCAGCGGCGCCGACAGGGTTTCCAGGCGCTTGATCGACTCGGCGCCGCGCAGCACCACCCACAAATTCAGGGTCCAGAAAATCATGAAGCCGATCACTTCACCGGTGCCGCCGAGGGACTTCCAACCGTCGAAAATCGAGCCCAGGAACAGGTGAATCGCCAACCCGCCGAACATCGTCTGGATACCGAACCAGCCACAGGCTACCAGCGCGCGTATCAGACACGGCACGTTGGAGCCGAGGATGCCGAACGACGAGCGCAGCAACACCGGGAACGGAATCCCGTACTTCGTGCCGGGGAAGGCGTTGAGGGTCAGCGGAATCAGCACCACGATATTGGCCAGCAGGATCGCCATCAGCGCCTCGCCCACCGACAAACCGAAGTACGCCGTGAGTACCCCGCCCAGGGTGTACGTGGGCACACAGATCGACATACCGACCCACAGCGCGGTGATGTGCCACTTGTTCCAAGTGCGTTCATGCACCTTGGTCGGTGCCATGTCGTGGTTGTAGCGAGGGCTGTCGAGGACGTCGGGGCCGGCGTCGAGTTCGTACAGGCCGTTGCGTTCTATGACTTGCGATCTGTTCTGTTGCATGGCCGCTCCACGGTTTTTTCGAATTATTGTTGCTCATCCCACGCTTTACGCAGGATGGCCGGAGTACCTCGTTGACAACACGACATCACGGGCCCGGCCAGCCGCCACTGCACTCAATAATCGTGCCGACCACTGACCTTCAACCCGCACCGCTTATATAACGTGCTGATGTTAATCAGCTTTCCAATTGAGCCTGCGGTACTTGCCGCGCTACTCAGGCTAAATAACGCGAAAGTTGTCCGAACCCTCAGGGCTCAATCTGGTGCATCACAATTATTTTTATTTACCGCGCCCGTCAAGCGGCATATCTCAAGCGTCTGATTTGCAATAAGAAATGTTGCTCATATTGAGAACCTGTCAAGTGCGTCAAAATGGTGAGCGCTCGCTACATTTTGGTGATTTTCAATTTTTATCCATATAAATCAACAAGTTAATATCGATATAAGCTTATAAAAAATATTCTTGCTCATTCTAAAAACTCGGGCTAGTTTCTATTCCTGTCACCGATGACAGGTTTATGCACCCCACGGTGAACAGCATGACAACACTTAGAACTGGCACAAGCCGGTCAAGCCTTGTGAGGAACTCGACATGTCGCTGTTGATCCGTGGCGCCACCGTTATTACCCATGATGAAAGTTACCGCGCCGATGTTTTATGCGCAGGCGGTCTAATTCGCGCCATTGGCACGGACCTGGATATTCCCGCCGGCACTGAGATACTCGACGGCAGCGGCCAATACCTGATGCCCGGCGGCATTGACCCGCATACCCACATGCAATTGCCCTTCATGGGCACCGTGGCCAGTGAAGACTTTTTCAGTGGCACCGCAGCAGGCCTGGCGGGGGGCACCACCTCGATCATCGACTTTGTGATCCCCAACCCGCAGCAGTCCTTGCTGGAAGCCTTTCACCAGTGGCGCGGCTGGGCGGAAAAGTCCGCATCCGACTACGGCTTTCACGTGGCGATTACCTGGTGGAGCGAGCAGGTGCGCGAAGAAATGGCCGAGCTGGTCAGCCACCATGGCATCAATAGTTTCAAGCACTTCATGGCCTACAAGAACGCGATCATGGCCGCCGATGACACCCTGGTGGCCAGCTTCGAACGCTGCCTGGAACTGGGCGCGGTGCCCACCGTGCATGCGGAGAACGGCGAGCTGGTGTATCACCTGCAACGCAAGCTGATGGCCCAGGGCATCACCGGGCCGGAGGCCCATCCACTGTCGCGTCCCTCCCAGGTGGAAGGCGAAGCGGCCAGCCGCGCGATTCGTATCGCCGAGACCCTCGGCACGCCGTTGTACCTGGTGCACGTTTCAACCCGGGAAGCCCTGGACGAAATCACTTACGCCCGGGGCAAGGGCCAGGCGGTGTACGGCGAAGTGCTCGCCGGCCACCTGTTACTGGATGACAGCGTCTACCAGCATCCCGACTGGCACACCGCGGCCGGCTATGTGATGAGCCCGCCGTTCCGCCCACGCGGGCACCAGGAAGCGCTGTGGCATGGCCTGCAATCGGGCAACCTGCACACCACCGCCACCGACCATTGCTGCTTCTGCGCCGAACAGAAAGCCGCCGGCCGCGACGACTTCAGCAAGATCCCCAACGGCACCGCGGGGATCGAAGACCGCATGGCGCTGCTGTGGCACGAAGGGGTCAACACCGGGCGCCTGTCGATGCAGGAGTACGTCGCGCTGACCTCCACCAACACCGCGAAGATCTTCAACCTCTACCCACGCAAAGGCGCGATCCGCGTCGGCGCCGATGCCGACCTGGTGCTGTGGGACCCCGAGGGCACCCGCACCCTTTCAGCCAAGACCCACCACCAGCAAGTGGACTTCAACATCTTCGAAGGCAAGACCGTGCGCGGCGTGCCGAGCCACACCATCAGCCAGGGCAAGCTGGTCTGGGCCGATGGCGACCTGCGCGCCGAGCGCGGTGCCGGGCGCTATGTGGAACGGCCGGCGTATCCGTCGGTGTTTGAGCAGTTGAGCAAGCGGGCGGAGTATTCCAGGCCGGTGGCTGTGAAACGCTGAGCCCCCCATGTAGGAGCGAGCTTGCTCGCGAAAAACGTTAACGAAAACGCGGGAAGCCTGATACTCAACGGCGCTCTCAGGTTTTTCGCGAGCAAGCTCGCTCCTACACATTGCGTCAGCAAATGCCCGTCAGAGGCAAAATAACCGTGAGGCCAACACCGTGATCCAGACCCTGAGCCACCTCCCCCATCCCCCTGAAGACGGGGCCACCCTCGCCAGCCATTTCACCGACCTGGCACCGCCCCTCACCGCCCGGCAAGCGCAACTGGAAGCCTCGCGCTGCCTGTATTGCTACGACGCGCCGTGCGTGAATGCGTGCCCCAGCGAGATCGATATCCCCTCGTTCATCCGCAATATCCACACCGACAACGTCCAAGGCGCAGCGCAGAAAATCCTCTCGGCCAACATCCTTGGCGGCAGTTGCGCACGCGTCTGCCCCACCGAGATCCTGTGCCAGCAAGCCTGCGTGCGTAACAACGCCGAAGAATGCGCGCCGGTGCTGATCGGCCTGTTGCAGCGCTACGCCATCGACAACGCGCACTTCAGCGAACACCCGTTCCAGCGTGCCGCGCCCACCGGCAAGCGCATCGCCGTGGTCGGCGCAGGTCCCGCAGGGCTCGCCTGCGCCCATCGCGCCGCCCTGCACGGGCATGACGTGGTGATTTTCGAAGCGCGGGAAAAGGCCGGCGGCCTGAATGAATACGGGATCGCCAAGTACAAGCTGGTGGATGACTTCGCCCAGAAGGAACTGGAGTTCCTCCTGCAAATCGGCGGCATCGAGATTCGCCACGGCCAGCGCCTGGGCGACAACCTCACCTTGAGCGAACTGCACCAGCAATTCGATGCGGTGTTCCTTGGCCTGGGCCTGGCCGCCAGCAAACACCTCGGCCTGCCCCACGAAGACGCCCCCGGCCTGCTCGCTGCCACCGACTACATCCGCGAGTTGCGCCAGGCTGACGACTTGACCCAACTGCCCCTGGCCGACCGTTGCATCGTGCTCGGCGCCGGCAATACCGCCATCGACATGGCCGTGCAAATGGCCCGCCTCGGCGCGCGCGACGTCAACCTGGTCTACCGCCGAGGCCTGGCGGACATGGGCGCGACCCAGCATGAGCAGGACATCGCCAAGGCCAATCAGGTGCGCCTGCTGACCTGGGCCCAACCCGAAAAAGTGCTGCTGGATGACCAGGGCCACGTCCGCGGCATGCGCTTCGCCCGCACTCGCCTGGAAAACGGCTGCCTGCAACCCACCGGAGAGACCTTCGAATTGGCCGCCGATGCGATCTTCAAGGCCATTGGCCAGGGCTTCGATAACGAGGCGCTGCACGACCCCCTGGCTCAACAACTGCAGCGCGTCGGCGCGCGTATCTTCGTCGATGAACAGCTGCGCACCAGCATCCCCGGCGTATATGCCGGTGGCGACTGCGTCAGTCTCGGCCAGGACCTCACCGTGCAAGCGGTACAACACGGCAAGCTGGCCGCCGAAGCCATGCACGCCCAACTCATGCTTAACGTGGAGGCTGCGTAATGGCCGATCTCTCGATTGTATTCGCCGGAATCAAGGCCCCCAACCCGTTCTGGCTGGCCTCCGCGCCGCCCACCGACAAAGCCTATAACGTGGTCCGCGCGTTTGAAGCAGGCTGGGGCGGCGTGGTCTGGAAAACCCTGGGTGAAGATCCGGCGGCGGTCAACGTGTCGTCGCGTTACTCGGCGCACTACGGCGCCAACCGCGAAGTGCTGGGCATCAACAATATCGAGCTGATCACCGACCGCTCCCTGGAGATCAACCTCAGGGAAATCACCCAGGTGAAAAAGGATTGGCCGGACCGCGCGCTGATCGTGTCGCTGATGGTGCCGTGCGTTGAAGCATCCTGGAAAAACATCCTGCCCCTGGTAGAAGCCACCGGCTGCGACGGCATCGAGCTGAACTTCGGTTGCCCCCACGGCATGCCCGAGCGCGGCATGGGCGCGGCTGTGGGCCAGGTGCCAGAGTATGTGGAACAGGTGACGCGCTGGTGCAAGACCTATTGCTCACTGCCGGTGATCGTCAAGCTCACGCCGAATATCACCGACATCCGTGTGGCGGCGCGGGCGGCCTATCGCGGCGGTGCGGACGCGGTGTCGCTGATCAACACCATCAACTCCATCACCAGCGTGGACCTGGAACGCATGGTCGCCCTGCCGATGGTCGGCACCCAGAGCACCCACGGCGGTTACTGCGGCTCGGCGGTCAAGCCGATTGCCCTGAACATGGTCGCCGAAATCGCCCGCGACCCGCAGACCCAAGGCCTGCCGATCTGCGGCATTGGTGGCATCGGCAACTGGCGCGACGCGGCGGAATTCGTCGCCCTCGGCTGCGGCGCGGTGCAGGTGTGCACGGCGGCGATGCTGCATGGGTTTCGCATTGTGGAAGAGATGAAGGATGGATTGTCACGCTGGATGGACAGTCAGGGTTACACCAGCCTGCAAGAATTTTCCGGGCGGGCGGTGGGCAACACCACGGATTGGAAGTACCTGGACATCAACTATCAGGTCATTGCCAAGATCGATCAGGAGACGTGCATTGGCTGCGGGCGTTGCCATATTGCCTGTGAAGATACGTCGCACCAGGCCATCGCCAGTTTGAAACAGGCGGACGGCACCCATCAGTACGAGGTGATCGACGACGAGTGCGTGGGTTGCAACCTGTGCCAGATCACCTGCCCGGTGGCGGATTGCATCGAGATGGTACCGGTGGACACCGGCAAGCCGTTCTTGAATTGGACGCAGGATCCGCGTAATCCCTACCGGGAGGCGGTGTAGTCCTGTAGACCGCTATCGGGGGCAAGCCCCCTCCCACATTGAGCGCATTATGTCTGAAAGAATGCGATCCACTGTGGGAGGGGGCTTGCCCCCGATGAGGCCCTCAGCCTCACCACAAGACTCAAGGCTCCAACCCAATCCCGCGCAAAATCACCCCGGTCACCGTCTGGATCGCCTTCTCGAACTGCATATCCGACAACGGCTGGTGATCATTCAAAATCTTCACCTGATGATCAAAGTCGGCATAGTGCTGGGTCGATGCCCAGATCATATACAGCAGGCTCGACGGCTCCACCGGCAGGATGCGTTTGTCTTCCACCCACTGGCGAATCTTCGCCTCCTTCATCTTGGCCCAGTCGTACAGGCTTTCATCCAGCGCCTCACCGAGGGTCGGCGCGCCGTGGATGATCTCGTTGGCCCAGACTTTCGAGCCATAGGGCCGCGTGCGCGAGCGCTGCATCTTGGCGCGGATGTAGCTGCTGAGCACCACCCTCGGGTCATCGAAGGTCTCGAAGCTCAAGGCGTCCTGCTTCCACACCTCCAGCAGATCGAACAGCACGGCGCTGTACAGCTCGCTCTTGGTGCTGAAGTAATAATGCAGGTTGGAACGTGGCAGCTGCACTTCTTCAGCGATATCGGCCATGGCGGTGCTGCCATAGCCCTTTTCGGCGAAGACCTTCTCCGCCGCCAGCAGGATTTTTTCGACGTTGACCCGGCGAATTCCGATCTTGTGATTGCCCATAAGGGCTCCCTGACAACAACATGGGCTAAAGACTACCATCGGCTCTAGACCGCGGCGACAGGCCGCAATGAAAGTTCTTACCTTCACCTTCCCCACGGATATTGGATTGGTTAGGATCGCGGTCCCTATCCAGGATCATTCCCATGCCTATTCGACCTCGCGTACCCGCCGACGACCCGTTGCTGGGCGCCCTGTGGGAGCGCTCGGTACGCGCCACCCATGACTTCCTCCCCGAGGACGATATCCAGCGTTTACTGCCCCTGGTACGCGACACTTACCTGCCGATGCCTGCCCTTGACGTCTGGGTGTATGAAGATGAACAGGGTATTGCCGGTTACATCGCCACCGGCAGGAACAATGTGGAAATGCTGTTTATCGACCCCACGCGCCGCGGCCAGGGGATCGGCCGCCAGTTGCTGGACCACGCCCGTGCGCGCCACGACACCTTGACCGTCGACGTCAACGAGCAGAACCCCCAGGCTGTGGGTTTCTACCTGCACTACGGTTTTGTCCAGGTCGCGCGCTCGCCGCTGGATGGCGAAGGCAAACCGTTTCCCTTGCTGCACATGGCTTTACCGACTCCTCCCACTGAAGGTACGGAACAATGCTGATCAAGAAAACCCTAACCGCCGTCGCCCTGCTCGCCTCCCTGCTCGGCGCCTCGGCGGCGTTTGCCCACGCCCACCTCAAAAGCTCGGAGCCGGCCGCCGACAGCACCGTCGCCGCACCGAAGGACTTGCGCCTGACCTTCAGCGAAGGCGTCGAAGCCACCTTCACCAAGGTGTCCCTGAGCAAGGACGGCACCGAAGTGGCAATCAAGGACCTGGCAACGCCAGACGCCGACAAGAAAACCCTGGTGGTGACGCCCGCCGCCCCGCTGGCGGACGGTCACTACAAAGTGGTGTGGAACGCAGTCTCGGTCGATACCCACAAGAGCAATGGCGAATACAGCTTCCAGGTCGGCCAATAACCCATGGCAACCCTGCTGGTGCTGTGCCGCTTTGTGCATTTCATCGTCGTGCTGCTGATGTTCGGGGCCTGTGTATTCAGGCCCTGGCTCCTGGGCGCTGAACCGCAGGCGGTGCTGGACCGACAAGTGTTGCGCATCACTCGTGGGCTGGCCTGGACGGCCCTCGCGTCGGGGGTGATCTGGTTACTGTTGATTACCGCCAGCATGGCCGGTTCATGGCCGGCGGCGCTGGAACTGTCGACCGTGCAGTTGGTGCTGGGCAAGACC
>Ga0207686_10001507_pt1 | contig 13116 bp, 24 predicted proteins | sample KBSM24metaG_FD_184396 | JGI IMG/M metagenome (GOLD analysis project Ga0207686, IMG submission 184396) | Miscanthus rhizosphere microbial communities from Kellogg Biological Station, Michigan, USA - KBS M2-4 metaG (SPAdes) (version 2) | ecosystem: Host-associated > Plants > Roots > Rhizosphere >...
TGCCGCGCGACGCCAGGCCCTTCCCCGCCGCACCGGACAGTGCCCTGACGTGCCTCACCATGCCTGCCGCGTTCTCGCCTTGCCTGCCCGCGCCATGCCCCACACTGATCGGGCCTTGCCTGTCCTGGCCTGCCGTGCCGTGCCTTGCCCCACCCTCTCCGCCTGTACTCGCCCCACCTCGTCGAGTCGCGCCCAGTGCGAGTTCGTGTCGCGCCCTGTCTCGCCTGCGCTGCCATGCCGCGCTGGGCCGTGTCCTGCCGCGCTACGCCATGCCGCGCCGAGCCTGCCGTGCCCGACCACGACCCAGCCCCGGTCTTCGCCGGCCGTGCCTCGCCTGGTCTTGCCTCGCCACGCCTAGCCCCGGTCTCGCCTTGCCACGCCTGCCGTGCCTTGACCGGTCACGCCTCGCTGAGACAAACCTGACCCGGTCCCGCCTTGCCTGCCGTGTCAGCGAAGATGCGGGTCCATCGCCGCGAAGACCGTCGCCAGTTCATCGAGCAGGCGGTACTTCGCGACGAAGCACTTCATCTCGGCCCGCGCGTCCGCTAACAACTGGTGCCGCATTCGCGGGTCCGTGAGTACTGCGCGCGTGAGTCGGTAGCCCGCGCCGCTTTCGCGGTCCGGCGTCAGGCTGACGAACACGCGACAGTGCGTCGCCTCCTTCGAGTCGGCGGGTTCATAGGCCACGACGACGCGCAGGAGATTGCGCGCTTGATGCAGGCGCCACTCCTGCGCCGCCGCCGTGTCGTCCCACTCGAAGCAGGCGTGCAGCGGAGACCGCTTCGGCCGTGCCGCATCGACAACATCCGCCGGCCGCAGCTCGCCGCCATGCCGGTCGGCGAGCCGCTTCAGCTCGGCGACGATCTCCGGATTCGTGATCTGACCGGGCATCTCACGCCGCTTTCGCTTCGACGGCTTCCTCGATGCTGAACAGCCCCCAGCCCAGGCCGGGGCTGTTCTTGCTGTCCGGTCGTCCCTCGCCCCAGCCGACCTGCATCCCGACGCGCATCATCAAGTTGGTGACGTCTTGGAGCGTGAACTGGTCCGCGTCGAAGCGGATCCGCACCTTTGCCGACCAGTTGAAGTACGCGGCCCGCACCGTGATGTACGGCTGGCCAGTCTCGACGCGCGCGAAGTCGTGCTGCTCGACGGGATCGCAGGGCTCGTCTGGCGACTCGCCATAGAGACGAATCAGCGGGACCTGCGGCTCCAGCGCGTCGCGGCCGTCTTCGAGCGCGAACAGCGACAGCTTGGCGAGCGTCATCTTGAAGTTCACGAGCCGGCACGCTGAGATGAGGGAGTTGCGGACCGCCGTGGCCTTGAAGCCGTCCCAGCCCTCCGGGCTGCGGTAGCGCGCCTCGTTGAACGTGTCGTGGAAGTTCTTCGCTTCGCGGTTCTTCTTGCTGCTCGACGGCTTGCCCGTCTGCATCTTCTGGCTGATCTGATCCGCGATCTTCTTCGAGAAGCGATGCACCACGATGGGCGTGTCGCGCTCGCCGCGCACCAGGAACTCGGCGATGCCGAAGTTCGGGGGCCGGATGATGACGGTCTGCGTCTTCACTTTTGCGGTCGTCTCGGATTCCATGTGTCACCTCTGGTTGATGGGCATGACGCCCGTCCGTTGTTGCGCTGCTGCCGCAGCGCCGTGGCCTCAAGGCCACTCTGTGTCCCGCGGGCGCCGGAGCCGCGCGAGACGTTCTGCTGTTGGCGCATGACCGCCGTTCGGTTGATGGCACTCACGGCACAACAATTCGCAATTCATCGGATCGCACGGGTCGCCGCCGCGCGACCGCGGGATCCGCTCGTTGACTGCCGCGCGCCGCGGATGCCACTCGGGCACGTCGTCCCGCACGGGGAGGCCGCACCGCTCGCAGCAGCCGCACGCGCGCTTGAAGACGACCGCCCGACACTCGCGACGCGTCAGTCCAGCACCTCCAACTGCATCCCGAACTGATCCGCGACCTGTTGGAGAATCCGCTGGCGCGACGCCTTATCGAACGGCTTCAGCAGCCCGATGACGATCACGAGCGCGCGGACGGTCGGATCCTGCAGCCCGACGGCAATCGCGGCGCCTTCGGCCGCATTCGCCACTTCGATGGATTCCCTCATGACGTCCCCGTCGTCGTGGTCGTCGTGACGTCCGTGTCGCTCATCGCCTTCGCGCGGTCCTGCGACGTGAACGCCGACGACGTCACCGCGAGATCGGGCGTCTCCGCCTTCCGAATCGAGCGCAGCTTGTCGGACGCGATGTCGTAGGCCGCTCGCGTGCCGCCGGTGGTGTTGACGTAGGACATCGCGTGCGTCGCGGGGATGCCGAACTTGCCCGCCTCGGCAATCGCGTCCTGGTTCGTGCCAATGAACAGGGCGATCCACTTGTAGACGTCCCGCTGGTGCGCCAGCATGTCGTTCACCCGCCCCTTCGTGAACGTCTGACTGGCGTTCTCGTACCCGTCCGTGATGATCACCAGCACGACCTTGCTCGGGCGCTCCGCCTCGGGCAGCGCCCGTAGCCGCGCGCCGGTGTCCGTGATCGTCCGGCCGATGGCGTCGAGCAACGCCGTCGATCCCCGCGGCACGTACGTCGCATCGGTCAGCAGGGCGACGTCACGGATCGGCTTGGCCGTGAAGCACACCTCGTACTCGTGATCGAACTGCACGAGCGTGAGCACGGCATCGCCGGTCTCACGGCGCTGATCGAGCACGAGCGCGTTGAATCCGCCGATGGCGTCGGTGCAGCGATCTGCCATTGACCCGGACCGATCCAGGACGACGACTATGTCCGTCAGGTCTTTCATCGCGTTCTCCTTTAGGCGTCTCCGCGCGCGCGACGGCGGCGGTGCGACATCGTGCCTGGCACTTCGCCCATGTCCGTGCTGCTGTCGGCCGGGGCGTTCGGCCGCATCAGAAAGGGATGTCCTCGTCCTCCAGCAGCGGCGCCGCCTTCGCCGCGGTCAACCGCTCGCCCGTTTCGCGCGACGCGCCCTTCTTCGGGTAGAGCACCTGGTAGTCGGGTTGCCGCTCGCTCGTCTTCTTGCGCGTGAAGCCGAACGCCACGAGGTTGACTTCCCCCGTCGCGCCGCCCGTGCAGACGAGCAGCTGGTCGAGGTCGAGCTTGATCGACAGCCACTGGGTGCCGCGCTCGTTCGCCTTCGTCCAGATACAGCCGATGTCGTTCGGGTCTTTCTTGAACTCGTTAGTCATGCACCAACTCCGGCGCGAGGCCCACCTCGCGCAACGACTGCTTCATCAGCTCGACCTCGTCGAGAAAGAACTGCAGCGCCAGTCCGTACGCCTCCAGGTCCACGTCGTCGTGGAAGACGCGCCGCCGGAACAACCGCGCCTCGCCGTCAAACTCCGGGCAGTACGAGCAGAAGTCCCAAAAGGGCAGCTGCGTGACGAAGAGCGAGTGCGTGACCTGCGCGGCGTACTCCGCCGGCAACGTGCCGGCGCGCAGATAGCCCCAATGCGTCGTGAACTTCGGCGCCTTCAGCTCCAGCCCGCCCTCGAAGTCGCCGACGATGCCGTCCGGGCTGCAGCCGATCGGCAACGTCGTGCTGCGGAGGAAGCCGACCGGCTGGACAATCTCGCCGGTCAGCACCTCATAGAGCGCGACGCCGTCGGCCTCGCGCGCCCGCCCGCGGCGCATGTAGTCGCTCTCGTAGTGGTCCTCCTCCACCGGCGTGCCGCGCACGCCTTCGAGCGCCAGGCGCAACCGCAGCTCCGTCTTCCCCGTCGGTTCCTCGCCGGGGCGACGCCCTCGGGTCGAGAGCATCGCCGCCGCGTCCGTCGCCGTGAGCAAGCCCGCACGCGCGGCCCGCCACGCCGCAGTGCGTTGCTCACAGTCGATGACCGTGAAGGTCATGCCGGCGCCTGCGCCTGCGCCTCGCGTTTGGCCTTGTCCACGGCGGCGGATTTCCGCTTCGCGGCCAGCAGCTCCTCATTGCGGAACGCGCTGGCGTACTCGCGGAATGCCTCTTTGGTCGGGTCGAACCAGACGCGCTTGAGCGACGCCACGCCGCGCTCGGCGGACGTCTGCACGTCGGTGAACCACTCCTCGAAGCCGGCGGCGGGCTTCGGGATGCTGGCCTCCTGCGTGACCGCGTCGGCATCCTCACTGCCGGCCTCGGTCGGGATCAGGAACGTCTGCAGCAGGGCGTACTTCAGCGCCGCCGACATCGCCTTGTTCGTCGCCTTGTCGCCCGAGTCCATCGCGACCCCGAACGTCGTGACCGAGACCTGCGAGCCGTCCTGCGCGGAGAGGAAGGTGAACGTCCCCTTGACCTTCGTGTAGATGAGCGTCGAGCCCTTGGCCGTCACGCGCTCGACGTCCGGGTAGTCCTCGTAGTCGACGAGAAACACGATGCCGTGCCGGCCCAGGATCGGACTCACCGCGTTCATCACGTCGTCGATGCCGCGGAAGCGGAAGTTCTGCTGCTCGTTCTTCCGGTCCTTCGAGATGCCGGTCTTCGCCAGCTCGCCCCCGGCGGCGACGAGCGCCGTCAGGATGTGCGGGGTGGGGTCCGTCGCGTCTGCGGATGCTGCTCGTGGCACGATGTCTCGCTCCTTCTAGGCAGACGTGGCCTCCGACCTCCCTGCCGGAGGCTGTCGCGCCGCGTGGTTTTGCTGCCAAACTGGGGGTCTGCTACACTCGCCGTGCTCACGGATGGCGTCACCTCCATCCGCGCCATGCAACCCCTTGGGGTTGGGGCCGGACCGCTGCCTACGGTCCGGCCTTTTTTTGTCTCCGCTGGACGTACTCGCGCACGTCATTCCGAATCCGGAGTCGCTCCGCGTCCCGCGCCCGCTCGGCCAGACACAGCACGCAGTACTCCGACGAGAGGCTGTGGTCCGGCAGGTCGAGGCCGCACGACTGGCACCGCACCGCCGCCGCGCCGTGCGTCAGGATCGCCATGATGAACACGGCGGCGAGGGCCACGAGGACCACGCCGATGACGACCTGTGCGAGGGTGGTCATGCGTCCGCCTCGGCCCGCGCCTTCGCGTTGCCGATCCCTTCCTTCCACCACGCCGGCAGACGGCCCTTCCCGTGCGCGCCCTCGCCCTTGTTGTAGATGTCGACCACGGCGGCGGCGACGCAGTGCTTCTTCTGATTGCCGGTGCGTTCGCGGATGCTCTCGGCCTTGCGCAGCAGCTCGCGCGCGCCGTGCTTCAGCTGCGCGAGTCGCTGGCCGAGCGCCTTCTCGTTCGTCCGCCCGTTGTAGCGGTTGAAGACGAGCCCGAGGCCCTCGATGATGGAGCGGTCGAAGGCATCGCCGTCGCCGCTGAAGCTGAGATTGATCGTGCGGATCACCTGCCCGACGACGGCGTCGCCCGACCGGTCGTAGACGCCGCCCAGCGCGCCGACCGCGGTGATCCCCTCGCCCCGCTCCCGGCTCACGCGCTGCCCGTTGCTCTCAATCGCGCGCAGGATGTCCAGCTCGCGCTTGTAGCCCGCCGTGCAGGAGACGTGGAACTTGTCGTAGGGCGCAATCTGCTTCCGCCGATCCCGACCGAGGAAGATGTCGGCCATCTCGGCATCGGTCAGCCCTTCGTAGACCTCGCAATCGAGGTTGTCCTGCTCGAAGCCGTTCTGCTTGAGCGCATAGATGCGGTGCTGGCCGTCGAGCACCCAAAAGACACCCTCGCGATGGTTCACGATGGGGAACCCGATCTTGTTGAGGTCCAGGTCGGCGGCGATGTTGTCGCCGTGCGCCTTGCGGAACTCCCGCTGCGTCACCAGCGCGGGCGGCACCTTCATCTGCGCGATGGGCACCGGCCGGATCTTGGACGGCTTCCGGTTGTTAGGCGGCTTCGCCATTGTGTGACTTCTCCTCACCCAGGCGACGGATGAACGTCGACAGCTGCTCGCGGCACTTCTTGAGCGACGTAAGCCAGTCCGCAATCTGCGCCCGCTCCAGATCGCGATAGTCAATGAGGCCGAGGCCTTCGAGGAGGTTCTCTGCGTCGAGCACGATGCGCGAGACGATGCGGTTGGCGTCGTGGTGATGCAGGCCGCGCGTCAGGCGGTCGGCCACAACATCAATCCCGAGCTTCCGCAGCGTGCCGCGGCAGGTCTCTTCGCTCAGTCCGATAGCGACGGCGATCTGCCGCGACGTGTGCCCTTCTGCGGCCATCACCCGCATCCGCTCGTGGCGGTCGCGGACCGCGCCCTTCGAGACGACCGGCTTGCCCACGCCCAGCTCGCGCCGCACCGCGGCGATGAGTTCCGGCCGCGCGTGCAGCGCCGCGCGGATCTGCGTGGACGACTCCCCCGCCTTGACGCGCTCGACGATCTGATCGTGCAGCGGATGGACCGGCGGCACCCGCCGCGGGTAACTCGCCGGGATCGTCCGACCGTCCCGCCGCACGACGGTGTCGGTGGTATTCGGAGGAATAGTCTGGTGCCGCACCTTCGAGACGTAGCCCTGCGAGCACCCAATGTGCTCGGACAGCTCCAGGCCGGTGCGCTCCGGCCACATCTTGATCGCCAGTTCGATGGCGTGCCGGACGTCGCGCTCGGTGAGCCGCTTGCCGTGGCTCTTGTTGGCGCCGAGCGCGTACCACAAGGCGTCGGCCTTGGTGCCCGGTCGCAGCTCCGCTTCAATCGTGGTGCGCCCGGCCTGCTCATGCGCCAGGTAGCGGTGCTGCCCGTCGGCGACGTAGAGGCCGAGGTCGTCGGCGAAGACGTCGATCGGCGGGAAGCGCGTGCCCCGCTTGATCAGGCGCGCGTACTCCTCGACCACGCGGGGGTCCACCGCGACCCGGACCCGCAGGTCGTCATCCACCCGAATCGCCGACAGCCCCAACGTCATACGCGCTGCTCCCTCGCGCGACGGCGCTCTGCGGCCTCGCGCAGTTCAGGACGGAAATCGGATCGGCCATCGGCGTCCACGAAGCGCCGGGGCGGATGAATGACGAGCGCGTCGTCGGTGCGCTGCTGGTGCACCTTGCGCCACGCGAGCACGCGGACGACGGCGAAGCCCGCCGCGAACGCGCACGTGATGAGGAGGACGTCCTGCATTACGATGCGCGGCGCTGCTTCTTCGCCAGCCGGTCCTGCGCCTCAAGATGCGTAAAGAACTTGTCCAGCGCGAAGCGCGTGCACGCGTTGGGGCTGAGCGTCTCGTGCTGACAGATCCGGCGCCAGGTGTCGTGGTCGCGTTGGAATCCCGTGGCTTCCCGGATTTCGTCGGCCAGATCCTGGTAGCTCCAGTCGCGCGTACGCCGGAGCTGCTCCAACTGGTGTAGCGGCTTTTCGGTCATGTGATCCCGCCTCGTGCGACGTTTTCGGCTCAACGCGACCGACGGTAACGCCGCGTCGCACGCAAACAAAGAACATTTAGTGCGTAGAAAGATGGTCGCAAAAGACGTCTTTACCGCATTCGACGTTTGACGGCATAATGGGGCGCGCGCATACTCGCGCCAACGCCCAGGAGGTGACCGGGTGCCCAGCCGACAGCAACGCAACGAAGGTCTCGCGCGCCTCGTCGCCCGCCACGTGCGGCGCGACGGACCGTTCCCCACGCGCCGCGCGCTCGCGCTCGCGATTGGCATGGGCGAGTCCGCCTTTAGTCAAGCGATGGCCGGGGACATCGCCGTGACGCCGGAACGCGCCATCCGGCTCGCGATGGTCTTACGCACCAGCGTGCCCGGCGTGTTGCGCCTCGCCGGCCACACCGACTGGGCACGGCTGTTCGAGACGCACTACCCCCCCGCGGGAATCCAGCTCTCGGTCGAGGAAAGAGAGGTCGTCAGGCTATGGCGAAAAGCGGATCTGACCGGACGCGATCTCGCGGCCACACTGCTACTGCTCACTGCCGACGGGAGCGGTGCAGCACCTATTCGTACTTCCGGATCCGTGAGGAGACGCGCGAGACGCCTTGCCCGCGACGCGCGCGCGGTGGCGCGGGCCCGGCAGCGGGAGATGAAGGGGCGGAGGACGAGGAAGTGACGCCCTGCTGGTTGGTCGGCGCGGGCTGGGGCGAGCGGATGATCGCGCGCGTGCATCTGTGGGTGCTGCTCGAACGGATCTTCCAGCGTGCGCTCGTGCAGCCCGACGACGGCGAGCTGCTGCGGGCGCAGCGGCTCTGTCGCGACGTGTGTGAGGCGGCGCGCGACGGCCGCACGGTTCAAGTGATTCGGAAGCTGGAAAGGACGGCGTAGCGATGCCGCGGACAAGCAAGAGCGGAACACGGGGCCTCGTGAAGCACCACAGCCAGCAGTGCCGACGCCAGAGTCTGGACGCCCGGCTGACGGCGTGCGGCTGCGCGTGGTACGCCCGGTATGGAGGCCGCGAAGTGCACCTCGCGCGCTGGTGCGGCCAGAAGGTCGACCCGCATGACGTCGGCGCCGCGCGCAAGGTGTTCACGCGCGTCGCCGCTTCCATCGACGACAAGACGTTCGACCCGGCCGGCGAGCACAAGACGCTGACGTCGGGCCAGACGTTCCGCGACTACATCGAGGACTGGTGGCGGGACGAGTTGGAGAAACGTGACCTGCCGCCGGAGCTGGACAAACACCCCCTGCCAGCGGTGGAGAACGTCATCGCGCGCAGCGCGCTCGGCCGGACGGCGCTCCACGATCTGGCGACAGAGCCGATCGAGGCGTGGCTGCTCGCCGAGCGGCGGGCCCGCAAGTGGAGCAAGAAAACGTATAACGAGTACCGGCGCCTCCTGCAGCGGTTCCTCGAACGCGCCGTCGTCCGCCGCAAGATCAAGTTCAACCCCGTGCGCGCCATCGAGCCGCTCAAGGGCGTCAACGACCATCGCGGCGAGTATCGCCACTTCCGCCTGGACGAGGACGTCGAGGAGCAGCTCTTCGCCGTGGTGTCCCAGCTCAATAGGCCGCTCGGCCGGCCCAACAAGCCGACCAAGCTGACGCAGGAGAAGGCCGACGCGCTCCGCGCCGCCGCGGGACGGGGCGTGAACCGGGCCCAGCTCGCCGCCACCTACGGCGTGTCGCTACCGACGGTGTGCCAGGTGCTCGCCGGAAAGATCTGGAACGGCGATCGCCCGATCATGTGCACCACCAAAGGCGATGAGATGGAGCGCCGACTGATCGGCGTCTTCGACATGGGGCCGCGCGCGGGCGAGATGCAGAAGATCCAGTTGCACCACGTCGACTGGAAGCGCCCCAAGAAGCTCGTCGACGCGACCACCGGGAAGGAGTTCAACGGCTACGAGATTGCGCTCCCGCCGGAGAACACCAAGACCGGCAAGGCCGACGGCGAGACGCAGTACCTCTACGCCGGCACGCTGCGCGCCTCGCGCATGTTGGAGCAACGCCGCTTCCAGCTGAAAGGCAACCCGCCCAGCCAGACCTACATCTTCGGCACCGAGCGGGGCTACTACGTCGCCAGCTTCGACAAGTCGTGGCACGCGCTCTTCGACCTCGCCGGCATCAAATGGGGCCGCACCCTCGGCGTCGTCTGGCATACGACGCGGGCGGAGTTCGCCTCGCGCGTCTGCGAGAACGAGCAGGACCCCACGGTCGCCAAAGAGATGTGCCGCCACAAGCGCATCGAGACCACGATGCGGCACTACATCCGGACCCGCCGCGAGCGGCGCTGGACCGCCGCGCACAACCTCAACCGCTAGGGCCCCTCAAGGCCGGTCTAATCGACGCATCGGCCGCGTAGGTTAGACCGGCCAATCTACGCATCGGCCGATACTCCCCCCACTCCGGTTCCCAATAGATTCCCAATCCCGTCAGTTTGAATGTGTTTTAGAACGGGCCAGTTCTATTGGCCCGGTCTTGCGTATCTTGCGTTTTATTCGGGAAATTCGTGAATTACGTTTGGAAGGTGGTCGGGGCGATAGGATTTGAACCTACGACCCCTCGGTCCCGAAAACACGCAGCACCGCGACGATATGCTAGGAAATGCGCGTTTTTCCCTCCGCGCTCCCAATAGGCTCCCATTCCCGTCGGCGGCGCTTGGCCTGTTCGGCGGCGTGCGTGGCGAGGGTGTGGTCGACGTCACGGCGCCAGACGATCACGCACTTGCCTTCGCGCGTGCGACGAACGTCAGGATGGCGGGCGAGCCAGCCGCGGACCTTGGGGATCGTCCAGTCGCCGAGATATGTGGCGAGCTGGGCTAGCGTCAGGTAGGTACGTTTCGCTAAATCGGCGTGGTCGTCCATTTGCGGAGAGAGTATCAGGACCCGTCCTCGTCGCGCTCGATCACGCCCCGCTCTTCGAGTTCCGGCAGCAGCATCAGCCGGTCGCGCGGCAGCGTCGCGGCGACGTCGGGCGGCAGTTCGGCGATGGCGACCTGCCCGCCGGGGTTGGCGCCCACGGCCCACGCGCGGCGCACGGCAGCGGCGAGCCACTCGGCGCCGGGCATGGCGGTCGGCGGCAGCGACGGCAGTTCGTCGGCGGCTTGCTCCACCGTCACGTCGAGCACGCAGCCCCCGAGGTACTGGCCGGTCGCAGGGTCCACGAACAGCAGCCCGTAGGACCTCACGACCAGCACGCCTTCTCGCAGACGACGCACCAGCCGCCGGGCCCGTGCTGGTCGCCGCGGTGGCCACAGCCCGCCGTGCGACACGTACACGACGCGGCGAAGTCGACCAGGCGCAAAATCTCGGCACGGTCGGCCGGCGCGATGCGCGCGGCGATCTCCGCGGTGCGCCGCGCGTGGTCCTCCAGACACCACGCCGTCACGTAGCCCGCGATCCAGGCGGCGACGATTTGGAACCGGCCATAGATGCCGGCGAGGCCATCGGTCGTCATAACGCGGAAGCCGCTGCGCGGCTCGCGCATCACGTGCAGCGGACAGCCGGGCACCACGAGCGCGCGCAGGCGCGCCAACGATTGCTCCTGCAGATGCTCGAACTGCCTACTTGCCATCGGTCTGCCGGCGGCGCACGTAGGTCTTCAGCCCGACGTTGTACGTCATGCGGTCAGGGAACCGTTTCTGAAACCGTCGCAGGTCGGTCGAGGCCTGCGGTTTCGAGATCCCGAATTTCAACATCAGGTGCTTCCGATTGATGAAGCCGTAGATGTCGAGCATCTCGCCGATCCATAGCAGCCGCATGTCCTCGAACCACGTCATCGCCGTGTGATCCGGTATGCGGCCGGCGCGCCCGGCACGGCCTTGGTGGCTTCGATCGTGAGGCCGGCCGCTTCGATCACCGTGAAGTCCCGCCAGATCGTGCGCGGGGCCATCCCGAAGTACTGCGCCAACGCGGCGACGGTCCGCGGCCTCGCTTCGAGGAGTCGGATCATCCGCAGCAGGCGGATCAACCCGACGTGGCGCCGAACCGAGGCCCGCCGCCTCACGACTGCTCGCTGCGCGCACGGCGTCGAATGAACTCGCTCAGCATGGCGTCGGCCTTCGCCTGCGCCTGCTCGCGCGTCTCGGCCTCGAAGACGAAGGACTCGGTCTTGGCGTCGTCCAGCGCGATGCCCTGCGCCGTCGCGATGCGCGGCAGCACGCGCGCCAGCGTTTCGAGGTGGGCGACGGGCGTCTTGAAGACGGACTCGCCGCACTGCTGACAATGGATGGTGAGCGTGAGCGTGGTGCCGTCGCTGTCGACGACGATGGTCGAGTAGTGCTTCATGCGCCTCCCTTCGTGCCGAAGTACCGCCGGATGACGCCCTGCATCCGCTCGCGCCCGACCGGGTTGGCCGAGTGCACGATTGGCGCGTGGACGGGCCAGTGCCCCGTCTCGGCCATCCAGAGGCACAGGTCGTAACCGGTGCCGACGTGGCTGCAGTGCGGCATCGGGCCGCTGGCGGTGAGCCCCTCGCGCCACGGCCCCATACAGGCCTCGCACGCGCCGAGGTCGTGGTCGAGCGACGCGCGCTTGACGCGGCCGGCTTCGAGGAGGCGCTTGGCCTCGGCGATGGTCGTGACGTGCAACCAGCCAATCGGCGCCGGCCGAATGTCGTCGAGCCAGAGGTTGATCGTCTCGGGGGCACTCACGGTGTCCTGATTAGTACAGCGCTCGATTCCATCTCTGCCATACGCTCTCTCGAAACAAAGAGGTATGCCATGCGCCACGATCCCTTCGCGGGTGCTCCTGCGCCCGCCCTCGAATCCATCTGGCCCGTGACCCCGCGACAGACCGTGCAGCAGCGGCTGGAGAATGCCGAGCGCGAGCTGCTCGTGCAATTTCGGCGCATCGCGCAGCTGCAAGCGCAGTTCGACCTGCTCGCCGCCGCGCTCCGACCGCCCCTACGCACTGCGCGCGCGCGCTGACGCCTGGTCGCTCTGTCCGGCCCCTGTTTCTGGCGCGTCGTCCGTCCACGTCCCGCTGCCGTGCTTCCGGCCGAACTTCGCCAGCTGCTCGGCGAGTCGCTTCGTCTCCTGCCGCACGTAGCTCATGGTCTTGTAGGTTTCCCCCAACGGGCCTTGCTTCATGATCCGTTGGTGCGCGGCCCACTCGGCGGCGCCGTTCTTCTTCAGCAGGTAGACGGCCTTGAGCGTGGCCTCCATCAGCGGCATGAGGTCGCCAGCATGGCCGGTGTCGAAGCCGAAGCCCCACGCCTCCATGTCGCGCGGGCCGAGCACCTCGGGCATCGGCCCGCCGTAGGTCAGCCCGCCGTGCACGTCGATCAGCGCGTCCGGTCGGTGATCACAGCTCCAGCTCGGCTCGGCCATCGCAGCGCGCAGCCGCGAGCCGGGTGGCGGCATGTGCGGCCACGCGTCGAAGTCCACCGGCGGATTCGGGTCGCATGGCGGGACCGCAACGCACTCGCCGTAGTTCTTCCCCCACCACGGATGCTCCGGCCGAATCGCGACATAGCCGTTGAGCGAGCCCGTCACCCACGTGTTGCGGAAGACGTAGCACTGCAGGCCGGCGTGGACGAACTGCGCGCCGTCGGGCTCCTTTTGCCACGGGCCCGGTCCCCACTGCTTTTTGGGGATCGGGGGCTTCACACCGTCTCGACCTTTCGACGCAGCCACGTCCGCGCGCGCAGCTCCTCCGTCTGGCGCCGCACGACGGCGAGAGCCTGCGTCTGCACGTCCGCGGGCAGGAGCGGGGTCACGGCGCCGAGCAGTTTCATCAGCTCGCGGTTGTGTTCAATGACGAGCCGCGTCATCTGGCGCATCTCATGCCCGGTCCACAGCAGCCCGCCCAACGAGGCCCAAAACAGGAGCGTCACGATCCAC
>Ga0207686_10001508_pt1 | contig 13115 bp, 21 predicted proteins | sample KBSM24metaG_FD_184396 | JGI IMG/M metagenome (GOLD analysis project Ga0207686, IMG submission 184396) | Miscanthus rhizosphere microbial communities from Kellogg Biological Station, Michigan, USA - KBS M2-4 metaG (SPAdes) (version 2) | ecosystem: Host-associated > Plants > Roots > Rhizosphere >...
TTTCGGCGGGCTGAGAGCCCGCCGCTCCACTTACTTGCCGGCGGCCTTTCCTGCTTTCCTGCGAATCACTTCATCCGAATACTTGATGCCCTTCCCCTTGTAGGGATCGGGCTCGCGGAGGCTGCGGATCTCGGCCGCGACCTGTCCGACTTTCTGCTTGTCGATGCCGGTGATGGTGATGTGGCCCGACTTCGCGTCCACCACGATCTCGATTCCTTCCGGAATCGGGAAGCGGACCGGATGCGAGTAGCCGAGCTGGAACACGACCTCGCGGCCCTTCACCTCGGCGCGGTAGCCGACGCCGACGATGTCGAGCTCTTTCTTGAAGCCCTCGCTCACGCCGCGGACGTTGTTCGCCACGAGCGCGCGCATCAGACCGTGGAAGGCGCGGGTCTTTCCCTCTTCGTCCTTCCGCTCGAACTTCACCACGTTGTTCTCGATCGAGACCGAGATTCCGGTGACGATCGGCGTGTTCAGGCTGCCCTTGGGCCCCTTGACCACGACGGCGTTTCCGTCCTGACGAACCTCGACGCCTTTCGGCAGCGCGATTTCTTTCTTACCGATGCGAGACATTGGATCTCTCCTTACCAGACCTGGCAGAGGACTTCGCCGCCCACGCCGGTGCGGGCCGCCTCGGCACCCGAGAGCACGCCCTTCGACGTCGAGACGATCGCCAATCCGAGTCCGCCGAGGACCCGGGGAATCTCCTCTTTGCCGCGATAGACGCGCTTGCCGGGGCGCGAGATGCGCTCGATGCCGTGGATGACCGGCTCGCCGTTGCCCGCGTACTTCAGGTAGACGCGCAATGACGCCTGCGGCTTGCCGTCTTCGTCGACGACCTTGTAGTTGCTGATGAAGCCCTCGGACTTGAGGATGCGGGCGATCTCGACTTTCAGCTTCGAGGCCGGCATCTCGACGCGATCGTGCCGCGACGTAATTCCGTTGCGGATCCGAGTGAGCATATCCGCGATTGGATCTGTCATTGACATTCGTGTGACTCCTGTAATCGGTCGTGAAGGGCTACCAGCTGGCCTTGGTCACGCCCGGGATGTAACCGCCGAGCGAGAGCTGACGGAAGCAGATGCGGCAGAGCTGGAACTTCCGCAGAAACCCGCGCGGACGTCCGCACTGCTTGCAGCGGTTGCGCTTGCGAACCGAAAACTTCGGCTTCCGCTCAGCCTTGACGATCATTGAGGTCTTTGCCATTTGATGTTCCTCTTACTTGCCGAAAGGCATGCCGAGCTCGCGCAGAAGGAAGCGCGCCTGCTCGTCGTTCTTCGCCGTGGTGACGATGGTGATGTTCATGCCCTTCGGCTTGTCGACCTTGCCCGCATCGATCTCCGGGAAGATCAGGTGGTCGCGAATGCCGAGGGTGTAATTGCCGCGACCGTCGAACGACTTCGCCGGCACGCCGCGGAAGTCGCGGACGCGCGGAAGGGCGATGTTGATCAGACGATCGAGAAATTCGTACATCTTGTCGCCGCGAAGCGTGACCATCGTGCCGATGGACTGCCCTTCGCGCAGCTTGAAGCTCGCAATCGACTTCTTGGCTTTGGTGACCACCGGCTTCTGGCCGGTGATGGTGGCCAGCTCCTCGATCGCGGTGTCGAGGAGCTTCGCGTTCTGAATGGCTTCACCCATGCCCATGTTCAGGACGACTTTCTCGACCTTCGGAACCGCCATCGGGTTCTTGATCTTGAACTCGTCCTGCAACTTCTTCCGGACTTCTTTCGCGTAATGCTCTTTGAGTCGTGTTGCCATCTGGTTTCCTTGTGCTCGGCGTTGTACGAGCGAAAGCTCTTAGCTCTTAGCTGTTAGCTCTTAGGCAGCTATGAGCCCTTTTCTTACTTTCCCAAATCAGCCTTGCACTTCCGACAGAAGCGCACGGCGGTTCCTTCTTCATTGCGATGCGTGCCCAGACGGGCGGGCTCGCTGCAGCTCGGGCAGACCACCTGGAGCTTGGCCACGTGAATCGGGGACTCGCGCTCGAGGATGCCGCCCTTGACGTTCTTGCCCGGGTTCGGGCGGGTGTGCTTCTTGGTGAAGTTCACGCGCTCGACGATGGCCGTGCCCTTGGTGGCCAGGACGCGCAGAACGCGTCCCTTCTTGCCGCGATCCTTGCCGGAGAGAACGGCGACCGTGTCTCCCTTGCGGATGTGCGGCTTGTGGATCGGCGGTTCTTTCTTCTTCGAAGTACGTCCGTACATTGGTCTGTTTCCTTTAGATGACTTCCGGTGCGAGCGAGATGATCTTCATGAACTTGCGCTCACGAAGCTCGCGGGCCACGGGGCCGAACACGCGCGTGCCGACGGGCTCGCGCTGGTCGTTGATGAGAACGGCCGCGTTGTCGTCGCACTTGATGTACGAGCCGTCGCGGCGGCGGGTCTCTTTGACCGTGCGCACGATGACGGCCCTGACGACCGCACCCTTCTTGACCGTACCGTCCGGCGATGCTTCCTTGACCGATGCCGTGATCACATCGCCGACGCGCGCATACTTGCCGGCCGTCGATCCGCCCCGCAACCGAATGCAGGCGATCTTCTTGGCGCCGGTGTTATCGGCCACTTGCAGGATCGTTCCCATTTGAATCATGACTAATCTCCAGTGCTGAGTCCTGAGTCCTGAGTCCTGAGTAAGGCGAGCCACTCAGGACTCAGCACCCAGGACTCAGCACTCTTAGCTGGCCTTCTCGACGACTTCCTTGACGTTCCAGCGCTTCCGCTTGGAGAGCGGACGCGTTTCTTCGATGACCACGCGGTCGCCGACGTTGAGGTCGGGCCGCTCGTTGTGGGCGAGGAACTTGTTCGTCCGCTTGATGTACTTCTGATACATCGGGTGCATGACCAGGTTCTCGACGGCCACGACGACGGTCTTCTGCATCTTGTTCGAGACCACGACGCCGACCTTCTCGCGTTTGTTGTCTTTCTGTGCCTTCTGTTCCATGTGGGTGCCTCTTACGCGTTCGTGCTGCTTGCGCGCTCGTTGAGAAGCGTTTCGATCTGCGCGATCTCGCGGCGGACCTGACGCATCTTCATCGGGTTTTCCATCTGTCCGGTGGCGCGCTGGAAGCGCAGCTTGAAGAGCTGCTCGCGCAGATCACGCTCGCGGTTGCGAAGCTCGTTCTCGCTCTTGTCGCGCAACGACTTGATCGTCTTCTTGCTGGCCATTACTCGCCGACCTCCGTCTGCTGCCGGGTCACGAAACGGGTCTTGATCGGCAGTTTGTGCGCGGCCAGGCGAAATGCCTCTTCGGCGATCTCGCGGGTCACACCCTCCATCTCGTAGAGGATGCGGGCCGGCTTGATCACGCACACCCACTCTTCCGGAGCTCCCTTGCCCTTGCCCATGCGGGTCTCGAGCGGCTTCTTGGTGACCGGCTTGTCGGGGAAGATGCGGATCCAGATCTTGCCGCCGCGCTTGACGTGGCGGGTCATCGCGATACGGGCGGCCTCGATCTGGCGCGCCGTGACCCAGCCCGCTTCGAGGGCCTGCAGCCCGTAGTCGCCGAACGACACCTTCGCGCCTCGCGTGGCGAGACCGCGGCGGCGTCCGCGCTGCTGCTTTCTGAACTTGACCTTCTTCGGCATCATCATGGTAGCTGTTGCTCCGCAACAGAATTGAGAATTGAGGATTGAGAATTGAGGAAGAACCTCAATTCACGCTCCCGAGCTCTCAATCTGCTTTTTTTTCTCAATCCTCAATTCTCAATTCTCAATTCGAAGTCACGACGCTCTGCGTCGGGATTTCGCCTTCGCCATCTCGCCCTTGTACAGCCACACCTTCACGCCGATCGTTCCGTACGTCGTGTTCGCGACGGCCAGACCGTAGTCGATGTCGGCCTTGAGGGTGTGCAGCGGCAGACGGCCGTCCTGGTACCACTCCGAGCGCGCGATCTCGGCGCCGTTGAGGCGGCCGCCCACGCGGACCTTGATCCCCTTCGCGCCGAAGCGGAACGCCGACTCCATGGCCTTCTTCATGGCCCGGCGGAAGGCGATGCGGCGCTCGAGCTGCGTGGCGATGTTCTCGGCCACCAGCTGGGCGTCGAGCTCCGGACGCTGGATCTCCTGGATGTTGATGTAGACCTCGCCGTTGACCAGCTTCTGCAGCTCGTCGCGCAGCTTGTCCACTTCCGCACCCTTGCGTCCGATGATGATGCCGGGACGCGAGGTGTAGATGTTGATGCGCATCTTGTTCGCCGTCCGCTCGATGTCGATCTCCGACACGCCGGCGTGGCTGAGGCGCTTCTTCAGGTCATCGCGAAGCTTCAGATCGCGATGCAGCGTCTCGGCATAGTTCTTCCCGGCAAACCAGCGCGAGTGCCAGGTCTTGTTGAAGCCCAGCCGAAAACCGTAAGGATTGACCTTCTGACCCAAGATTAGCCTCCGTTATTTACGGGCGCGCGCGCGGCCCTTGCCGCCGCTCCGCTCGTTGACCGCCTTGACTTCATCCGACACATGCACGGTGACGTGCGCCTTCCGCTTCTGAATCCCATAGGCACGCCCCATCGGCGCCGGCTGGATGCGCTTCTCGCGCGGACCTTCGTTGACGTAGATCTTCGAGACCACGAGCTCGTCGACGTCGGGCGCGTTCTCTTTGTTCTCCGCGTTGGCCACGGCCGAGCGGAGAAGCTTCTCCAGGTCCTTCGCGCACGACTTGCGCGTGAAGCGGAGAATGGCGAGCGCTTCATCGACCTTCTTGCCGCGCACCAGATCGGCCACCAGACGGACCTTCTGCGGCGAGGCTTTCAGATACTTCAGAGTTGCCGTTGCTTCCATTTGCTTTCGTCTCCTGTGGAGCGGCGGGCTCTGAAGCCCGCCGAAGCCGACAGGCTAAGAGCCTGTCGCTCCACTTTTCACTTTGCCGCCGGTGCGGCAGCCGGAGCCGCCGGTTTGGCCGTCTTCTCGACCTTCTTGCCGCTGTGGCCTTTGAACGTGCGGGTGAGCGCGAACTCGCCCAGCTTGTGACCGACCATGTTTTCGGAGATGTAGACCGGCGTGAACTTGCGGCCGTTGTGGACCGCAATCGTGTGCCCGACCATCTCCGGGACGACCGTGGAGCGCCGCGACCAGGTCTTGATGACCTTCTTGTCGCGCTCGCGGTTCATCGCCTCAACCTTCTTGGAGAGGTGGTCATCCACGAACGCACCTTTTTTCTGTGAGCGCATTACTTGGTTCTCCGCTTGACGATGAACTTGTTCGTCTGTTTGTTGCGACGTGTCTTGTAGCCTTTGGTGGGCTGGCCCCAGGGGCTGACCGGATGACGGCCGCCCGAGGTCTTGCCCTCGCCGCCGCCGAGCGGGTGGTCGACGGGATTCATCGACACGCCGCGGTTGTGCGGCTTCTTGCCGAGGTGACGCGTGCGTCCGGCCTTGCCGTACGACACGTTCTCGTGGTCGAGATTGCCGACCTGTCCGATGGTGGCGTAGCAGCGCACGTGCACCTTGCGCATCTCGCCCGAGGGAAGACGGAGCGTCGCCCAGTCGCCCTCGCGGGCCATCAGCTGCGCGCCGACGCCGGCGGAACGGACCATCTGTCCGCCCTTGCCTTCCTTCAGCTCGATGTTATGAATCACCGTGCCGAGGGGGATCTTCGAGAGCGGCAGGGCATTGCCCACCAGGATGTCGGCGTCCTCGCCGGCGACGATCGTCGTACCGACGGCCAGGCCGTTCGGCGCGAGGATGTAGCGCTTCTCGCCGTCCACGTAGTGGAGCAGGGCGATGTGCGCGGTACGGTTCGGATCGTATTCGATGGCCGCGACCTTCGCGGGGATCCCGCGCTTGTCGCGCTTGAAGTCGATCTCGCGATACTTCTGCTTGTGGCCTCCGCCGATGAAGCGGGAGGTGATCCGGCCCTTGTTGTTCCGGCCGCCCGTCTTCGGCTTGCCTTTGGTCAGCGACTTCTCGGGGGTCGTCTTCGTGACGTCTTCATACGAAGCGTGCGTCGAAAACCGGATGCCGGGCGAAGTCGGCTTGTATTTGCTGGTAGCCATAGTTTTCTTCTCTTATCGGCTGACTCAGTCCTGAGTCCTGAGTCCTGAGTCCTGAGTCGTTTGCCAAGCCACTCAGGACTCAGCACTCAGGACTCAGCACTTGTTACACTCCCTCGACGAAGTCGGGCGCTTTCTCGCCTTCCTTGAGCCGGACGTAGGCCTTGCGCCAGTCCCGGCGCCTGCCGGCCCAGCGGCCCATCCGTTTGATCTTCCCGCGCACGTTGAAGACGCGGACTTCCTCGACCTTCACTTTGAACAGCTCTTCGACCGCGTGCTTGACCTGGATCTTGTTCGCGTTCGGGGCGACTTCGAACGCGATCACGTTCGCGCCCGACTCGCGGAGCAGCGTGGACTTCTCGGTGACGAGCGGCCGGCGAATGATCTGATTAGCGTTCATTGCTGAGGGCCTCCGTCAGACGATCGAGAGCGCTCTGGCTCAGGACGATGTAGCGGCTGTTGACGACGTCGTACACGTTGACGTGCAGGGCGTCGACGAACACCAGCTTGGGGTTGTTGCGCGCGGCGAGCACCGCATTGGTGTTCTCCAGCGTGTCGATGAGAAGCGCTTTCCCTTCGACGCCGATGCCGGCGACTTTCTGCGCGAACGACTTCGTCTTCGCCTCGTCGACGGACATGTCGCTGACGACGACGAACTTCCCTTCCTTCACGCGCTGGGAGAGAGCCGACTTGAGGGCGGCCTTCTTCTCCTTGGTGTTCATCTTGTACGAGTGGTCGCGGACGACCGGACCGAAGACCGTGCCGCCGTGACGATGGATCGGCGGGCGGTTGCCGCCTTGGCGCGCGCGGCCGGTGCCCTTCTGCTTGAACGGCTTCTTGCCCGAGCCGCTCACTTCGGAGCGGGTCTTGGTCTTGTGCGTTCCCTGGCGGAGTCCGGCCAGATAGTTGCGCACCGCCTCGTGCACGAGGTGCTCTTTGTACGGATACGCGTAGATCTCTTCGGGAAGGTCGATCGAGCCGACTTTCTTGTTGTCCCAGTTCCTGATGTCAATGGTCGGCATGGCTATTCACCCCGCTTCCCGTTCTTCGAAAACTGCACGAACACGAGACCGTTGCGCCCGCCCGGGACCGCGCCGCGGATGTAGAGCAGGTTGTTCTCGGGATCGACCTTCGCCACGCGAAGGTTCTTGACGGTGACCTGATCGCCGCCCATCCGGCCGCCCATGCGCATGCCCTTCATGACGCGCGACGGGAACGCCGACGCGCCGATGGAGCCGGGAGCGCGGTGGAACATCGAGCCGTGCGAGGAGCGTCCGCCGCTGAAGCCGTGGCGTTTCATGACGCCCTGGAAGCCCTTGCCCTTCGACTGCCCGACGACGTCGATGGAGTCGCCTTCCTTGAAGATGTCGACCTGCACGCGGTCGCCGACGTTGGCGTCGCCGCTGTACGACACTTCGGCCAGCGTTCTCAACGGCTGCACGCCGGCTTTCTCGAAGTGTCCGCGACGCGCGCTCGTGACGCGGCGGTTCGAGATTTTCTCGACCAGCCCGATCTGCACGGCGTCATAGCCGTCCTTCTCGCTGGTCTTCTTCTGCACCACCAGGCAGGGCCCGGCCTGGATGACCGTGACAGGCACGATCGCACCGTCTTCGGCGAACACCTGGGTCATCCCGACCTTCTTGCCAATGATTCCTTCGATTGCCATTGTCTTGTCTTTCCACCTTGGAACCGCGTTGCCGAGGTTCATGTGTCGTCGTGGAGCGACAGGCTCTTAGCCTGTCGACCGCGGCGGGCGTCAGAGCCCGCCGCTCCACTACTTGCCGAACGCCTTGATCTCCACATCCACACCCGCGGGCAGCTCGAGCTTCATCAGCGCGTCGACGGTCTGCGTCGTCGGCTCGAGGATGTCGAGCAGCCGCTTGTGAGTCCGCATCTCGAATTGCTCACGCGACTTCTTGTCGACGTGCGGGCTGCGCAGAACGGTGTAACGCGAGATCTGCGTCGGCAGAGGGATCGGTCCCGCCACCTTCGCCCCCGTGCGCTTGGCCGTGTCGACGATCTCACTGGTCGACTGGTCGAGCACGCGGTAGTCGTAAGCCTTGAGTCGGATGCGGATCTTTTCGTTCATCATGATGTCGTTTCCTCAAAGAACATAAGGAGGGCGGACTCTGAGGCCGCCCTCCGTCTACTACTCGAGAATGTCCGTGACCGTGCCGGCGCCCACCGTGCGGCCACCCTCGCGGATCGCGAAGCGGAGACCTTTCTCCATCGCGATCGGCGCGATCAGGGTGATGGTGAGCGAGGTGTTGTCGCCCGGCATGACCATCTCCGCGCCCTCGGCCAGCGTCGCGTTGCCCGTGACGTCGGTCGTGCGGAAGTAGAACTGCGGACGGTAGCCGTTGAAGAACGGCGTGTGACGGCCGCCTTCTTCCTTCGTGAGAATGTAGACCGAGGCCGTGAACTTCGTGTGCGGCGTGATCGAGCCCGGCTTGGCGCAAACCTGGCCGCGCTCGACGTCCTTGCGCTCGATGCCGCGCAGCAGGAGGCCGACGTTGTCGCCCGCCTGGCCCTGATCGAGGAGCTTGCGGAACATCTCGACGCCCGTGACGACCTTCTTCTGCGTCGGACGGAGGCCGACGATCTCGACTTCCTCACCGACCTTGATGACGCCGCGCTCGATGCGGCCCGTGACGACGGTGCCGCGGCCCGAGATCGAGAAGATGTCCTCGACCGGCATCAGGAACGGCTTGTCGATGGCGCGCTCCGGAATCGGGATGTAGTTGTCGACCGCATCCATCAGCTCCATGATCTTGCCGGCCCACTCGTCGTTGTTATCGGTGGTCTGCAGTGCCTTGAGCGCGGAGATGCGGATGATGGGAATGTCGTCGCCGGGGAACTGATAGCTGGTGAGCAGCTCGCGGATCTCCATCTCGACGAGCTCGAGAAGATCCGGATCGGCCGCGTCGACCTTGTTGAGGGCGACGACCATGGCCGGCACACCGACCTGGCGGGCCAGCAGGATGTGCTCACGAGTCTGCGGCATCGGGCCGTCGGTGGCCGCGACCACGAGGATCGCACCGTCCATCTGCGCGGCGCCGGTGATCATGTTCTTGACGTAGTCGGCGTGGCCCGGGCAATCGACGTGCGCGTAGTGGCGCTTCGCGGTCGAGTACTCGACGTGAGCGGTGGCGATGGTGATGCCGCGCTCGCGCTCTTCCGGAGCCTTGTCGATCTGATCGAAAGCCACGAACGAAGCCGTGCCCTTCGACGCGAGGACCTTGGTGATGGCCGCCGTCAGCGTGGTCTTGCCGTGGTCGACGTGACCGATCGTGCCGATGTTGACGTGCGGCTTGCTGCGATCGAATTTCTCTTTAGCCATTTGAGATCTAACCTCCGTTTTAGCTCTTAGCTCTTAGCTGTTAGCTCTTAGGTCCGCCGCCCTCGCCCTCGGTCTCCCTAAGAGCTAAGAGCTAAGAGCCAAGAGCTCTTTTCAATCAATCAAACTCGCTGCGTGGTTCCCCCGCTCTTGGCGATGATTTCCTCGGCCACGTTCTTCGGGGCCGGTTCATACGCAAAGAACTGCATGGTGTAGCTCGCGCGGCCCTGCGACATCGACCGCACCTGCGTGGCGTAACCGAACATCTCCGACAGGGGAACGTGGGCCCGGATGACTTTCGCCCCGGCCCGCTCTTCCATCTGCTGGATCTTTCCGCGGCGGCGGGAAAGATCGCCCATCACGTCGCCGGCGTAGTCTTCGGGCGTCACGACTTCGACGTCCATGATCGGCTCGAGCAGAATCGGAGCGGCTTTCCTCGCGCCTTCCTGGTAAGCCATCGATCCGGCGATCTTGAACGCCATTTCGCTCGAGTCGACGTCGTGATACGAGCCGTCGTAGAGAATCGCGCGCACGCCCGTCATCGGATAGCCGGCGACGATGCCGCGCTCCATCGCTTCCTTGATGCCCTGCTCGGTCGGCTTGATGAACTCGCGCGGGACCGAGCCGCCGACGATCTCGTTGGCGAACTCGAATCCGCCTTCCTTGATCGGCTCGAAGCGCATCTTGACGTGGCCGTACTGGCCCTTGCCGCCCGATTGGCGCACGAAGCGCCCCTCGGCCTCGCTCGGACGCGTGATCGCCTCGCGATACGCGACCTGCGGCTTGCCGACGTTCGCGCCGACGTTGAACTCGCGGACCATGCGGTCGACGATGATCTCGAGGTGCAGCTCGCCCATGCCGCGGATGATGGTCTGGTTCGTCTCCGGGTCCGTGTGGACCTTGAACGTCGGGTCTTCCTGCATGAGCTTCGCGAGCGCGACGCCCATCTTTTCCTGGTCGCCCTTGGTCTTCGGCTCGATGGCGACGGCGATGACCGGCTCCGGGAAGACCATCGTCTCGAGGATGATCGGCTTGTTCCGGTCGCAGATCGTGTCGCCGGTGGTGACGCTGCGCAGGCCGACGGCGGCGCCGATGTCGCCGGCGCGTACTTCCTTGATCTCTTCACGCTTGTTGGCGTGCATCTGCAGAAGACGGCCGATGCGCTCGGTCGTTCCTTTCGTCGAGTTGAGCACCGCGGTGCCCGACTCCACGCGGCCCGAGTAGACGCGGAAGAACGCCAGCTGGCCGACGAACGGGTCGGTCATGATCTTGAACACGAGCGCGGAGAACGGCTCGTTGTCGTCGGCTTTCCGCTCGATGAACGACTCGTCGTCGGGGTTCACGCCCTTCACCGGCGGGATGTCCATCGGTGAGGGGAGATAGTCGACGACCGCGTCGAGCAGCGGCTGCACGCCCTTGTTCTTGAAGGCCGTGCCGCAGAGGACCGGCGTGATCTTCTGAGCAATGGTGGCCTCGCGCAGCGCGGACTTCAGCTCCGCGATCTCGAGGGTCTGTCCGTCGAGATATTTCGCGAGCAGCTCGTCGTGCTGCTCGGCGATCGACTCGACCATCTTCTCGCGGTAATGCTCGGCGTCCGCGAGCAGGTCGGCCGGGATCTCTTCGACGTCGTACTTCGCGCCGAGGGTCTCGTCACGGAAGACGAGGGCCTTCATCTGCACCAGGTCGATGACGCCCTTGAACTTCTCCTCGGCTCCGATCGGGAGCTGCAGAGGAACGGCGTTCTTGCCGAGCTTGGATTTGACCTGGGCCACGACCGCGGCGAAGTTCGCGCCGACGCGGTCCATCTTGTTGACGAAGGCGATGCGGGGAACGCCGTACTTGTCGGCCTGGCGCCACACGGTCTCGGACTGCGGCTCGACGCCGCCGACGGCGCAGAACACGCCCACGGCACCGTCGAGGACGCGGAGCGAGCGCTCCACTTCGACGGTGAAGTCGACGTGACCCGGCGTGTCGATGATGTTGATCCGGAAATCGCCCCAGTGCGCGGTCGTCGCGGCGGAGGTGATGGTGATGCCGCGCTCCTGCTCCTGGACCATCCAGTCCATGGTCGCAGTGCCCTCGTGCACTTCACCGATCTTATGGGTGATGCCGGTGTAGTAGAGGATGCGCTCCGTAGTCGTCGTCTTACCGGCATCGATGTGAGCCATGATGCCGATGTTGCGCGTTTTCTCGAGAGGTACCTGACGTGCCATTTGCTTTTCTTCGTTCTTCGCTTACCGCGGACAAACAACGTGGAGCGGCGGGCTCTCGGCCCGCCGAAACGACAGGCTAAGAGCCGGTCGCTCCATTCGATCAATCGGTTTTTGGTTTTCCGTTGCTCGGTCCGGAACCGCAGAACGTTTTCTGTGTTATCCGGTCGAGACGGAGCTACGGAAACTGCTGAGTTGTTCAGCGGCCGGATTCAAGGCATCCGGCCAGGAATCCGCCCGTTTGACGGGGCGGAGAATATTACCACCGATAGTGAGCGAACGCTTTGTTCGCTTCAGCCATCTTGTGCGTGTCTTCGCGTTTCTTGATCGCGTTGCCGCGATTGTTCGCCGCATCGAGAATCTCGCCGGCGAGCTTGTCCTGCATCGTCTTCTCACCGCGGCTCGCGGCGAACGTGATCAGCCAGCGGATCGCCAGGGCCGTGCGGCGCGTCGGACGCACTTCGATCGGAACCTGGTAGTTCGATCCGCCCACGCGGCGGCTCTTGACCTCGAGCGCCGGCTTGACGTTGTCGACGGCCTTCTTGAAGACCTTCAGGGGATCATCCTTGGCCCGGTCCTCGACCTTCTTCAGCGCGCTGTAGAACACGCGCTCGGCGACCGACTTCTTGCCGTCGCTCATGAGCGAGTTGATGAACTTCGTCACCAGCTGGCTGTTGTAGACAGGATCCGGAAGGATCTCGCGTTTCGGAACTTCTCTTCTTCTTGGCATAGCTCTCAGCTCTTAGCTCTCAGCTCTCAGGCCCGCCGCCCTCTCCTGAGAGCTGCGAGCTGCGAGCTGATAGCTCGTTACGCCTTCTTCGGTCGCTTCGCCCCGTACTTGGAGCGGCTCTGATTGCGCTTGGCCACGCCGACTGCGTCGAGCGTGCCGCGAATCACGTGATAACGAACTCCCGGCAGATCCTTCACACGGCCGCCGCGAATGAGCACGATCGAGTGCTCCTGCAGGTTGTGGCCGACGCCGGGGATGTAGGTCGTGACCTCGACGCCGTTGGTGAGACGGACGCGCGCGACCTTGCGGAGCGCCGAGTTCGGCTTCTTCGGAGTCGAGGTGTAGACGCGCGTGCACACGCCGCGCTTCTGCGGGCTCGACTGAAGCGCCGGAGACTTCGTCTTGTACTTGACTGCCTCGCGGCCCTTCGCAACAAGCTGGTTGATCGTTGGCATTCGCTTCCTGTTCCTTCTGTGAAGACACGTGCGGCGAGTGTGATACTCCCCGCAAGGGAAAACCCGCGCACTTTAGGCACGCAGGTGGACTTTGTCAAGCCCGGAACTCGACTAACTGCGAGAGCTAACTGCTTATTCCGGTTAGAACTCCACCCATTTGCCGCGCCCGTCCCGCTGCGCTTTTTCGAACAACAGCGCGGCCGCGGCGAGGTCTTCGACCGCCAGGCCGAGCGACTTGAACAACGTGATCTCCCCCGGCGATTTCCGCCCTTCCGCCGCACCCGTCAGGATCTCTCCGATCTCGGCGCGGATGTGCCCGGGGCCGGAGATCGCTCCCTCGCGCAGCGCGAAGAGATAGTCGCCCGACTCGTTGACCGTCGACTCGCGGCGATCCACGAA
>Ga0207686_10001509_pt1 | contig 13113 bp, 14 predicted proteins | sample KBSM24metaG_FD_184396 | JGI IMG/M metagenome (GOLD analysis project Ga0207686, IMG submission 184396) | Miscanthus rhizosphere microbial communities from Kellogg Biological Station, Michigan, USA - KBS M2-4 metaG (SPAdes) (version 2) | ecosystem: Host-associated > Plants > Roots > Rhizosphere >...
TGGGGGGTAATATACGCATGTTGATATTACCCCCCAAAAAAGAACCGAAAATTTGCTCAAAAAGTCTGGAAAATCGACAGAACCGAAGTTACGCAAGAGGTCTAAAGTTTAGAACCGATGCATTAAAATTTTTATTGAGACAGTCTTCGATCAACCAATTCTGCCGATCAAACAGTTCTTGAAATCATTGCTTCTTCCTATTACAATTGATGTAAAAATGCGCCAAGAAAGCAACAATTTAATATTTTTTATAGGATCTTTGATGCAAAAACTATCTCAAGAATTTGACTATCCATCATCAATTCTGGAAAAATTCCAGATCCGATAATTCAGACACCCTCTAAACTTCTACCGTTTTTTCCAAATCTTCATAGAGGCGTTTTGCGAACATCTGGACTTTTTGGCTTAGTACGGCGGCGTTTTGGTTCTGATCAAAAAGGCGGATATCTTTTTCTTTGAGACGGACCCGGTTCACAGCATTGGCGGCTATCCATTTGTGGATCTTGTCGACCGTATCGGCCAAAGCGGATTCCGTAATCAGCAAATCTTGCTCTTCCCATTGTTTTTTCAGTTTTTCTCTTGCCCGCTTCGTCTTGATGCTCTCCGGAGCAATCCGCTTTCGTTTGTCGAGCTTGCTTTGCACATGAACCTCCCGTGACTGACCTATTCCAAACTACTAACAAATCCTTTAAAGATCCACTGGAAAGTTTGCCCTGGATTTCATAAGATAAGGACATGACTCTAGACAAAGCAAAGGAAAGAGCGGCGCGGAAAGCTGCCGAATTCATCGAAACCGGCCAGATCGTCGGGATTGGGACAGGCTCCACTGCCGCCTATTTCATCGATGCTTTGATCGAAAGGTGCAGGCAGGGCCTCAAAGTCCGAGGCGTTCCAAGTTCCCGCCACTCCTCCGACCGCGCTCAGCAAGGGGGGATCGCGATCCTCGACATCAACTCAGCCCCGAGAATCGACATCACAGTGGATGGGGCAGATGAGATCGACCCGAAAAAACGGATGATCAAAGGCCGGGGCGGCGCCCATGTCCGAGAAAAAATCCTCGCCTCTTCGAGCACTGAAATGGTCGTCATCGTTGATGAGACGAAAGTCGTCAAGCGTCTGGGAACGGCCCCGCTTCCTGTCGAAATCCTCTTTTACGGTTCTCCCGCGACAAGGCAGAAGATCGAAGATCTCGGATTCGAAGGCAAATGGCGGATGAACGGGGATGGAACGCTCTTTATTTCCGAAAATGGAAACCTTATCTTGGATATCGCATTCGAATCCCCTCCTGCCGACCCTGAACGGGAGCATGCAAAACTCATCGAAATTCCCGGCGTCATTGACACGGGATTCTTCTTCGGCCTTGCCGGACGGGTCGTCATCGGATTCAGCGACGGCTCCGTCAAAGTACTTGATTAGACCTCTTGCGTAACTTCGGGTTCGTCGCTTTTCTGAAGATTTTTGGCCAATTTTCGGTTCTTTTTTGGGGGGTAATATACGCATGTTGATATTACCCCCCAAAAAAGAACCGAAAATTTGCTCAAAAAGTCTGGAAAATCGACAGAACCGAAGTTACGCAAGAGGTCTATTAGATTAGTTCACTAGATTTTGTGGCGACCCGTCCAGAAAGGCCCGGATGTTGTCCCGGGTCACTTCGAGAATTGTCTTGCGCGCTTCGCTGCTCCCCCAAGCGATGTGCGGAGTCAAGATGAGATTCGGGATCGACGGATCCAGCAAAGGGTGGTTCGGAGGAGGCGGTTCTTTGGAAAGGACATCGAGCGCGGCGCCGGCGATCGTTTTATTTTTGAGCGCTCGAGCGAGCGCCTCCTCATCGACAATCTCCCCGCGCGATACGTTGATCAAAAAAGCGGTTTTTTTCATCAGGGCAAGCTGTTCCTTGCCGATCAAAAGCCGAGTCTCCTTTGTCAGCGGCGTATGGATCGTGAAACAATCGCATTGTTTCAGCACCTCCATTAGCGGAAGCGCACCGGGAATCGGAGTTCGGGGACTTTCCACGATCAGAATCTTCATTCCGAATGCGGACATGATTCTCGCCACTTCCTTTCCTAGGTTGCCGTAACCTAGGATCCCCAGCTTTTTTCCTTTTACTTCAGTAATTGGATAATCGAGGAAGCAGAAGAGGCTCTCGCGCTGCCAGCGCCCTTTTTTCACGTCTTCGACATACGGGATGAAGCTGCTGGCCAGGCTGAGGATCATGAGCACTGTCATCTGGCTTACGGTTGCGGTGGAATATTCTCTAACATTGCAGACGGCGATCCCCGCTTCTCTTGCCGCTTCGATATCGATGCAGTTGACGCCTGTAGCGACCACACAGATCATTTTGAGGCGAGGAAGAGCGCGGATGACGCTCCTATCAATCACGACCTTGTTAGTGACCGCAATGGAAACGTCTTGTAGCCTCTCGATCGTTTCGGAAGGCGCCGTATTTTCATAAAAGCGCCATTGGATAGGCAGAGTCTTGAGCTGTTCGAAAGAGGATTCTTTTCCAAAAGTCGCCGTATCGAGAAAAACTCCCAGCATGTCAGATCTCTCAAATATTCGGAGTTAAAATCGACCGGATCTTTTCCTCCGGATTGAAAAAATCCTGAATATATTGGTCGATTCCGCTTTTTTGGAAAATGAGTTTTATCAGAAGCGCCGTCGGAAATCCTTCTTGGCTATTGATGTCGTCGAACTCCAAGGAATCAAAATGGGTCTGCTTGGGCTTGACGAAATAGTTTGCTCCGTGGATTTCGACATTGAAATCGGTCAAGATCAACTTTTGAATGAGAATATTCGAATGGCTTTTCTGTTTCGGCACCATCTGCCCCAGAACTGTCCAGTTGTTCGATGTCCCCATGGGATTCGTAAAATCGATTCTGAGAACCGAATTCTTGATTTCAATCCGGTCGATAACCGTGGGATCGCCAACAAGCTGCCCTAAGCGGTAGCTGCACACTACCTCCTCGGCCTTGAAAGCGCTATCCTGGAATCCCGGAGGATTTTTGATCGCAAAAACATGGATATTCATATGGCTTGGCCAAAGTCCGATCCATCGGATCGATATTTGGATTCCCATTTTGTTCGACAAAAAGGAAGATAAGAGGGGAGCCCGGATCAACCAAACGAATACAAGAGCGGCAAAGATTAGAAGGACTAATAATTTCCATCCATATTTCTTCATCGAGAAAACCTCGCAGCTTTGAGACTGTCTATGAACTTCGTTTCAGTTCGATTTTTCGGTTCTTTTGAGCCGATTTTCGATTCAAAGTTTGGGAGTAATATCAACTTTCGTATATGACCCTCAAATTTTGAATCGAAAAGCGACCAAAATAATCCAAAAACTCGACGAAATCGAAGTTCATAGACAGTCTCCTGTGGATCGAAAATCGTCAAAAAACCGAAAATTCGACTGAAATTTTATCCAGATAGGATCTTTCTCTTAAAATGGAGGATTGTATGTTTTTTTTGAATAGGTTATTTATGTGCTATGCGAAAATTTTCCCTCTTTGTATCTCTCGCTCTTCTCTGTCTCGCTGTAGCGATCGGAATCACTTGGACCAATCGAGAAAATATCCTCGCCCATTTTATGTCCCGCCAGCTTCGCGTACCCGTTTCGATCCGGACACTGGACATCAGCAAGACATCTGCCGGGATCACCCGGATGTGGATTGGAAATTTCCCTAAATCACAAACTTCCACGTCATTCACGGCGGAGACCTTGAGACTCGATGCGACGCTCGATCAAATTTTCGGGAATCCCGTGACAATCGAACATATCGATATCAACGATATTTTCGTAGGAATCGAATTTTACGACGCAAATGGGAATGACAACAATTGGGGCCGAATCCTGCATGAAAACGGACAAAAGAAAAGCCACTCGAGGGAATATCTCATCCGGACCCTGATCTTGCGCAACCTCACGGTAGAATTGACGCAGGCCAACGGAAAGGTAAAGCGATATCCGACGATCAAGCAAATGGAATTCCACAACATCAGCAGCGCGAGCGGATTTCCCGTGGAAGAAATCGAAAAAGCCATTTTCGAAATGATGATGAAAGACATCTTCAAGAAACTGCAGCTCGATCAGATCTTCAAAACCCTCCTTCCCCTGCCTATTCCCTTTGTATCCTGAACTTTTCGGCTAAAAAGAACCCGAAAGTCGACAGAACCGGGTGTTATACCCAAAATTAAGATCATCGCTTCGGTGTCATGATAGGCTCGGAAGGAATTCCGATCAGCCGTTTGAGAAATGGGATCAGAGCCAAACTGATGCACGCAAGAACAAGAGAGATCAGTCCATAGGCCAGGAAAGCCCCCGAATAGATCGATAGCGAGGCTGCGGATGAGGCATTCTTCGGTACATCGGAGAGAACCGCAAGCGCGCCTCCGATGGCAAAAGCTGCGGATTGGGTCAAGAACCAGACTCCCATCATCATTCCTACGAGATGGCGCGGGGAGAGGCGGGTGACCATCGCCAAACCGATAGGAGAAAGGAGCAATTCTCCGATCGTCTGAAGAAAATAACTGGAAATCAGCCACCAAGGAGACGCTTCGGGCCCATGTGAAAAAAAACGGATACCGACCCATAGCAAAAGAAAACCGATCGCCATGAAGAGTACCCCAAAGCTGAATTTCGAAGGGGTAGAAGGATGTTTCTTTTTCTGATCGAGCCAAACCCAAAACCAACTCAATACAGGACTCAATAAGATGATGAAGAATGGATTGAAGAACTGTGTGAATTCCGCATCGATCGTAATCCCCAGCCACTCTTTCTCCATGTTCCGGTCGGCAAAGAGCATCAAAGAAGTAAAAGTCTGGTTGTAAATCGACCAAAACCCGACCGAGATGAGAATCAGGATCAAACAGGCAAACAGTTTGTTCCTTTGTTCAGGACGCTCTTTAAAAAGGAAGAAAAGAACGCTCCCAACGATTGCAAGCGTTGCGGCGATGAGAATGAGATTGGCTCCCTTAGGAAAGAAAAAGAGCAGATGGATCAGTCCTACGACTACTAGAATGCCGATGAAGAGAAGAAAATAAAACAGGACTTTGCTTCCATGGTGCAAAGGAGAGATGGCGGGTATTTTTCCGTAGTTGCTCAATCTTTTGCGTCCCGCGATGAAAGTAATCAGGGCAACGATCATACCCGCCGATGCGGCCATGAATCCCGATCCCCAAGTGTAAGCCGCTACAAGGGCTCCTGCGAAAAGAGGAGGGATCAGGGCGCCGATGTTGATCCCCATGTAAAAGATCGTAAATCCCCCATCCCGTCTTGGATCCTCTGGTTCGTACAGGTCTCCCACGATGCTTGAAACATTCGGTTTGAAGAAGCCGTTCCCGACAACGACGATACTCAATCCTAAAAAAAGAGCCTGGCGCTCTTGCAAAGAGATGACCGCGTATCCGATTGCCAGTAAGATCGCGCCCAGATAAATCGATTGACGGAAGCCGATGTAGCGGTCTGCGATATATCCCCCGATCACAGGAGTCAGGAAAAGCATCGAACTGAAGGCTCCATAAAAAAGGTAAGATTCTTCATCGGAATAAGAGAGCGCTTTGCTCATGTAAAGAATGAGGATCGTCTGGACCATGTAGAAGCCGAACCGCTCCCACAACTCAGTGAAGCAAAGTAAATAGAATCCTTTAGGCTGGCGAGACCGGGACATGAGACTCCTTTAAGAGACCATCTCTCACCTCGCAATGCAGATAAAAAATGCAATTGTCAACCTGAACTTCTTAGAGGGTGTTGCTGAAATTTATTTCAATAACACCCTCTTAGTTGGATAGGTTCTTGCAAAGCTCCAATTTTAAATTGTTTTTTTCATATAATCAGGTTATTTCCAAGCACTTGCTATCAATGGCTTATCTATGTCTTTTAATAACTGGATGCAGTATGATCGAATTAATGAATGAAAGACGACCTTCACGGCTCTACTCGTGGGCCATCCAAAAAGCCACCTCTCCTAAAGCTCCATTTTGGATCTGCCTTCTGTTTTCTCTCGAACTCGTACTTTTCATGCCGCTTGATGCGATCCTCATGTTTTTCTGTCTGCAGAACAGATCGAGAATTTTTCTTTACACTGCAATCGCCACCATAGCCTCTCTTGCAAGCGGACTTGTCGGCTATCTGCTCGGTCACTTTCTCTGGGATCTGATCGGCTCTTATGTCGTACCCCATTTCATTTCCACTGCCTCCTTCGACAAAGTTTCTTCCCAATTCCAGACCTACGAAAACTGGGCCGTTTTTTTCGGGGGGCTCATTCCGTTCCCGCTCAAAGCGCTCAGCCTGGTAGCGGGGGTGTTTCACCTCGGAATTCTCCCCTTTGCCCTTTCCCTTGCAGCCGCCCGTGCTCTTCGATTTCTTTTGATCGGAGGCACGATGGTGATATGGGGAGAAAAGGTAAAATTCTTCGTCGAGCGCCATTTTCACCGGATCATCCTGGTCATCGGAGCGAAAGTCGCCATGATCTTCATTTTCTTCTGGGTCTTTTCCAAATAAAGCGACAAAGAACCTATCCAAATAAAAAGTTTCGGTCGATTTTTCGGTTCTTTTGAGCCGGTTTTCGATCCAAAAGTTGGGAGTAATATACTTTTGTCGATATTGCCCCCAACTTTTGGATCGAAAACCGGCCAAAATAATCCAAAAACTCGACGAAAAATTTTATTTGGATAGGTTCAAGCAGGCTTCGCCGCCTTAGACTCGACTTTGTATAGTATTGTACAAAGTCGAGTTAGAGGGTCTACGAATTTTTTAGTTAGGTTGGAATCTAAAGGATATCTGGCTTGAAATTTTCATAGGACTCCGGCTTGAAAGTTCCAATAGGCTCCAGTTCCCTCAATTTACAGGAAGGATTTCCCTTGTTGAGGTGTTTCAGGCACTCTGCAACGGATGCACCTCTTGCGAATGCTTCCTCATTCCCCCCTTTGTCAGGGTGTGAAAGGAAACCAAATTTACGCCAAAGTGTTTCTAGAAGTTTTTTTTCCAAAGGAAGGAAAGGATTCCTTTCGTACAGATTGTCGATCTCTTTATCACATGTACCTGGCGGTAAATGGTCGGCTTTGCAGTAGTTTGGTAGGTCGACAAACAACTTATTGCCAAGATTTTTCATTAAAGCTTCCCTGCCGGGGTCTTTATCGTTCATGGTAACTAGAGTCAGAAGTCCGGTTTCTATCTCCTGTGTTATCGGGGAAAGTTCATTGGAATACTCCCGGATCAGATAAGAAAATGTTGCGCTAGGATTTTCGGCAAGAATCTTTTCTCTGAACTCCTGTTTTGTAGCTTGGCATTCAGCTGAAGACGCCGGAACCTTCTTACCACAACATGTACCTCGCATTGTGGAGCCTCCTGATTCGTCAAATTCCGTGGTTTCGATGCAATTGGCAGTGTTAGGGTCTATGTTCTCCTGCGTAGTGTTAAGGTCTATGATCTTCAAATTATAGAGAACAAGACCTGCACCGATCATGGCGCAGAGCCCTACTAAAACCGCTACCTTTCTTTCGGTCCAGAAAGGTTGATCTTCCTTCTTGCTATTTTTTTGGGAAGAGGGCGTTTCTTTTGCTGTAAAAACCTTGTTTGCTAAGGCGGATATAACAGGGTGTTGTTTGATAAGAGGACTCACCTGTTTATAAACAGCTTCGCCAAAAGAGTAAATTTTATCTCTGATTGGGATAAGCGCGGTCATTTCTTCTCCATATAATGATATTATAAAATATAATACACAAAACGTTATTTACATTACATTATTAAATTATTTTATAATATGAGAGGAGATGATGAGCCTATCCCAGTAAGTCGATTTAGTGATGGCCGCCGTCATGGTGATAACCATTGCCATAGTAATAGCCGTCGTTATAATAATAATAGCCATTTCGAAAATTATAGAATTCGGCTTCATTATCGAACCAAATACCGTAATAAAAACCCGGTCCTTCCCAATAATCGGAGCCATCATAGCAGTGGTAGTAGTAGGGCCTATCATCATCGTTATCGACCTCGACTCCGGCCCGCACCATGGAATGAAGAGGGGCAGGGGAAGACAGCACAGTGAGCATCCATGCAATAGGCATCAAAAGTTTGAAATCAAAAAGCGGCCGAAATATACCGCGCGCAGGAAGGTTTGGTGAATTTGGGCTCTGCGAGACAAAGCCAAATCGAAGCCAAGCGATCCGACCGAGGAGTCCCTTCCCCAAGCGGGAAGGGTGACGAAGAGGATCGATTTGGCAAAGTCGCAGCCAGTCCAAATTCACCAAACCTAACGGAGCGCGGTATAATTTCAAAAAGCGACGAATTCCCACTTTATAACCTTCTATAGAGTCTGTCTACCTCTAAATCCGGATCATGAAAAAAGAGGCAATTCTTGCAAACAAAAAAAATAGAAATCCGTTAGAACTGGACTTTGTCCATTTATCGGCGCTGCGCGCCTCTGGATATTTGACCTGCAGTAGAGTGAATTTTATGCAGGTGGGTTATTTAACCCACTTAAATAAAATTCATTCGCTGCGGGGCAAATAGCCCAGGCACCCAGTGGCGAGAAATGGACAAAGTCCAGTAGAATCCCGAAAATGGACAAGAGTGAAATCGCCGCGATTTTAGAGGAGATCGCCAACCTCCTCGAATTGAAAGGGGCAAACCCCTTCCGCGTGCGCGCTTATCGAAATGCCGCCCGCTCCTTATTGAATAGCGATAAGAAGCTCAAGGACTTAATCGCCGAGGGATTATTGACCGAGTTGGCAGGGATCGGAGACGACCTCGCTGAGAAAATCACCATTCTGGCGACGAAAAAAAAACTTCCTTTCTACGAAAAACTAAAGAAATCGACGCCGAAAGGAATCTTGAAACTGATCCAGGTCCACGGCCTGGGACCTAAGAAAGTCAAAGCGATCTATCAAAAACTCAAGGTAGAAACGATCGAAGAACTCAAAAAGGCATGCAAAGCAGGGAGGATCGCAAGACTCAAAGGATTCGGCGCAAAGACAGAAAAGAACATTCTCGATGCCATCGGCCAAGGCGAAATTTATGCAAAACGGCATCTCTGGTGGAGAGCGTGGGAAGAAGCGGAGCCGATCCTTGGAACTCTTCGCAGCATGAAAGATGTGAAAAGAGCCGAAATTGCAGGAAGCTTAAGACGCGGGCTTGAAACGATCGGCGATTTGGATCTTCTCGCTTCCTCATCGGAGCCCGAAAAAGTCATGGAGTGGTTTACTTCGCAGCCTTTCGTCGCAAAAGTTCTCGCGAAAGGGGCGACAAAATCAAGCGTGAAACTGAAAGAAGGCATGCAGGTCGATTTAAGGATCGTAGCGGAAAGCCAATTCGGCTTTGCGCTCTGTTATTTCACCGGTTCAAAAGAACACAACATAAGGATCCGGAATCGATCTCTGAAAAAGGGATGGTCCCTTAGCGAATACGGGTTCGAAGCGGCGATTGGCAAACGCCCTGCTTTCGCAAAGAAAAACGCTACCGAAACGGACATCTATGAAGCTTTGGGACTTCCCTACATCCCCCCTGAAATCCGCGAGGACTATGGAGAGATAGAGGCGGCGGAGATCGGCAAGCTGCCTGTTCTCATCGAAGCGGGTGATATCCGCGGCACATTCCATAACCACACGACAGCTTCCGATGGACGAAACACCTTGAAAGAGATGGTCGCAGCCGCAGAAAAAATGGAATGGGAATATCTTGGAATCTCCGACCATTCTAAATCGAGCTTCCAAGCCAACGGCTTAAGCGAGAAAAGATTGCTCGAGCAAATCGAAGAAATCAAAAAACTGAACGATTCGAAGAAATACAAAATCCATCTATTTGCCGGCAGCGAATGCGATATTCTCTCCAACGGCAAACTGGATTTTCCAGACGATCTCTTGAAACAGCTCGATTACGTGATCGTTTCTGTCCACTCCTCGCTAACCCAGGATGAAAAGACGATGACGAAGCGGATCATCCGAGCTATCGAACATCCTTCCGCAACGATGCTCGGCCACATTACCGGACGGCTGCTATTGAAGCGAGAGGGCTACAAAGTCAATGTCGATAAAATCATCGACGCCTGCATCGCTAATAAAAAGATTATCGAGATCAATGGCAATCCCCATCGGATGGAGATGGATTGGCGATATTGGCGCGCGGCCAGAGACAAAGGTCTCCTTTGCTGCATCAATACCGATGCGCATGCTGTATACAGTCACGAGTTCTATCGCTGCGGCGTCAATGTCGCGCGAAAAGGCTGGCTCGAAAAACAAGACGTTCTCAATACCCGCTCCCTCAAAGAAATCTTGAATTACTTAAAATAAGATTTGCAAAAAAAAAACGTCTCTGCTTGAATGTCCCCATTCAAATGGCGCGGGGTGCCTCGTTAAAGGGGCTGAGAAATACCCGTGGAACCTGATCTAGGTCATACTAGCGAAGGGACGCCGCATTGTGGTTTTCCGCGCCGTTTTTATTGAACTCTTTTTTTTGAGGAAAAAAATGGCAACAAAAGAACGGACCACACTTCTTCTGAATTGGTACGCAAACCCCTATCACACACCGATCTTCGCGGCTAAAGCTCTTGGGTTTTACCAGGATGCCGGGATCAAACTCGCCATCTTGGAAACGACCGACCCGAGCGATGTCACTGAAATCGTAGGCCTCGGCAATGTGGACTTCGGGCTCAAGGCAATGATCCACACGATCGCAGCGAGAGCCAGAGGCTTTGGCGTCACTTCGATCGGCACTCTGCTCGACGAGCCACCAACGGGACTGCTCGCTCTGAAATCGAGCCGCATCCAGACCTTCTCCGATATCGTTGGCAAGAGGATCGGCTATGTAGGCGAATTCGGCAAGAGGATCGTCGATGATCTAGCCTCTCTTGCCGGCATCGATCCGGGCAGCTACGAGTCGGTGCGGGTCGGGATGAATGTCGTCGACGCCATTATGAGAAATAAGATCGACGCCGGTATCGGTTTCATCAACTTCCAGCAGGTGGAACTCGAGACGCTTTGCGGCGAAACTGTTTTGCTCCGCCTCGACCAATTGGCCGGCCTTGGATGCTGCTGCTTCTGTTCGATCCAATACATCGTTCCCGACGCCGTCCTCGAACGCGACCCGGAGCTTGTCAAAAGCTTTATGCAAGCGACGCAGCGAGGCGCCGCCTTTACCACCGAGCACCCCGAAGAGGCCTACGAGCTTCTCTGCCAGGCCAAACCACAGTTAAAAAGCGAGATGTACAAAAAAATCTTCATCCGCTCGCTTCCCTTCTTCTCGCGCAATCTCTGGAATGTTGAACGGGATTGGAACAAAGTTTCGCGGTACGCAAAACACCTGAACATCCTCGATCCCGGGTTCGATATCCATACCGTCTATACGAATGAGTTCGTGCCCGACGCTCCATTCTCTGAGATTGAACCGATCGCCTGCTGTCTTTCATGAAGAAGATATTGACCATTGCGGGTTCCGATCCAGGCGGCGGCGCGGGGATTCAGGCGGATCTGAAGACCTTCGCTGCCCTTGGCTGTTACGGGATGAGTGCGGTTACGGCTATCACTGTGCAAAACACACTGGGAGCGAGCCGTATTTTTTCCCTATCAGCCGATTTGATCGAAGAGCAAATAAGCGCCATCCTTTCTGACATTGGAGCCGATGCCGTGAAAATCGGCATGCTTTTCAATGCCGAGGCAGTTTTGGCAGTGGAACGGGCTTTGCATGGGTTCAATGGCCCCATCGTCCTCGATCCCGTAATGCGGGCAAAAGGGGGAAAGAGATTGATGGAAGACGATGCACTGCATCACCTCAAACGATTTTTCTCTCGAGTCTTTCTTGTCACACCGAATGCGGTCGAGGCAGAAAATTTGGGAACCATAACAGCCAAAAACCTATTGATCAAAGGCGGCCATACAAGAACGCCCGATCGGCTGATCCTAGAAAATGGAGAAATCCATGAATTCGAGACCTCGTGGATCGATACTCCCAATACCCACGGCACCGGATGCACTTATGCCTCCGCGATCGCCGCCTACCTTGCACTAGGAGCATCGCTTTTAGAAGCAGTCAGGCAGGCGAAATTCTACTTGCACGGTGCTATCGCCTCAGGCTCTTTCATGAAGATCGGGAAAGGCCATGGCCCCGTCAATCATTTTTGGGCAAACGCATGCGGGTGTTGATCAAAGGCGCAGGGATCATCGGCCTAAGCATCGGATGGCGGCTGCAGAGAGAAGGGTTCGATGTCCAGATCTTCGACCGGGGAAAAGCGGGCCGTGGAGCAAGCTGGGCCGCAGCGGGTATGCTCGGCCCTTACGCCGAGGCCCATTTCGAAGACGAAGAACTCGTCCGATTGAGCGAATCGAGCTTGGCCCTCTATCCCCTTTTCCTTAAAGATCTGTCGGAAGATGCGGGCGTCTCTCTTGGCTTCGAGAGCCAAGGAACGTTGATCGTCGGCATCGACCGGGACGACCGAGCCTTTCTAGAGAGGCTCTTTCTCGACAAGCAAAAGAGAAACTTCCCCGTATCTTGGATCGATCCTGACAAGGCCCGCGAAATAGAACCGCTTCTTACCTCCCGCGTGACATCGGCGATCTGGCTGCCGACGGAATGGCAGATCGACAATCGGCGCCTCATCGCCGCTTTGATTGCGGCTTTTCGCAAACAGGGCGGAGAACTTTTTGAAGAATCTTCTTTTCCGGAAGGAAGCGATCTCGTCGTGAACGCCTCGGGAGCGGTTGCCGATCCACGCATCCGGCCGAACAAGGGACAGATCCTGACCTTGGAAGCGAAGCCGCCTCTCTCTCTCTCCCGCGTCATTCGCTCTCCAAGAGTGTATTTGGTGCCAAAAAGCGATGGAACGGTTCGGGTCGGAGCGACAAGCGAAGAAGTAGGCTTCGATCTGGATATAACAGCGGGAAAAATCCGAGAACTTCTGAATGCCGCGGAAGAAATCGTTCCGGCAGTGGAAGAAATGGCATTCAAGGAGGCATTAGCAGCCTTCCGTCCTGCCACAGTCGATCGCTTCCCTCTGATCGAGGAAAAAGAAAATACAATCCTAGCTGCCGGACATGGGCGCGCGGGAATCCTCCTCGCACCTTATACAGCTCAGGCAGTAGTCGATCTAATTAGAAGCTGTAAAAAGAGGTAAATATGGAAAT